>ERZ856578.103-NODE-103-length-150856-cov-7.026502_pt1 | contig 150856 bp, 151 predicted proteins | sample MGYA00514384_ERZ856578 | MGnify/ENA primary metagenome ERZ856578 (study PRJEB29103, sample SAMN06111958) | human gut metagenome | biome: human gut; feature: ankylosing spondylitis patient; material: healthy_person | host: Homo sapiens | place: China:Hangzhou... | reverse complement strand
TCAAGAAATTCCTGCATGGCGGCTGAAAGAATTAAGTGTAATGTCGTCTGCTCTACTTCATTCATTAACTCACTCCTATCATATAACATCGTTATATATCACTGTTATATGATACAGTAAAGAGGGAGCTTTGTCAATAGTTTGAAAATTTTGCATTATAGAATTGGCATTTTTCGATTTTCTCCGTATTAAGAAGTGAGAAAACTTTTTGAAAAATCTTTCTCTGAAACTTTGGCAAAACCGCCTCCTGCGGTGTTGTAGGTAATGAAAGGAGAATTGCGAATGGAAAATAGAAAACGGAACGTGCAAATCATTGTCCGAGTGACAGAGGATGAACGGACGTTGATTGAGGAAAAAATGAAGCAAATACCGACCATGAACCTATCTGCTTACTCCCGTAAAATGCTGATTAACGGGTACATCATTGTTTTAGATTTGCAAGAGGTCAAAGCGCATACGGCACAGCTTCAGAAAATCGGCGGCAATCTCAATCAGATTACAAAGCGTATCAACGAAACAAGGCGTATTTATGACAACGACATGGACGAGCTAAAACGGCTCATGGACGAAGTTTGGAAATTGGAGCGTCAGCTACTCCTGCAATTCAAGGGGCTAACGAAATGAGGGCTTGGGATCAAGCAAAATGCAACGGCGGCAGTCGGGCATTTTACGGAACAGGCTATCCTGTTCCTATGCTTGCTACGAAACTGTAAACACCAATTTCAAAGGAAAGGGCGAGAAAGGAATGGAACGGAAACGAAAAATCAAAAATGGGCATATCGTTGTAAAAAATCCGCTTGCCTATGAATTGCCAAAGCGTGAAGTCGTGATAAAATCCGGCAGGACGCTCTACCGTTTTACGGGCAGTTATGACGGGCAAAGAGCGTTGCCGAGCAAGGTTTTACGGCTTATGGACCAGGATAATTTACAGAAAGATGATGACGATGGAAACAAAGAGCGTTAAAATGGGAATATGCAATCCTGTATTGGCAGACTGCCCGCCGATAAAGGAGGAACATTCTATGTCAAGGCAGTCTGACAACAAAATTACCGCCCTCTATTGCCGCTTATCGAGAGACGACGAGTTGCAGGGCGACAGCAACAGCATTGTAAATCAAAAGGCGATTTTAAGTAAATACGCAAAGGAAAACGGCTTCAAAAACACCTTGTTTTTTGTGGACGACGGGTATTCGGGTACGAACTTCAACCGTCCGAGTTGGAACGAACTGTTAGAACGGATTGAGAACGGCAAAGTGTCCGCACTGATAGTCAAGGATATGTCGCGACTTGGGCGCGATTATCTGAAAGTGGGATTTTACACCGAAGTCCTGTTTGTGGAAAAGGGAGTACGCTTCATTGCCATTAACAACGGCATTGACAGCACAAATCAAACAGACAGCGACTTTACCCCATTTTTGAACATCATCAACGAGTGGTATGCAAAAGATACAAGCAAGAAAATCCGCGCTGTGATGAAGTCCAAAGGGGAAGCAGGCGAACATCTTTGTACCAATCCGCCTTACGGCTACATGAAAGACCCCGACAACAAAAAGCGTTGGATTGTGGACGAAGCCGCCGCCGAAGTAGTCAAGCGGATATTTACTCTCTGTTTAGAGGGCTTCGGGCCGTCGCAGATTGCCCGTATTCTGAAAGAGGATAAAGTCATAACGCCAACTATCCATTTTCAGCAGACAGGCAGAGCGACAAGGAACACGCCGCCGGACAATCCGTATCACTGGACAGGCGATACCGTAGCCGACATTTTAGAGCGTCCAGAGTATCAAGGGCATACGGTAAACTTCAAGACCTACAAGCAGTCGTACAAGAGCAAAAAACCTGTTACAATCCCAAAGAAAAGCAGCTTGTGTTTGAGAATACCCATGAAGCAATCATAGACGCTGACACATGGGAACGGGTGCAGGAATTACGGAAGAACAAACGCCGCCCGACGAGGACGGGAAAGACCAATCTATTTTCCGGCATTGTCCGCTGCGCTGATTGTGGGGAAAAGCTGTATTACTGCACAAGCAAAAATTTTGAAGCGCGCCAAGACCACTTTGTTTGCTCCACTTCAAGGCTCAAAGGGAAAGAGGTCTGTCCGACGCATTTTATCCGCGCCGTTGTACTGGAGCAGGGTGTACTTGCTCATATGCGGCTTGTGATTGCCTGTGTATCTACTCATGAGGAACGCTTTAGAAAAGCTATGGGAGCGAAGCAGAAAGCCGAAGCGAAAAAAGAACTCGCGGCGAAGCGGCGGCAACTGACGCAAGCCGAACGGCGTATTGAAGAACTTGACCGATTATTTAAGAGTATTTACGAAGATAACGCCAACGGAAAGATTTCTGACAGCAGATTTCAAATGCTCTCCGACGATTACGAACAGGAGCAGGAAGAACTGCGGGAAAAGCTGTTGCAACTGAATGAAGAAATTCTACAGCAGGAAGAACAGGCAGAAAACATTGACAGGTTTATCTGCAAGGTACGGAAGTATCTCGATTTGGACGAGCTGACAACCGCTGTCTTGAATGACATGGTAAAGGCGGTATATGTTCACACGCCGGACAAGTCAAACGGACATAGGGAACAGCAGATTGATATATCCTATGACCTTGTGGGAATACTCCCCGCGTCCTTGCTGGGTAACCTATCAAACGGAGAAATGGCATAGCCGAAGCTACGCCGTTTCCCGAAAACAATCTTATGCTGTTTTATGAGTGCCGCCCTAATGGAGTCTCTTTTTTTATGCTTTCGTTAATCTTCGTTATCGCCGTAGCGGGTATCCTCGTTAAAGTTAGGAATCATATCAATGCCGCGGTTTGCATCGCCGCCTGCGTTTTTGCCGAAGTGATAATCATTCCCCGGCAGGATGGCATTCAGCACAATGCCTGCGATTGCCGCAATGGCGAGGGAGGTCAGAGTGATATCTGTGTTGGCAACATTGAAGGTCAGCCCATCGGAGAAGCCCAGACCGCAGACAAAAATTACACCTGCGATAATTAGGTTGCGGGATTTTGTGAAATCCACGCGGTTTTCTACTACGTTGCGCACGCCGATTGCGGAAATCATACCATACAGCATGAAGCTGACACCGCCGATAATTGCGGAGGGCATAGAGCCAATCACCTCTGCCATTTTGGGGATAAAGCTCAGGATGATGGCATAAACCGCAGCAATGCGGATGACCTTGGGGTCATGCACCTTACTCAGCTCCAGAACGCCAGTGTTTTCACCATAGGTGGTATTGGCAGGGCCGCCCACCAGTGCGGACAGGGAGGTTGCAAGCCCGTCCCCGATTAGGGTACGGTGCAGACCGGGGTCTTCAATCAGATTTTCACCGACCGTTGCGGAAATGGCGGACATGTCACCGATATGCTCCATCATGGATGCAAGCGCGATGGGTGCCATTACCAGAATGGCGGAGATGTTGAATTTGCACAGAGAAAATTCGGGCACGCCTACCATGGGGGCAGCCGTGATATTTGTAAAATTCAGAATCGCAGAGCCGTCTGCATTTGTCATACCCATTGCATTGAAAATGAGAGCCGCAATATAGGAAATGACAACGCCCATCAGGATAGGGATAATCTTAAACATTCCCTTGCCCCAGATATTGAAAACAACGATGGTTGCAAGTGCGATAAAGGCAAGCAGCCAGTTTGTGGAGGCATTGCTGACAGCGGAGCCTGCCAGACTCAGACCGATACAGATGATAATCGGGCCTGTTACAACAGGGGGAAGAAAACGCATAACCTTTTTTACACCGATTAGGCGAATGATGAGAGCAAGCACCAGATACAGAAGTCCTGCTACCAGAATTCCGCCGCAGGCATAGGAAAGCTTTTCGGCATTGGAAATATTGGCAAAAGCACCTGTGTTCAGCTTAGAGATGGTAGCAAAGCCGCCAAGGAATGCAAAGGACGAGCCGAGGAAGGCAGGAACCTTGCCCTTAGAGCAGAAATGAAACAGCAGTGTGCCGACACCGGCGCAGATAAGCGTAACCTGTACATGCAGAACGTCCTCGCCAAAATAGCTGTTTACCAGAATGGGAACGAGAATTGTTGCGCCGAACATGGCAAACATGTGCTGTAGGCCTAAAAGTAACATTTTCGGAACGCCTAAGACCGAGGCGTTGCGGATGATTCCGTTGTTTTCGTTCATAAAAAACTTCCTCCTGTTATGATATGGGATGATAACAAAATAGATTGTCGTGGCAGATAAACACTGTAAGCGGCTAACCCACGGATAAAACCGTGGGTATTATACCATAGCTATAGGAGAAAGCACAATGTAAAATCAAACGATTTTTAGAAATTTCTGTCAGAATCAGTCTGTATGTGAGGCATCATAGTATGCCTGAATTTCTTCCGGCAGGCGGTCTGGCAGCAGCTCCTGGATTCTGTCCTCATTGCCGTCCGCAAGAGCCGTTTCGTAATACCAGCATTTGAATTTCAGCATGGCGAGCGCCTTTTCCATGCGCTTGATTTCCTTTTCACATTCCAGCTTCTGCTTCTGAATCAATTCCAGACGCTTGGGATAGGTTTCACTGCCCTCGGTACACCATTGCATAAACTGCTTGATGTTTTTGATTTCCATGCCGGTTTTTTTCAGACATTCCACCAGCCGCAGGGCTTCCAGCTCCTTGGTATCAAAATGGCGGATGCCGCCGCTGCGCTTGATTTCGGGGAACAGTCCCTCCTTATCATAATAGCGCAGGGTGGAAACGGGTAATTGGAACAGTTCGGATACCTGACCGATGGTATACATAAGAATCGCCTTCTTTCATGAAAATAAAATTTAATATTTACCTAAAGTTAGGTTTAGGTGTTAAAGCGATCGTAGCATGGGAGCAGGAGACTGTCAAGCGGAGAAAACCGCAAAAAGCAGGCTCGGTTATGTATCGTCATAATCGAGCCTGCTTTTATAGGAGAAGGTTTTCCTTTTTCAGTATTTGTTGTTTTTGCTTTATGCGTTAATGGCATCGCAGATGCGCTTGCCCATTTCCTTTGTGCCGATTTTTTTGGTGCCTTCGCTGTAGATATCGGGGGTTCTGTAGCCTGCATCCAATACCTTTGTGACAGCATCCTCAATCGCCTGCGATTCTGCAACCAGACCGAAGGAGAATTTCAGCAGCATAGCGGCGGAAAGAATAGTTGCGATGGGGTTTGCCATATCCTTGCCTGCGATATCGGGGGCGGAGCCATGGATGGGCTCATACATCCCGAATGCGCCGTCCGCCAGACTTGCGGAGGGCAGCATCCCGATAGAGCCGGTAATCTGGCTTGCTTCATCGGAAATAATATCCCCGAAAATATTAGAGGTTACGATAACATCGAAATGCTTGGGATTTCTTACCAACTGCATTGCAGCATTATCCACATACATGTGATCTAATTCCACCTCAGGGTAATCCTTTGCAACCTCTGTCACGGTTCTGCGCCACAGCTTGCTGCTTTCCAGAACGTTTGCCTTATCAATGCTGGTAACGTGCTTATTGCGTTTCATAGCGGCTTCAAAGGCCTGTACGGCAATGCGTTTGATTTCAAATTCGCTATATGCTTCAACATCATACGCTTCTTCGCCATGCTTGCCTTCACGATAGCCGCGCTCCCCGAAATAAATGCCGCCTGTCAGCTCTCTGACAACCAGAATATCCAGACTGCCGCCGATAATTTCGGGCTTGATGGGGCTTGCGTCGCTCAAAGCCTTATGGATGATGGCAGGGCGCAGGTTTGCATACAGCCCCAAACTGCTGCGCAGCTTCAGCAAAGCACCTGCTTCGGGGCGGAGATTTGCCGGCAGATGATCCCATTTCGGGCCGCCAACCGCACCCAAGAGGATGGCATCACTGTTTTTGCAGGCCTCTAAGGTTTCCTCAGGCAGTGGCTCGCCATACGCATCATACGCACAGCCGCCTGCCGGCTTTTCATTGAATATAAAGTCATGACCGTATTTTCTGCCGATGCATTCCAATACGCCCATGGCTTCAGTCACAACATCGGGGCCGATGCCGTCCCCCTTTAATACTGTAATATGATAAGAACCCATTTTCTTCACCTTAACCTTCGATTTTTTCCTTTGTATATGTTACCAGACCGCCCGCAGCCATAATCCTCTGCATGAATTCGGGGAACGGCTCAGCCTGATAGGTTTTGCCCTTTGTTTCGTTTGTAATCACGCCTGTGTTAAAATCAACAGATACGGTATCGCCTGCGTCAATATCATTTGCGGCTTCCTCACATTCCAGAATCGGCAAGCCGATATTGATGGCATTGCGGTAGAAAATTCTGGCGAAGGTGGAGGCAATGACGCAGGAAATGCCTGCACATTTGATTGCCAGAGGAGCATGCTCACGAGAGGAGCCGCAGCCGAAATTCTTTGTGGCTACGATAATGTCGCCTTCCTTTACGTTGTTTACGAAATCCGCATCAATATCAATCATGCAGTATTTTGCCAGCTCCTCGCCGCTGGATACGTTCAGATATCTTGCGGGGATGATAACGTCTGTATCGACGTTATCTCCGTATTTAAAGACTTTTCCTTTTGCTGTTTCCATTATTCCATCCCTCCTGCAATCTTTTCGGGGTCTGCAATATAGCCTGCGATGGCAGATGCTGCCGCAACTGCGGGGCTTGCCAGATACACTTCACTTTCTGTATGACCCATTCTGCCGACAAAGTTTCTGTTCGTTGTGGATACGCAGCGTTCGCCTGCTGCCAGAATCCCCATGTGCCCGCCAAGGCAGGGGCCGCAGGTAGGGGTGCTGAAGATGGCGCCTGCTTTTACGATATCCTCTACATAGCCAAGACGGATGCAGTCCAGATAAATCTGCTGTGTGGCAGGAATAACGATGGTGCGTACCTTGGGGTGTACCTGTTTGCCTCTGAGAATTTCTGCCGCAATCCTCATATCATTCAGTCTGCCGTTGGTGCAGGAGCCGATGACAACCTGATCGATGGCAATCTCGTCTGCTTCGTCAATCGTTTTTGTGTTTTCGGGCAGATGAGGGAAGGCAACGGTCGGTCTTAATTTGCTCAAATCAATCGTATAAACCTCGTCATATTCCGCATCGGGGTCTGCCTCGTAAACAACAGGCTCTTTTGCGGAATGTTCCTTTACATATTCCATTGTTTTTTCATCCACGGGGAAAATACCATTTTTTGCGCCTGCCTCGATTGCCATATTCGCCATGGAGAAGCGGTCATCTATTGTCAGATACTGAATTCCGTCGCCGACAAATTCCATGCTGCGGTACAGTGCGCCGTCCACACCAATCATGCCAATGATGTGCAGGATGATATCCTTGCCGCTTACCCATTTGGCAGGCTTGCCTGTCAGCACGAATTTTATGGCACTGGGCACCTTGAACCATGCTTCGCCGGTTGCCATGCCGATTGCCATATCGGTGCTGCCGATGCCTGTGGAGAACGCACCCAATGCGCCGTAGGTACAGGTATGGGAATCTGCGCCGATGATAACCTGACCGGGAACAACAATCCCTTTTTCGGGCAGAAGGGCGTGCTCAATGCCCATCTGTCCAACGTCGAAGAAGTTCTTAACCGACATATCATAGGCGAAGGTGCGGCACGCCTTGCACTGTTCCGCCGCCTTGATGTCCTTGTTGGGGGTAAAGTGATCCAGAACGATAACCACCTTATCCTTATCAAAAACCTCCTTTGCGCCTGTTTTCTGAAATTCCTTCAAAGCAACGGCGGTTGTGATGTCGTTTCCCATTACCACATCCAGCTTTGCCTGAATGAGCTGCCCTGCCTTTACACTTGCTTCTCCCGCATGGGCCGCAAGAATTTTTTGTGTCATTGTCATTCCCATGATGTTTTTTCCTCCGTTTATCTTTGTATCCGTTTTGTATCATTTGTTTCGTTATGCTTTTTTTAGCCCAGAATTTTGTTGGTTGTGCTGACTACCGCACGCAGACCGGATTTTGTGATATTGCTGGATGTGCCTGCGCCGAAATACATGCCGCCTTCGTTATCGGCAATCTGGATGTAGGAGATTGCACGGGATTTTGTGCCGTGGGACATGGAATGCTCTCTGTAGTCCACAACCTCCATCACGATGTTGAAATGCTCCTCGATGGCATGGCAAAGAGCGGAAATAATGCCGTTGCCGGTGCCTTTCAATGTAAGGGGCTTGCCGTTGAAGTTACATTCTGCCTCAATGGCAACGTCCTCATGATTTTTCAGAACGATTTCCTTATAAGTAACCAGCTCCAGAGGGACTCTGCCGTCTACATAATGGTCGATGAATGCTTCGTAGATATCGGCAGGGGTCAAATCCTTATGCTGTCTGTCGCTCATGCTTGTGGTAACAGTGCTGAAATCCTGCTGGAATGCCTTGGGCAGATACAGACCGAAATTCTGTTCCAGAACGAAGGCAACGCCGCCCTTGCCGCTCTGGCTGTTGATACGAACGATGGGGTCGTAGTTTCTGCCGACATCCATAGGGTCGATGGGCAGATAGGGCACTTCCCAACGGTCGGGGTGCTGCTTCATTGCCTCCATACCCTTTCTGATGGCATCCTGATGAGAACCGGAGAAGGCTGTATAAACCAGAGAGCCTGCATAGGGATGTCTGGGGGAGATGCTCATTCTTGTGGATTCCTCGTAAATCTTTACGGCCTCATCAATATGGCTGAAATCCAGTTCGGGGTCAATGCCCTGAGAGAAGATGTTCATGGCTACGTTCATGATATCTGTGTTGCCGGTTCTTTCGCCGTTGCCGAACAGTGTGCCTTCCACACGGTCAGCCCCTGCCAGCATAGCCAGCTCGGTTGCCGCTACGGCTGTGCCGCGGTCGTTGTGTGCATGCAGGCTGACGTAAATGCTGTTTCTGTATTTCAGGTTTTCACAGCAGTATTCAATCTGGTCAGCGTAGATATTGGGTGTCGCCATTTCTACGGTAGAGGGCAGGTTGATGATTGCCTTGTGGTCGGGTGTGGGCTCCCAGACATCCAGAACCGCATTGCAGATTTCTACGGCAAAGGGCATTTCTGTGCCTGTGAAGCTTTCGGGAGAATATTCAAAGAAAAACTCTGTTTCGGGGATAGCTGCTGCTTCTTCCTTAATCTGCTTTGCGCCTGCAACTGCCAGATCAATGGTTTCCTGCATGGAATTGCCGAAAACAACCTCTCTTTGCAGTGTGGAGGTGGAGTTATACAGATGCACGATTGCTTTTTTTGCACCCTTCAATGCTTCGAAGGTTTTATGGATGATGTGGGGTCTGCTCTGTGTCAGTACCTGTACGGTAACATCATCGGGAATCAGGCTGTTGTCAATCAGGCATCTTGCAAATTCAAATTCGGTATCGCTTGCCGCAGGGAAGCCGATTTCGATTTCCTTAAACCCTGTATCCACCAGAAACTGGAAGAATTTCAGCTTTTCGGGCAGGTTCATTGGGATTTCCAAGGACTGGTTGCCGTCTCTCATGTCAACGCTGCACCATACGGGTGCTTTTGTGATGGTGTTGCCTGGCCATTTGCGGTTGGGCATGTCCATTGTGGGGTAGGGTCTGTATTTTGTGTAGTTCATCATTGGTAGTTCCTCCTTAAAATTTTGCGTGTGTTTTTTGTTTGATTTTATCTTTGGTTCGTTTGTATGCGTGGTTAGAATGAGCGATGAGCAAAAGAAAAAGCCTTTCATCTCCCTCATTAAGAGACGAAAGACCAGAAATCTCCGCGGTACCACTCTTTTTTATTCCCGAAAAGGAATACACTTTCCCAGATACAGGCTGTAAGAACCAATATCCTGTCGGTATAACGGCCGACTCGCCGGTTGCGCCTACTTGTTCTCAGTTCAGCGAACCACTCCGAGGCCAGTTCAAACATTCTTCCGTTATCTGCTCGCACCAGCCGCAGACTCTCTGAAAACATCCAAAGGTTTTACTACTCCTCTTCCTTGTGTTTGTTGTGTTGTATTGGAATGAATACAATTTAAGCACTAAATTGTTTTTTTGTCAATACAAAATTTGAAAGTTTTTTGTATTCATATAAAAACAAGAAATCGGAATTTCCCCTGTAAGAAAGAAGAAAGTTGTGCTATAATGAAACGATAGCATACAAAAGAACGAAACAGCTCCAAAAATCATGAGGAGGGATAGATATGAAGGGAAAAAAGAAAATTGCTTCGATTCTGGCGTGTGCCATGCTTTTGAGTGCGGCACCCGTAGAAGCAATGGCATATACAGTACCCGATACAGTGCGTGTCGGGCTGGAATCGGTTTGTAAAAACGTGGCATCCGCAAGCATCGGTGTGTGGGAATTGCAGATTGGCATGCACAAGGGCGATGGCTTTCAAAGAGGCGGCGTGATTACCTCAAGCGGTTTGTTTACGGCAAGACCTGCCGTGGGGGACTATATTGCAGTGGACAAAACGATGGACTGTGCGGACGCATTGGACATGGCAAATGACATGAAAAAAAGCGGATTGGACACCTATGCGGCGTACCTGAGCGGAAGGGACTGGACGGTCTATGTGAAGGATGCCTCTGCTTCCGCTGTGGAGAAAGCAGCAGATGAAAATGCAAGCCGCGTTTCCTTTGAGGGTGTTGCGATTACGGGCGGCGAAGCCCCTGTGCTTGTGCCGGAGGATGCCGTCATGATGGGCGGCAATGTGGCAGATACCTTTAAGCTCAACAGCATGCCCTATCGCGGAATGCTGACGTTTTCTGTGAACGGCAGCAGCATGACGGGCGTGAATATCATTGGATTAGAGGAATATCTCTACGGCGTGGTGCCTTCCGAAATGCCGAAAAGCTATGATGCAGAAGCACTGAAGGCGCAGGCGGTTGCGGCGCGCACCTATGCCATGACGAAGCTGGGCGCGCATGCGGGCAGCGGCTATCAGCTTTGCGACACTACGGCGTGTCAGGTTTATAAGGGCTACAGCAACGAAGCGGATGCCACCACAGCGGCGGTAGATGCAACGGCAGGCGAGGTTGCCTGCTACAACGGCAGCCCGATTGAAGCGGTGTTCTCCGCATCTACAGGCGGCTATACCGAAAGCAGTGAAAATGTATGGAATACGGCGGTGCCGTATCTGCGTGCGGTTCCCGAACCGGGGGAATACGGCGATAACAGCTGGACAAAGGCTTTGACACTGGATGAGCTGACTGCGCTTTTGCAGGCGAAGGGTGAGAATATCGGCACAGCGAAGGATATTGCGATTACGAAGATTTCCACAGGCGGGCGAGTGCAGGAGCTGCAAATTGTCGGCACAAGAGGCACAAAAACGCTGACGAAGGAAGCCATTCGGACCTATTTTTCCTCTGCCTGCGGCACACTGCCGAGCAAGATGTTTACGATTAACGGCAAGGGCGGCACGGTAACGGGCGGCACGAGCACAAGCACGAAGGGCGGTCTGCTTTCCACGGCGGCAAGGCAGGGCATTGTTGCAAAAACAGAGGGCGCGCTCTCCTATCTGAATGGGAAAAAGCTTTCCGTTGATGTGGATGCGGCACAGTCTGCTCAGAATACCGATAACGGAGCCTATGCGGTTTACAGCGTGAGCATCAGCACCGTTGCGAATGGGAAATTCGTATTTTCCGGCAGCGGCAGCGGTCATGGTGTCGGCTTGAGCCAGAAGGGCGCACAGGGCATGGCACAGATGGGCTATGATTATAAGGAAATTCTGCGCCATTACTATACAGGCATTACGATTGAGGGCTGATATGATGAAGGAATTCAGAGCCTTCCTGCTTTCCCGAACGGGCTGGCAGGATGAAAATGGCAATACGGTTGTTTTTTCCGAAACGAACCTGACAGGGGAAACGGCAGGGGATGGGCTTTGGCTGTTTCTGGATGAGGGGCTGCGCTGCGGCGGCATGCACCGCAGGATTGCGGCAAGCGAAGCGGCAGTCAGAGAGGCACTCTGCGGTGTCGGGAAGGAGCTGCTTTGGGAGAAAATAGCAGCCGATTGGGCAAAGGAGGCATAAAAATGTTTTGTGAAAAGCTGACGGAGGAACAGATTCGAAAGGTGATGAACGTCATTTCCGATGACGGCGCACTGACGATTTTGAAAATTCGTACCTATGATAAAAGCTTTGAGGATGCGGTTGCGGTTTCCGCTGTGCCGGAGGTAACGGCGAAATTTCAGGAGGATATTGAAACCTACCAGCTGCATGATTATTTCATCAGAGGAAAGAATCGCGCAGGTGCAGGCTCCGATTATATTTACAGAAAAATGATGTATGAATGGTTCGGCGAGCCGTATGTTGTGAAATATCTGATGGAATATTAAGGGGGAACGGATATGTATGTAAAAAGACTCAAGGATGATGAAATTTTGCAGATTATGCGTGTCATTTCCGACCCCGACTGCGAAATTGTGAGCATTTTCCGCAAGGTGACAGACCCTGAGGTGGTTATCAATTCGCAGGATATGGAGGAACGCTATGTGCTGCATGATTATGATATAGAAGGGTTTGATTATCTGCCCGATGATTCCACGCGGATGTACCGTAAGGAAATGCTGAGGATTTTCGGCGAGAAATATGCGGCGGATTATATGTTGAGAAGATAAAGAGGAACAGAAATGAAAACAAGTGATTTTTACTTTGACCTGCCTGAAGAACTGATTGCACAGGAGCCGCTTGCGGACAGAGCATCCAGCCGGCTGATGGTGGTGCATAAGGACAGCGGAAGGCGTGAGCATCGGCATTTTCGGGACATTAAGGAGTATCTGCGCGCAGGGGACTGTCTGGTTATCAACAATACCAAGGTTCTGCCTGCCAGATTATACGGCGAAAGAGTCGGCACAGGCGCGGCGATGGAGATTCTTTTGCTGGTGCGAAAGGATATGGATACATGGGAGGTTCTGGTGCGCCCCGGGAAAAAGGCGCGTCCCGGTGACAGGATTTCCTTTGGCGGCGGCAAGCTGATTGCGGAGGTTTTAGAGGTCATCGAAGGCGGCAACCGTATTATCAAATTTGAATATACGGGTGTGTTTGAAAATATTCTGGAGGAGTTGGGCGAAATGCCCCTGCCCCCTTATATTACACATAAGCTGGAGGATAAAAACCGCTATCAGACGGTTTATGCGGAGCATGAGGGCTCTGCGGCGGCACCCACGGCAGGTCTGCATTTTACGCCGGAATTATTAAAGGAAATTGAAGACATGGGCGTGAAAATCGCACATGTGACGCTGCATGTTGGTCTGGGCACCTTCCGCCCCGTAAAGGTGGAGGATGTGCTGGAGCATGAAATGCACTCTGAGTATTATGTGGTAGAGCCGGAGCAGGCGGCGATTATGAATGAAACGAAGAAAAACGGCGGCCGCATCATTGCCGTCGGCACAACAAGCACAAGAACACTGGAATCCGTAACGGATGAAAACGGCGTGATTCAGCCCAAAAGCGGCTGGACGAAGATTTTCATTTATCCCGGATACACCTTCAAGGCGGTGGATTGCCTTGTGACAAATTTCCATCTGCCGGAATCTACGCTGATTATGCTGGTTTCTGCGCTGATGGGGAAGGAGCTTGTGATGGAAAGCTATGCCGAGGCGGTAAAGGAACGGTATCGGTTCTTCAGCTTTGGGGATGCGTGCCTTTTTCTTGCAAAGGAATCATAAGCAATCAAAAAGCCTTACTATAGTTTTGATGACTACAGTAAGGCTTTTTCTTTTGCTTAGCCGATGCCGCCGTTCAGTGCGCCGAGAATCAGCACCAGAACGCAGACGGGGCAGAGGACATATTTACAGAGCGGATAGAACCAAGGGAACAGGGGCTTATCCCGTCCCTTATTGACCTCTGCTTCCACAAATTCACGCTTGCAGAACCAGAAGAACATGATTGCTGCCAGACCTGCGCCGAGGGGGCAGATATAAATGGACAGCACATCCATCCAACCGGAAACAATGCCCTGGATACAGATGGAAACAACGATGCCGATGATGCCGATGGTAAGGCAGGCAGGCACACGGGCAAAGTTGAATTTTTCCTGTAGGGTTGCGATGGGCGTTTCATACAGATTGAGGAGAGAGGTCATCCCTGCGAACAGCACTGCCACAAAGAAAATGATGGCGAACAGAGAGCCGCCGGGCATGCTGTGAAACAGATGCGGCAGGAAGATGAACATCAGCCCGGGACCGCCCTGATCCAACTGAGAGCCTGTGGTTGCCATGGCAGGAATGATGACCAGTGCCGCAAGGCATGCCGCCAGAGTATCAAAGAAGGCAACGCGCGCCGCAGAGGCAGGAATATTTTCTTCATCGGAGAGATAGGAGCCATAGATGATGGTGCCGTTGCCTGCGATGGAGAGGGAGAAGAACGCCTGCCCGAGGGCGTAAATCCATGTCATAGGACTTTTCAGTTGGGCGGGGTCTACACGAAAGATATAGCGATAGCCTGCCACTGCACCGGGCTGTAATGCAATATAGACAGCAAGCCCGACAAACAGCAGAAAAAACAACGGCATCATGATTTTATTTGCTTTTTCGATGCCCTGCCCGATACCCATCATCATAATCAGGATGCAGAGGAGCAGTGCCGCAATCTGCCACCCGTTATTGCCGAAGGCGCTTGCCATGCCGCCAAATGCTGCCGCATAGGAATCGACATCCGCAGGGGCAAGGGTTGCACCGGTAAATGTGCCGACGGCGTATTTCAGAATCCAGCCCATGACAACGGTGTAGCCGATTGCCATTGCCAGTGCGCCGACCATGGGAATCAGCCCCAATGCCTCCCCCAGCTTGCGCTTGCCGCGGCTTTCCAGAGCCATACCGAAGGCATTGACAGGGCCGGAGCGTGCCGCACGCCCGAATGCCATTTCCCCGATGACACCTGTTGCGCCAATCAGCACAACAAAGATAAAATAAGGAATCAGAAAGGAACCGCCGCCGTAAAGGGAGACCCTTGTCGGGAACATCCAGAGATTGCCCATGCCGACCGCGGAACCCACGCAGGCAAGGATGAAGCCGAGCCTGTTGGTAAAAGAATCACGTTTTTTCATAAGTTTCTCCTTTATAAATGATAAATGCCTGTGTAGTATACCATTTTTTTCGGGAGAAGGACAGAATAAAACGAAAAATTGTGCAGAATCGGATGATTTTTTTGGGGAACAGCGGGCAGATTCTTTTCCTTGAAATAAAGGAAAATCTACTATAAAATAGAAGGAGTATTTAGGGAAAGTCGGTGAGAAAAATGGACTTATTTGAATATAACCGCAGCTTGCAGGGCGGCAAAGAGGCACCGCTTGCGGCAAGGATGCGCCCAAGCTGCCTGGAGGATTTTGTCGGGCAGGAGCATATTGTCGGGAAGGGCAAGCTGCTTTACAGAGCCATTCAGAGCGATAGGCTCAGCTCTGTGATTTTTTATGGCCCGCCGGGGACAGGCAAGACCACTCTGGCGAAAATCATTGCCAACACCACGAAAAGCAAATTCTGCCAGATTAATGCGACAACGGCAGGCATAAAGGAGATTAAGGAAACGGTGGAGGATGCCAAGGCGGAGCTTGGGATGTACGGCAAAAAGACGATTTTGTTTATTGACGAGATTCACAGGTTTAACAAAAGCCAGCAGGATGCCCTTCTGCCGCATGTGGAGGACGGCACGCTGATTCTGATTGGGGCGACAACGGAAAATCCTTATTTTGAGGTGAACAAGGCGTTGGTTTCCCGCTCGATTGTCTTTGAGCTGCGGCAGCTTGAGGACAGGGACATCAAAAGGCTGCTGGAGCGGGCGTTGACAGATGAGAAAAACGGCATGGGTATCTATCATGCGAGGATGGATGCGGACGCGATGGATTTTCTTGCGAATACGGCAAACGGGGACGCGAGAGCCGCGCTCAACGCTTTGGAGCTTGCGGTGCTGACAACGGAGCCGCAGACGGACAAAACGATTCACATTACCTTGGAGGAGGCACAGGAGTGTATCCAGAAGCGCGCGCTGAATTATGATAGGGATGGAGACAACCATTATGATACGATTTCTGCGTTCATCAAGAGCATGCGCGGCTCTGACCCAGATGCGGCTTTGTATTATCTGGCGAAGATGATTTATGCAGGGGAAGACCCGAAATTTATTGCGCGGCGGGTTGTTATCTGTGCATCGGAGGATGTCGGCAATGCAGACCCGCATGCTTTGCAGGTGGCGGTTTCTGCCATGCAGGCGGTAAATTTTATCGGGATGCCGGAGGGACGGATTCCGCTGGCGCAGGCGGTGACATACGTTGCCTGTGCGCCGAAAAGCAATGCGGCTTATCTGGGGATTGACAAGGCATTGAGCGATGTACGCAATATTCGGATTCGGACGGTGCCGCCGCACCTGAAGGACAGCCATTACAGCGGTGCGAAGGAATTGGAGCATGGCGTAGGCTACAAATACGCACATGATTACCCCGGACATTATGTGAAGCAGCAATATCTGCCGGATGAATTGGTTGGCACGGTATATTATGCAATGACGGAGAACGGCGTGGAGCGGCGCATGAAGGAGCATCTGAGGCGGCTGAAGGGGGAGTAACAGGATTTTTCTTGGAAATTTCTTGACTTTCCGATTTGATATGTTAAAATAAATTTATTATGATTTGAATGACTGTGAAGATGAAAAGTATGCAGTGAACCATCTCCAGAGAGAGGGCTTTCGGGGAAACCTGAGCTGAAAGAGTCCTTAGCCTGTGAAGCTGCGGAAGTTCCCATCGGAGTCGGCTTTCTGAACAGAGCAGTAGGAAAGCCCGTTTCGTGCTCGTTACGCATCAGAGTGCCTGTGATAGCAGGAATTTGGGTGGTACCGCGAGCCTTCGTCCCTTTGTGTGACGGAGGCTTTTTCTTTTTGGGTGTGCCCCACCCCGTAAAAATCTGAAAAAAACCTTGCAAAAGAGAGGAGAAAGCAAAAATGAAGGATAAGCTGAAACAAATCCAGCAAAAAGCGCTGAGCGCATTCCAGGATGCAAGAGAAATCAAGGATGTAGATGATTTAAAGGTGAAATTTCTGGGCAAGAAGGGCGAATTGACCGCCATTCTGAAGGAAATGGGCAAGCTTTCCGCAGAGGAAAGACCTGTCATCGGGCAGATGGCGAATGAAGTGAGACAGAGCATTGAAAAAATGCTGGAGGAAAGCAAGAAACGTCTGGAAGCGGCAGAGCTGGCACACAGACTGGAGGCAGAAAAAATCGACGTAACCATGCCCGGTAAGGAAAGACCCGAAGGGCATAAGCACCCCATGAGCATTGTAATCGACGAAATCTGCGATATCTTCAAGGGCATGGGCTACGAGGTGGCTGACGGCCCTGAGGTGGAAAAGGATTATTATAACTTTGAGGCACTGAATATTCCTGCAAACCATCCGGCAAAGGATGAGCAGGATACCTTCTATATCAATGGGGATATTCTGCTGCGTACACAGACCTCTCCCGTGCAGGTGCGTACCATGGAAAAGGGCAAGCTGCCGATTCGTATGGTCTGCCCCGGTGCGGTGTATCGTTCCGATGAGGTGGATGCAACCCATTCCCCTGTATTCCATCAGTTAGAGGGCATGGTAATTGACAAGAACGTAACCATGGGCGATTTGAAGGGCGCATTGGCTGTGTTTGCGAAGGAGCTGTTCGGTGAGAATACAAAGGTTCGTTTCCGCCCGCACCACTTCCCCTTCACAGAACCCAGTGCGGAAATGGACGTAACCTGCTTTGCTTGTGGCGGCGAGGGCTGTCGTGTATGCAAGGGCGAGGGCTACATTGAGCTGCTGGGCTGTGGTATGGTACACCCCAAGGTGCTGAAAATGAGCGGCATTGACCCTGAGGAATACAGTGGCTTTGCATTTGGTATGGGTCTGGAGCGTGTAGCAATGCAGAGATACGGCATTACAGACCTGCGTCTGCTGTTTGAAAACGATGCGAAATTCCTGAAGCAGTTCTAATAGACTGCAAAAGATTGCGGGGCGTTGATTCAAGCAGGCTTTGCTTCGCAAACCTTGCCCTTCGGGCAACCGCCGCATCTGTTCGGCGGTGCGTACCCACACCCCACGAGGGGATCATCCCCTCGACCCGATTCTGCCGCAAAATATGCATTTTGCGGAGAGGGGAAAGGGATGAGAACAAAAACAGGATTCAAGTTGAATATATCTGCCTGCAAAGAGGGGAATCTCTTGCAGGAGTTTGAGGACAGCGTCCTCAATAGAAGAAAGGAGAGTTAATTTCATGGACGTACCTATGTCTTGGATGAAAGAATATGCACCCGTTACAGCGGATATCAAGGATTTTATTGAGGATATCACGTTGTCCGGTTCCAAAGTAGAGGGCTACACAACCGTAGCCGGCGAAATTAAAAATGTGGTAACAGGCTATATCAAGGAAATCGTAAAGCACCCCGATGCCGATAAGCTGGTCATCTGCACGATTGATGCAGGGCAGGGCAGGGACTTAACGATTGTTACCGGCGCACCCAATGTGAGAGTGGGAGATTATGTACCTGTTGCGCTGAACAATTCTGTTATCGCAGGCGGCAAGGAAATCCACACAGGCGAGCTGCGCGGAGTTGTTTCCGAAGGGATGCTTTGCTCTGTGGAGGAGCTGGGCTGCGACAGACACGATTTCCCCGAAGCACCCGAATACGGCATCTATATTTTCCCCGAACCCGTAGAATTGGGTAAGGATATTGTAGAGGTGCTGGATTTGAAGGATGAAGTGGTGGAATACGAAATCACCTCCAACAGACCTGACTGCTTCTCTGTTCTGGGGATTGCAAGAGAGGCTGCCGCAACCTATGATATTCCCTTCCATTACCCCGAAATCAAGGTGGCAGAAAAGGCGGAGGGCAAGGCAGAGGATTTTGTAAAGGTAACGATTGAGAACCCTACCCTTTGCCCCAGATATGTTGCAAGAGTGGTAAAGGATGTAAAAATCGGGCCTTCTCCCAGATGGATGAGAAAAAGACTGCGTATGGCAGGTGTACGCCCCATCAACAACATCGTTGATATCACAAACTATGTGATGATTGAAATGGGTCAGCCGATGCATGCATTCTCCATCGAAACCATCAAGGACAGCCATATTATTGTAAGAAACGCAAAAGAGGGCGAAACCATTACAACACTGGACGGACAGGAGAGAAGCCTTGACCCCTCTATGCTTGTGATTGCCGACCCCGAAAAGGCAGTTGCGATTGCAGGCGTAATGGGCGGCGAAAATTCCATGATTGTGGAAGGCTCTCAGGCGGTGCTGTTTGAATCCGCAAACTTTGACGGGCCGAACGTGCGTATCACAGCGAAAAAGGTTGGTCTGCGTACAGATGCATCCAGCAAGTTTGAAAAGGGACTGGATCCCAATCTGGCACTGGAGGCAGTGAACCGTGCGGTGCAGCTGGTAGAACTTCTGGAGGCAGGCGAGGTTGTGCCTGGCGTTGTGGATGAATACCCCAACAAGAGAGAGCCTTGGCAGCTTTCCTACAACCCTGCATGGATTAACAAATTCTTGGGGACAAACATTTCCGAAGAAGAAATGCAGAAGATTTTTGAAAAAATCGAGCTGAAGGTGGACCCTGTCAACCATATTGTAACGATTCCTACCTTCCGTCCCGATTTGGAGGCACAGGCAGATTTGGCAGAGGAAATTGCACGCTTCTACGGCTATAATAAGATTGAAGCAACACTGGCTTCCGGCACACCTACGGTTGGCAAGAGAACCTATGCGCAGAGCATTACCGCGCTGGTGAAGGATACTGTGATTGCAAACGGTCTGTGTGAGGCAATGACATACAGCTTTGAAAGCCCGAAGGTGTTCGATAAGCTGCTGATTCCTGCGGACAGCGACTTGAGAAAGGCGATTGTGATTTCCAACCCTCTGGGCGAGGATTTCTCCATCATGAGAACGGTTTCCTTCAATGGTATCCTCACTTCCTTGGCAACAAACTACAACAGAAGAAACGAAAGCGCAGGCTTGTTTGAGGTGGCGAAGGTTTATATTCCCAAGGCACTGCCCCTGACGGAGCTGCCGCACGAAATTCCCACACTGACGATGGGGATGTATGGCAATATGGATTTCTATGATTTGAAGGGGATTGTGGAGCATCTGATGCACGTTCTTGGCATGAGCAAGGTGGCAGAATATGTGACAGAAAAATCCCTGCCCTGGATGCACCCCGGCAGAACGGCTTCTGTGATCGTAAACGGCGAAAGCATCGGCTATCTGGGTGAAGTGCATCCTGCGGTGCTGAAAAACTACGGCATTGGTACAAGAGCATATCTGGCTGTTCTGGATATGGAAAAGGTAATTGCGAATGCAAACAGAGATGTGGTTTATCAGGCATTGCCGAAATTCCCCGCACTGACAAGAGATATTGCGATGCTGGTGAAGGAAGATGTAACCGTGAAGGAAATTGCGGATATCATCAAGAAAAACGGCGGCGCATATCTGGAGGAGGCAAAGCTCTTTGACGTATATCAGGGGGCGCAGATTGAAGCAGGCTATAAATCTGTGGCATATTCCATCACCTTCCGCAGTGCGGAAAAGACACTGGCAGATGCCGATATTGCAGATGCAATGGATAAGATTTTGAAGGGCTTGGCAGAGGAGCTGGGCGCACAGCTGAGAGATAAATAAGGAATCGGGATTTCCGAGAGAAAGAACCGCCACACCGAAAGGTGCGGCGGTTTTTTGATGAGAGGAACGGCGCAGGTGCGCCTAAAGAGGTATGGAAAAATCTATTTGCAAAATAGTGTAAATATTATTAAAACTAATATTGACAAAGTGAGATACTAATGATAGAATAGGGACAGAGGTGATAGATATGAAGCGAATGATAACGAAATGCCCCGGATGTCAGGGAACGCTGCATATTGCGAAGCTGCAATGCCCCGATTGTGGCATGGAATTAAAAAATGATTTTTCATTGAGCCGTTTTGAACGGTTGGATGATGCGCAGTATGAATTTCTTCTGGCATTTTTGAAAAGCAGAGGGAGTTTGAAGGAAGTGCAGGCAGAATTACAGCTTTCTTATCCTGCGGCGAAAAAGAAGCTGGAAGAATTATTAACTGCGTTGGATTTGAGTGAGACAGCTGAGAAAAGGGGAGAGGTAGATATGAGCAATTTAAAGGTGGAACAGGGCAGTACGAAAGCATCTGAAATCATCAAGGGGAAAATCAAAGAAAACGGCGGGCATGTTACGGTATATACCGCAAGGGGACTTCCTTGTGAAATTACGGCAGAGCCGGATGGGAAAACCTTTAGCAGTAATAAGCTTCCTGTGAGCGATAGATATGATTACAAGGTCTTTGATGTGATTGTAGACCTTTTACTTGAGCAGGGTGGCAGAGCAAGAAAAGGAAACGGGCGAAATTATAAACTGGGCGAAAAAGGGTGTGAGATGGATACAGTGGTTGGTGCCATTGCGGTGTATCGTGGATATGAACTGGGTGCATCCGTTTATGATCCTGTGTTTGTAATGGCGGCAGTGTTGGAATGGGCAGGCATTGCGAAAAATGGACGCGGAGAATTGATTCTTACGAATGAATATAAGAGTATACTGTAAAATTGTCGGCAGATAAAGCAGACTAGAGTCTTTATGGGGGAATAAGTATGGCGAAAACGATTTTAGAGTTGAAATTTGAAGAAGAAATCAGAGATAAGATGTTTCTTGCAAAAAAAGAGTGCAACTATAATCCGACTCGCTTTCATCAGATGATTAACAACCATGGCGGTGTTGGAACGGCAAAAAGGTTGATTGCACAGGCGCAAAAAACCGGAAATACATCAGATGGATTTACCACACTTTATCTTTGCGATAGGTTGGATTTGACAATGGAAAATTCTGTTTGTAAGGAGGAGTACCGCTCCTTATTTACTGCGGATGAAATTGCGTATTGCAAAATGGTATTAGGAATTACAGAGAGCTGAAGCATGATGAAGTAGGTTTTTTGTAAAAGGAAATGAAATGGCGGCAGGGGGTGCAGGTATGCGTTTATTTAGAATGATTGTTTCTGTTTTTGTGATGCTGATTGCGGGCTTGATTGGGTTTTTCGTGGGCATTAGAATAGATGAGGCGATGGGCGGTGCGATTATATTTTCCTTGATTGCCGGAATTGCCTGTGTGATTTATGCGATAGAGAATCAGGAAAAATGAAAAAGAGCGAAACAACAGCCCTTGGAGAGCGTGCTTTCCGAGGGCTGTTGTTATTTTACTTCACATATTCATATTTTTTGATATAGCAGATGCCGATGGGGGTGGGGCCGGTATGGGTACCGATGGTGATGCCGACGGGCCAAATTTCATCCATCACATCGAAGCCTTCTGCCAAGAGGGTCTGGCGCATTTCTTCTGCGGTGGCATGGCGTTCCTTTTCCCCACGCACCAGCAGTACGCGATAGAGTTCCTTTTCGCTGCCGATTTCGTTTCTTGTCATATCCATGATGGTTTTGAGCGCTTTTTTATGCCCGCGCACCTTGCTTTCGGGATACAGTTCGCCATCGCGCATGACGATAATCGGCTTGATATTCAGAATCGCGCCTGCCAGAGCGGCGGCTTTGCCGATTCTGCCGCCCTTCTGGAGATAATCCAGAGAATCGACGGTGAAGTTGATTTTTGTCATATATTTTTGCTTATCCAGAACGGCAAGCAGATCTTCCATGGAATAGCCGGCATCGCGCATGCGGCATGCTTCATAGACCAGAAGCCCCTGCGAGCCTGTGACACAGGCACTATCCAGAACGATGATTTTGCGCTCGGGGTAGGCTTCGCTGAGGATATTTGCCGCATTTACGCCACTCTGATAGGAGCCGCTGAAATTTGCCGTAAGGCAGATACAGAAAACATCCTTACCTTCCTGCAAAACAGGTTCCATGGCATCCATGTAATCCTGCATGGAGGGCAGAGAGGTTTTGGGATAGATTTTTTCGGCATTGATTTTATCGTAAAATTCATCGGGGGTGATATCCTGCAATTCCTTTAGATACTGCACCGTGTCAAAGGAAACATAAAAGGGGACGTAGGTTACATCCAGCTGTTCCAGCACGGCGGCAGGAATATCGCAGGAGGTATCGGAAAGTATTTTATATGTAGCCATAGAGCTATTCCTCCATTTGAAATCTATAAAATCGATTTTGAATTAGTCTTTCTATCGGTTTATTTTACTTTGTATTTTGGGCGTTGTCAATAAAAAACACTGCTACACTGACGTAGTAAAGCATACCAGATGTTGTGTTGCTCTGCTGTGCGGAAGTGGTTTTTATTGTAGGATTTGCCAATTTCCGAAGAAGATGGTATCATTTGTAGGCATGAAGAAAACGGAAGGGAGGAAACAGAGATGGGAAAGATTCTGGTCATTGCCGAGAAGCCCTCTGTGGCAAGGGACATTGCGAAGGTTTTGCAGGCAAAGCAGAAGGGAGAAGGCTGTCTCATCGGGGAGCGCTATGTGGTTTCTTGGGCGGTCGGGCATCTGGTGACGCTTGCGGAGCCGGAGGAATATGACGAGAAATACAAGAAATGGAATTTTTCCACGCTGCCGATTCTTCCTGAGGAAATGCAGCTGAAAGCAATCAAACAGACGAGAGACCAGCTAAAGATTCTGCACAGCTGGATGCACAAAAGAGAGATTGACAGCTTAATCTGTGCAACGGACAGTGGGAGAGAAGGGGAGCTGATTTTCCGCTATATTTATGAGATTACGAAATGCAAAAAGCCGTTTCAGCGGCTCTGGATCAGCAGCATGACGGAGGAAGCCATCAAGGAGGGCTTCAGAGCGCTGAAGGACGGCAGAGAATACGATTTATTATACACCTCCGCGAAATGCAGGAGTGAGGCGGACTGGCTGGTAGGGATGAACGCCACGCGGGCATATACCCTGCAATATCACGCGCTTTTGAGCATTGGGCGTGTGCAGACACCGACACTGGCGTTGATTGTGGAGCGGCAGAAGGAAATCGATGCCTTTACGGCGGAGGATTATTTTGAAGTGCAGGCAGACTTCGGCGGCTATACGGGGCTTTGGATTGACAGGGAGGAGCATACCCGTATCGACAGGGAGGACGCGGCGCAGGCGATTCTTGCGAAAACAAACGGCAAGCCTGCCACGATTACAAAGGTGGAAAAGGAGGAAAAGAAAACGCCGCCGCCCCTGCTTTATGATTTGACGGAATTGCAGAGGGAATGTAACCGAAAATTCGGCTTTTCCGCGAAAAAGACACTGGATATCGCGCAGAGCCTGTATGAAAAGCGAAAAATGATTACCTACCCCAGAACGGACAGCCGTTACCTAAGCGAGGACATGAAGGGAAAGGTGAAAAGCACGATTCGCCGCTTGCAGGCGTTGGAGGAATACGCGCCCTATGCGGAGCCGCTTATGCAGGAAATCCGATTTACGAAGCGTATCATTGACAATGCGAAGGTGACAGACCACCATGCCATCATCCCGACGGACGGGAAGCTGCGCCCCGAAGGCCTTTCCGAGGACGAGGGAAAGGTGTTTTCTCTGGTGGCGGCGCGTTTTCTGGCGGTTTTTTATCCGTATTATCGCTATGAGGTAACGAAGGTTTACGCCGAGGCGGAGCAGGAACGCTTCCTTTCCAAGGGGACGGTTGTTCTGGAGGAGGGCTGGCAGGCAGTGGAAAAGGCACTGGTGCCGACTGCGACGAAGAAGAAAAAGGCGAAGAACGAGGAGGAACAGAAGCTGCCGCTCTTGCAGGAGGGCGAGGTGCGGACGATTCGCAGCATGGAGCTGCTGCGGAAAAGGACGAAGCCGCCTGCACCCTATACGGAAAGCAGCCTGCTTTCTGCGATGGAAAACGCAGGACGGTTTGTGGAGGACGAAGCACTCAAGGAGCAGATGAAGGACAGCGGCTTAGGCACACCGGCTACAAGAGCCGCCATCATTGAGCGACTGCTGACGGTGGGGTATCTGACGCGAAAAGGGAAAACCCTTCTGCCGACGGAAAAGGGCAGAAAGCTGATTGAGGTTGTGCCGCAGGAGATGCGCTCGCCGCAGACCACGGGCAAATGGGAAAAAGGACTTTCCTCGATTGCAAAGGGCAAAATGACGGAGGAGCGGTTTATGGCAAGTATTCGCCGCTATGTGCAGTTTTTGATACAGGATGCGGCATCGGGCAGGCGGGCGGATGTTATCTTCCCTGAGGAGCAGGTGCGCGGAAAACGCCGCAAAACAAATGCCTTTGGGAAATGCCCTTTCTGCGGACGGGATATTCTGGAAAACTCAAAATCCTTTTATTGCGCAGGATGGAAAAGCGGCTGCAAATTTTCGCTCTGGAAGGACAGCCTGAAGCCATACGGTTTGGAGCTGGACGGCGGCATGGTAAAGCTGCTGCTGAAAAAGAACAAATCCGAGCGCGTGGCGGTGACACTGCCGCAGACGGGCGAGAAGGGAACGGCGGTTCTGATTCTGAACAAGGACAAGGGCGGACAGATAGAGCTGATGGATTTTACAAGAGAGAACGCTTAAGTCGAAATCAGGAGAAAGAAAGAGTTGAAAGAAGAAAAAAGATTTGATATGATTTTAAATTGTGAGAAAAAATTTCTGAAATAGTGGAAAGATAGTAAGGATTGGAGAAGAACATGGAACAGATCTACAGTATGCTGGGGATTTCTGCGGAGGTAGAAGCCTTTGGCAATGCGGTTTTAAAGGATTTAAAGGAACGCTTTGAAAAAATTGACGCGGTGGCGGAATATAATCAGGCGAAGGTGCTGCGTGCCATGCAGGAGGAACGCGTGGACGGTACCTGCTTTGCGGGCTCGACGGGCTATGGCTACAATGACAACGGGCGCGATAAGCTGGAAAAGGTGTATGCGCGCTGCTTCGGGACAGAGGCGGCTCTGGTGCGCCCCCAGATTACCTGCGGCACACATGCACTGGCAATCGCGTTGAGTGCGAACCTTTTGCCCGGGGATGAGCTGCTTTCCCCTGTCGGCAAGCCGTATGATACACTGGAAAACGTCATCGGGACAGTGCCCTCTGCCTGCTCTCTGATGGAATACGGAGTCAGCTACAGACAGGTGGAGCTTATGGAGGATGGGACATTTGACTATCCTGCCATCAGAGAAGCCATCAATGAAAAGACAAAGCTGGTGACGATTCAGCGTTCCAAGGGCTATGCTATGCGCCCGACCTTTTCTGTGCAGCAGATTGGGGAGCTGATTGCGTTTATCAAGGAAATCAAGAGTGATGTGATTTGCATGGTGGACAACTGCTATGGTGAATTTGTGGATGTGATTGAGCCATCCAATGTGGGGGCAGATATGATTGTCGGCTCTTTGATTAAAAATCCCGGCGGCGGTCTGGCTCCTATCGGCGGCTATATCTGCGGCAAGCAAAGCTGCATTGACAGATGCGCATACCGTCTGAGCGCACCCGGTCTGGGACAGGAGGTCGGTGCCTCTCTGGATCTGAACCGTGCGCTGTATCAGGGCTTTTTCCTTTCTCCTACCGTAACGGCAGGGGCGTTGAAGGGAGCTGTTTTTGCGGCGAATGTGTATGAAAAGCTGGGCTTCCGCGTGATTCCCAACGGCACAGAGCCCCGTCATGATATTATTCAGGCGGTGGAGCTGGGCAGTGCCGAGGCAATGGAGGCATTCTGTCAGGGGATTCAGGCGGCGGCACCTGTGGACAGCTATGTTACGCCGATTCCCTATGCGATGCCGGGGTATAACTGCGATGTCATCATGGCGGCAGGGGCATTTATCCAAGGCTCCTCGATTGAACTGAGCGCGGATGGCCCGATCAGAGCACCCTATTCTGTTTATTTCCAAGGCGGACTGACATGGTTCCATGCGAAAACAGGGATTTTGATGAGCCTGCAGAAGTTATATGAAAAAGGGTTGGTAAATATATAAATATAAATCGAAATCAGGATATTGCAAGGCGGTCGAGTTTATCGACCGCCTATTTTTTGCCAAAAAGCAGGGAGAGCATCCTTTTATCCAGACAGCCGAGCAGAAAAAGAAACAGGAGATACAGAACGCCCATGCCGCAGAGCGAGCCGAGGAACAGCAGCTTGGATGGGGCAAAAATGCGGATACAGTATTTTGTGAGCAGACCTGCCGCCGTTCCGGCAAGCAGAGGCTTGAGAAAGCAGGCAGAGCAGGAGGGCAAAACGGCGGTGCGTTTCCAAAGGCGGTGCAGGGAGCAGCTGACGGAAAACAGCAGGCTGAGAAACCAGCCGCCCAGAAACGCCGCCACGCCATAGGCAGGCATGCAGAACCAGATGACAGCAATGCTGATGCAGGAGGAAAGAATGTTGTTGCGGAAAAGGAAAAGCTGCTCTCCCAGACCGTTCAGAAGTCCGTGAAGGGTGGTCTGCGCATAAAGCAGAGGACAGAGGAAGGCGAGCGGAAACAGCACCTGCCCCAATGCCGCGCGGTCATAGACGATATAGCAGATTTCGTGTGGAAAAACGGCAAACAGCGCCGCCGCCCCGAACCCAATGACAGAGGTAAAGAGGAAGGTGGCGGAAACGGTTTTGCTGATGCGGGTATCCTGCCTGACGGCGCAGGCTTCGGAAATTTCCGGCACGAGGGAAACGGATGCTGCCATCAGGCAGGCGGAGGGCAGGAGAACAAGGGGCATTGCCATCCCTGTCAGCTCGCCGTAGGTGGAGAGGGCTTGAACGGTATTCTGCCCATGGAGCTGCAGCTGTCTGGGGATCAGGAGATTTTCAACGGTGGAAAGGAGTGAGCCGGCAATGCGGCTTGCGGAAAGCGGCAGGGCGGTGCTTAAAATCATGGCAAGGACGGTAGGAGAGGACAGCGTGGGCTTGCGTATGAATTTATGCTTCCTTTTATAATGGAAATAATTCCAGACGGTAAAGCTGCAGGAAAGCAGTTCCCCGAACAGGATGCCGCAGACGGCGGCACCGCAGGCATAGCTGAGCCCGCGCGAGACAAAGATGCCTGCCAGAAAATAAATCGTCAGGATTCGGACGGTTTGCTCCAGCACCTGTGAAAAGGCGGGGACGAGTGTCTCCTGTATGCCGAGGAAGAAACCGCGAAAGCAGGAGCTTGCTGCCATAAACGGCACAGCCAATGCCAGAAGGCGCAGGGAAAAAGCGGCGCGCCTATCCCTGAGCAGAGAAAGGGCGATGCTATCCGCGCCGAAAAACAGGACACAGCTTACAGCCGCACTTGCACAGAGGGAAAGGCAGACCGCCTGCTTGACAATCCGCCCGATATTCCCATTCTGTCCGCGGATGTATTCCTGCGCGGCAAGGTGGGAAATGGTTGTGGTGAAGCCGGCGGAGGTGATGCTCCATGCAAGCATATACAGCGGCAGAATCAGCTGATACAGACCCATGCCCTCTGCGCCGATGGCGTTTGACATGAAAACACGATAGAAAAATCCCATACATTTTGTGATGAGATTAGCACAGGTCAGGATAAGGGTTCCGGTGATGATATTTTTTCTGCTCATGGCAAAGCCTCCGAAGGGGGTTCTTTTACTTATATGACAAGAGGACAGGAAATAGAAGGGAAACAGGGAGAAAACGGGGATTTGACTGAACAAAAGTAATGTTTTTTTGGAAGAAAAAGGTAGAAAATTATGCGGATATTTCGCATATAAACCGTCAAAAAGACTGAAAAACAAATATTCTTATGATTTTCGTACGTTATAATAAACAGTTTTGCAAGGACGATAAAAAAATTCATTGAAATGTATTGACAACATTTTCTTTGAGCGATATAATCTACTCACAAAGAGCATATAGCCGAAGGAAGAAGTGAATTTATTTCATTCATTTTTTACAAAAACAAATGAAATTCTGCTGCGGACGGGAGAAAAAAGAGCTGTTTTTCCCCAAGAGCCGATTGCCGCAGAGAAGCTTTTGTGTGATGCTTCGGAATGTGCTTCACTTGCTGGAAAACTGACGGAAGCATTTCTGTGCAGGCAAAAACGGAATTATTTTATCAGCATTATTATTGCCTGCGTTACAGAAGCACCGATGGTTTCAGCGCATACCCTAAAAAGGAGGAAGGAAGAAATGAGTAACAACAACAACGAAATGAAGAAGGAACTCGGCATGGGCGCTGCTATGGCTACAGTAGTCGGCTGCGTAATCGGTTCCGGTGTATTCTTCAAACCCACAGCAATCTACACAGCAACAGGCGGTGCGCCCGGTCTGGCAATCATCGCATGGGTGGTAACCTCTCTGGTTTGCCTGTGTGCGGCAATGACATTTGCCGAAATCGCAATTTTGATTCCCGAAACAGGCGGTATGCCCGTATATCTGAAAAAGGTATTCGGTGATAAGGTTGGTTATCTCTGCGGTTGGATGCAGACTGTTGTATTCTATCCCGGTCTGGTTGCGGCATTGGCAGTAGCGGTTGCAAACCAGGCAAAGCTGTTCCTGGGCGACGGCATGGTTGTTCCTGTAGCAATCGTATGTATCATCATCATGGTTGCGCTGAACTGCATGGGTGCTAAGGTTGGCGGTGCAGCACAGACTATCTTTACTGTAGCAAAGCTGATTCCTCTGATTCTGATTATGATTTTCGGCTTCATTAAAGGCAACGGCAATCCCATCTTCGACCCTATGCTGGGGGATGGGCTGAAATTCGGCTCCGTTCTGGGGCAGCTGATGATTGCAGTTCTGTTCGCATACGAAGGCTGGACAAACGTAGGTGCAATCGCGGGCGAAATGAAAGATCCCGGCAGAGATTTGCCTAAGGCGATTGTTGGCGGCGTAGCACTGATTATGGCAGTTTATATTATCATCAACCTGGCTTACCTGTGGGTACTGCCTGCTGATGTAATGATGAATCTGGAATCCCCTGCATCCGCAGTAGCAATGCAGATCTTCGGCAACATGGGTGGTAAAATCGTATCCGTTGGTATTATGATTTCCGCCGGCGGCGCATGCAACGGCTTTATCCTGTCCGGTTCCCGTACAGCACTGTACATGGCAGAACAGGGTGACCTGCCCGGCAGCAAGGCTCTGTCCAAAATCTCCGGCACAGGCGTTCCCATCAACTGCATTTTCCTGATTGGTATTCTGGGTGCAATTTATGCACTGACAGGTCAGTTCGACCTGCTGACAAACCTTGGTACATTCGTAGGCTGGGTATTCTATACACTGACATTTGTAGCGGTTATGGCTTACAGAAAACAGGCTCCCGATCTGAAACGTACTTACAAGGTACCTGCATATCCTGTAATTCCTATCATCGCAATCATTTCCGGTCTGTATGTTCTGCTGAACCAGCTGTTCATGGCAGGTCCTGATGCAAGAAAGGTTGCTGTAGGCGGTATCATTCTGGTACTGATTGGCTTGCCCGTTCGTGCAATCTTCACAAAGAAGAAAGCGGCATAAGGCAGTCTGAACGATTTCGTTCCATAAATTAAAAATATTTGCTTGTGAAAGGCTTCAAAGGCGTATTCTTTCTGAACTAGACGGTTCGGAGGGGATACGCCTTTTGTTTGTGAAAATAAAGTTGTCTGAGAAGACGGAAAAGGTAGGAAATGCCCATAAAACCGAAGAAGCCAAAACTTTTTCCCTTTTGCACAAATACAGAATACACCGAAAATTCTGCTAAAATGTATGACTTATCTGTAAAATTGAGCGGTAGAATATGCAAAATATACAATAAAAACGGGGGTGTTAAGAAAATGGTAAAAAATATATCGTCAGATACCACTAACAGTCTTGACAATTTTTTGATAATCATTGATAATATATTGTATTGGAGTAAATGCAGATGTCAGTTTCAGCTTGAATTTTCAACAAAAGCCGGAGGAATTTCGGCTTTTTCGGCAGAAGGAAACGGCATTTTCATGGAAACAGAAGGGAAGTAAATGCTTTTGAGGGAAGGATGGTTCAATGTATTTATTATTGTTACTGCTGTGGTTTATTTTTAATGGCAGAGTAACGCTGGAAGTTGCCCTGTTTGGGATAGTGATCTGCGGCTGGCTTTATTGGTTTATTTGCAAGTACATGGGCTACAGCTTTCAGAGAGAGAAGGTTCTTGTGAAAAACATTCCTCTTTATCTGAAATATGCCTTTGTTTTGCTCTGGGAAATTTTCAAGGCGAATGTGGATGTCATCAAGATTATTTTTTCGCCGAAAAAAGCAGAGATTCAGCCTGCGCTTGTAAGGTTTCATACGGATTTGAAAAGTGAAGCCTCCTTGGTTGCTCTGGCGAACTCCATCACACTGACCCCCGGCACCTATACGGTGGAATTGGAAAACGGAGAATATGTTGTGCAGGCACTGGATCGGGAAAAATTCGGCGAGGGTCTGGAGGATTCCGTTTTTGTAAAGCAGTTGAGAAGGTTGGAGGGATGAGCGTATGAGCGATACAATGCATTTTATACTGGAAATCGCTATGTTCGTTCTGGCGTGTGGCATGATTCTGGCGTTTATCCGTGCAGTCAGAGGGCCTCGTTTTACGGATCGTATTGTGGCGATTAACATGATTGGTACCATGACGACGGTGATGATTGGGATTCTTTCCGCTTATCTGGGCGAAACCTCTCTGGTGGACGTTTCTCTGGTTTATTCCTTGCTGAGCTTCTTGGCGGTAGTGGTGATGTGTCACGTCGTTACCCTGCATCATAAGGGTCGTCTGCTGTTTCTGGCAAGAAAGGAAAAGGAGGCAGAGGAAAAATGTCAATAAGAGAAATCATTGCAGCAATCTGCATTTTTATAGGGCTGTTTGTGTTCTTTTGTTCGATTCTGGGGATTTATCGCTTTAAATATGCGTTGAACCGTATGCACGCAGCAGCCTTAGGGGATACCATGGGAATTTTCTTTGTTGTATTAGGTCTTCTGATTTTAGGGCAGGATATTTTCCACATGGCAAAATATGCCCTTATCATTCTGTTTTTCTGGCTATCCAGTCCCATTTCGACACACCTGATTGCGAAGGTAGAGCTTCTGACGAACAAAGACTGTGAAGAAAGGATGAAGGACAGATGAGCGATTTTAGCGTTACCATTCAGATGATTTTGGTTATTTTTCTCATTGCCAGTGCCATCGGCGTTTCTGTAACAAGAAAGCTTTTTATGGCGGTTATCGTTTTCATGGGGTATAGCTCCGTTATGGCAATTGTGTGGCTTTTTCTGGAATCTCCCGACCTGGCTATTACAGAGGCGGCTGTTGGCGCAGGGATTGATACGGTACTATTCTTCCTGACGCTGAAGAAGGTTCACGCACTGAAGGGCACAAGGGAGGGGTGATGAGATGAAAGAAGAAAAATCATTTTGGGAGAAATTGAAACGCTGGATTGACGGGGACGAGGTGCTTCTCGATGCAGATGAAATTATCTCCAAAAAAGAAAAAAAAGAGTTTATTCTGGAAGAAAGATTTTTCCCGATTGGAGACATTCGTTCCAATGTAACCCTGTATTGTGTGCTTTCCGTTTTCGTTACGGTGGTATTCATTACAGTTATGCTGCATGTAGTTATGGAGCTGCCGATGTTTGGCGACCCGAACAGCATCACCAACAACGAGGTTGCGGCGCGCTACTTGGAAAAAGGGATTGCGGAAACAGGCGCAATCAACTTTGTTGCAGGCATGATTCTGGATTACCGTGCCTTTGATACCTTTGGCGAATCCAATGTACTGTTTATGGCGGTTATCGCGGTGCTGATGCTGCTGCAAAGAGATAAAAAGAACATTGATGCGGCAGAGGATCAGGAAATGCAGGAGGACGAAATGCTGGATGCAGAGGATTCCAAGCTGATTCTGAAAAAGGGCGCGAAATGCCTTGCTCCTGTGGTTATCCTGTATGGAATCTATGTTGTTTTAAACGGACATCTTTCTCCCGGCGGCGGCTTTTCCGGTGGGTCTATCATCGGCGCAGGTCTGATTCTGTATTCCGTGGCATTCGGACATAAGAAGATGCAGACCTTCTTTACGATTAAAACACTGACCGTGACAACGGCGGCGTGCCTGCTGACCTATTGCGGCTGTAAGAGCTATTCCTTCTTTACAGGGGCAAACCATGTCGGCTGGGAGGTGCCGAAGGGCACACCCGGTGCAATTTTAAGCTCCGGCTTTATCTTGCCGTTGAATATCTGTGTCGGTCTGGTTGTTGCATGTACGATGTATGGGTTCTATGCGTTATTTACAAAAGGAGAAGTCTGATTATGAGTCAACTGTTGACAAATTATTATGAAGCAGCTTCTGTTATTCTTTTTGGCATTGGATTCATGAATCTGCTTCTGCAAAGAAATCTGATTAAAAAGTTTATTGGTCTGAATATTATGGATACGGCTACCTATCTTTTTCTGGCGGCGAAGGGCTATGTGGCAGGCAGAACTGCCCCGATTTTGACAAACGGCATTATTGATGCGGATTATTATATCAACCCCATTCCTGCCGGTCTGGTTCTGACGGGTATTGTTGTATCGGTATCTGTAACAGCGTTCTCTCTTGCTCTGGTTCTGCGGCTGTATAAGCATTACGGCTCGTTGGATATGGATGAAATCCTGAGAATGATGAGAGAGGAGGAAGGGGAATAATATGGAACATCATGTAAATCTCGTACATAATATACCTTTCTTCAGCATTTTTTTTGCGATGTTCTGCGGCATCATTACGCCTCTGCTCAAAAGCGGACGTGCGGCACGCCATCTGCATGGCTTTATGGTAGGGCTTGTCGGCATGCTTTCTGTTGTGCTTCTGGTGAGCGTGGTGAAAAATCAGGAAGCGTATACCTTTATGATGGGGCATTTTCCTGCACCCTGGGGCAATGAATTGCGCATCGGGCCTCTGGAGGCGTTGCTGGCGGTTATGGTCAGTGTGGTTATGTTTTTAACCATCACGGCAGGCAACAGGCAGATTTTTGAGGAAATTGTTCCGGAAAAACAAAAATTTTACTTTATTATGCTGAATGCAACCTATGGCGCAATGCTGGCAATGACATATACAAACGATATGTTTACAGGCTACGTTTTCATTGAGATTCTGACGATTGCCTCCTGCACGCTGATTCTGGCAAGAGGGACAAAGCAGGCGATTGTCGGCACAACGCATTATCTGGTGTTCGGCTGTATGGGCTCCGGTCTGTTTCTGCTGGGTGTTTGTATTCTTTATGGCATCACAGGGCATCTCTTATTCCCGCAGATGAAGGAAACGATTGCCATGCTGATGGAAACAGGGCAGTATCATTTCCCGCTGATGATTGTAGTCAGCCTGATGTTTGTGGGGCTGGGCATCAAGAGCGGTCTGTTCCCGTTCCATTCTGCACTGCCTACGGCTTACGGCTCTACGATGACAACCTCGAATGGGATTTTGTCCGGTCTGGTGCTGAAGGCATATATTATTCTGGCAATCAAGCTGGTATTTGAAGTATTTACCATTGAAACACTGGTTAAATTGAGAATTGCGGACGTTCTGTTCGTTCTTGGCGTTCTGGGCATGATTATGGGCTCCTTCTATGCCATGCGGGAAGGTCGGCTGAAGCGTATGCTGGCATATTCCTCTGTGGCACAGATTGGCTACATCTTTATGGGGATTGGCTTAGGCTCAGAGGCAGGGATGCTTGCAGCCTGCTTCCATGTTCTGGCACATGCCGTTACAAAATCTATGCTTTTCCTTTGCTGTGGTACCTTTATTGAGGAGGCCGGCGGCAAGGAGCAGCTGGAAAACCTCAAGGGGGCGGCTTACCGCAACCCTCTGGCAGGGATTGCCTTCATCGTTGGGGCTATGTCCATGATTGGTGTGCCGCTGTTTGCAGGGTTCATCTCCAAGCTATACTTTGCGGAGGCTGCATTGGAAATGACGGGGACACGTCTGGTTCTGGTTCTTGCGGCACTGGCTATTTCCATGATTCTGAATGCGATGTATTTCCTGCCCTCTGTTATTGCAATCTGGTCTCGCCCTGAGACAAAGGAAAAAACAGTCAGAGCGCAGAATTCTCCGCTGTTTGCAATGGCAATGGTACTGTTTATTGTAGTCAATTTGGCGCTGGGTATCGGCTATCGTCCCATTATCGAAATTATGAAAATGGGTATTGAGCTGATTCAAGCTGCATTATGATGAGAGAATGAGGTGAAAGAAATGAACGGATCTGTACTTTTGCTGCTCCCGATGATTTTACCCTTCATTTTTGGTCTCATCATTGGTTTCCAAAAGGAGGAAAAGCAGCGCAATATTCTGGTATTTATTGCAATGGCTGTGGAAGCGGCTCTGGTCTGGTATCTTTGCAGCGGAGAGATGCAAACCTTCGTGCTCTGGCGGATATCTGACCGATTGGCACTTGTTTACAAAACGGACGGATTGGCAAGATTCTTTGCCTGCCTTATCAGTACTATCTGGCTGATTGCGGCAGTGTTCTCCATGGAATATATGAAGCATGAGCATAAGCCGGCGCGCTTCTTCATGTTTTATACGTTTTCTCTGGCGGCATTGATGAGTCTTTGCTTCTCCGAAAATATGATGACGATGTATCTGTCCTATGAATTTATGACAATTCTGACAGCACCACTGGTTATCCATACGGGTACACCTGAGGCAACGCGTGCGGGCTTGAAATATCTGGGGTATTCCTTCTTCGGCGCAGGCTTAGGTCTGATGGGGTTCTTCTTCCTGAACACCTATTGCAGAACAACCATCTTTATGCCCGGCGGCACGCTGGATATGGCGATGGTGGCAGGGCATGAAAACCTGCTTTTGGTTGTGTTCTTCCTGATGGCGCTTGGCTTTGGCTGTAAGGCGGGTATGTTCCCCCTGCATGCTTGGCTGCCGACGGCACACCCTGTTGCACCTTCTCCTGCATCCGCAGTACTTTCCGGTATCATCACGAAGGGCGGTATCATCGCTATCATTCGTGTGACATATTATCTGTTTGGCGTGGATTTTCTGCGCGGCACTTGGGCGCAGACGGCTTTGCTTGTGCTTTCCATTGTGACGATTTTCATGGGCTCCATGCTGGCATATAAGGAAAAGCTGCTGAAAAAGCGGCTGGCGTATTCCACGGTTTCAAACGTATCGTATGTTGTGTTTGGGCTGATGCTGATGTGCCCTGCCGGATTTATGGGTGCGCTGCTGCAGGTGGTATTCCATGCGGTTGCAAAGAATATCCTCTTCCTTTGTGCAGGTGCAATCATCTATAAGACGCATAAGACATACGTTTCTGAGCTGAAGGGTATTGGCAAGGAAATGCCGATTGTGATGTGGACGTTTGCGCTTGCGGCGCTTTCGCTGATCGGGATTCCGCCCACAAGCGGCTTTGTGAGCAAATGGTATCTGGCACAGGGCGGCTTGCTGCCACAGGCGGAGATGCTTGGTCTGGTCGGCGTAGCGGTGCTGATGGTCAGCGCACTGCTGACGGCAGGCTATTTGATGAGTATTGTAGTGAATGGGTTCTTCCCCGGCAAGGATTTTGATTATACATCCTTGCAGAAGAAGGAGCCGAATTATTTGATGACGGTACCTCTGGTGCTGCTGAGTATTGCTGTAGTCGGCTTTGGCATGATGCCTGCGCCTTTGATGCAGGCAATCCGCAGTATCAGCGGAATGATTTTCTAAGGGAAAGGGAGGGAACATTATGAACGCATTTGCGATATTGTTACCGGTGATCTTTCCGATCATTGCAGGTGCCTGCCTGCTGCCGGTAAAATTTAGTGACAGAAAGGCGCGCCAGAAGGTGGTTCTGCCGATTATTGTGCTGAATGCGATTTTTGCATTGTATGCCATCTTCTTTGCGGACAGCGGCGCGATTACGATTTTCCGCTTCAGCAACAGATTGTCTCTGGCACTGCATGTGGACGGCTTATCCAAGATTTTCGGTACGATGGTATCTCTGCTCTGGATTCCCACAACGATTTATGCCTTTGAATATATGACACATGAAGGACATGAAGACCGTTTCTTCTCCTTCTTTACCATGACATTCGGCGTAGTTATCGGGATTGCCTTTGCGGATAACTTCTTAACGATGTATCTGTTCTACGAATTTCTGACGTTGGTGACATTGCCTATCGTTATGCACCAGTTCGATAATAAGGCGCGTCACGCCGGGAAAACCTATGTCCTTTATATGATGTTTGGTGCATCTCTGGCGTTTATCGGGTTCGTGTTTGTGCTGTTCTACGGCACAACGACAGATTTTGTTTACGGTGGTGTGCTGAATCCCGATTTGATTGCAGGCAATGAACAGATGCTGCGGTTGGTATTTGTGCTGGCGTTCTTCGGCTTTGGTGTAAAAGCGGCGGTATTCCCGTTTTATCGCTGGCTGCCGAAGGCATCCGTTGCCCCTACACCCGTTACGGCTCTGCTGCATGCCGTGGCAGTCGTAAAATCCGGTGTATTTGCCATCATCCGTCTGACGTATTACGCCTTCGGTACGGAATTTTTGATTGGCACATGGGCGCAGTATGTGATGCTGATTGCAGCTTCGATTACGATTGTGTTCGGCTCGACCGTTGCACTGCGGACACCGCATATCAAAAGAAGATTTGCATATTCTACCATCTCCAATCTGTCCTATATCATTTTTGGTGTTGCTATTATGACACCGACAGGGCTTGCGGCAGGGATGCTGCACATGATTTATCATGCGGTAATCAAAATTACACTGTTCTTTACTGCCGGTGCGATTTTATATAAAACCCACAGAGAATATCTCTACGAGGTGGAGGGCTTCGGCAAGCTGATGCCGATTACCTTTGCAACAATGGCAATTACGGGGATTGGTCTGGTTGGCGTGCCGCCCTTTGCAGGCTTCCACAGCAAATGGGCATTGGCAACTGCGGCAACCGCAAGCGGCAACCCTGTTACCTATATCGGCGTGGTTGCGCTGATTCTATCTGCACTGTTGACGGCATTGTATATCTTCTCCATCATCATTCGGGCATATTTCCCGCGGGAGAAGGAATACCCTGCAGGCTATTACGATCATGTATCCGATCCGAATAAATATATGACAGTGCCTTTGATTGTTCTGGCAGCTGTTTCGATTCTGATGGGGCTGATGCCTGCGACACTGCTGGGCATTATGAATGATGCGATTATGGGCATACTGTAAAGGAGGGGAGAAAGCATGGAAACTATGACAACAAGTATAATTTTACCGTTTCTGGTGTTCTTTCCTTTTCTGGGTGCGGTAATCAGCTACATCATTGGGCGCAGCAATAAGGGCGCAAGGGATATCTGGTGCTGGATTTTATCCGCGGTGATTTTCATTGCGAGCCTGACGCTCATCGGAAAGGAAACGGTTTATAGCCTGCGCGGCTTCTGTGGCTTGGGGCTGAGCTTTGCGGCGGATGGCTTCGGCGTGATTCTTGCCGTGCTGACGGGCGCAATCTGGCTGATTACAACCATCTTTTCCAAGGAATACATGGCGGCTGAACGGAACAGAAATCGGTATTATTTCTTTGTGTTCCTGACATTGGGCGCAACGATGGGGATTTTCCTTTCCGCTGATTTGTTTACCACCTTTATCTTTTTTGAAATTATGTCCTTTACCTCTTTTGTGCTGGTTATGCACGATGAGGAGGACTTCACGGTTCGCTCCGCAAAGACCTATCTGGCGGTAGCGGTGCTGGGTGGTCTGGTTACACTGATGGGTCTGTTTATGATGTATCAGAAGGCCGGCACCTTGAACATGGCAGAGCTGACCGCATTCATGCAGAGCCAAGAAAATCCGGCTGATTTTTATGTGATTGGCGTACTGATTCTGTTTGGCTTTGCGGCAAAGGCAGGTCTGTTTCCGCTGCATATCTGGCTGCCGAATGCGTACACCGTTGCACCGGCACCCTCCAGTGCGCTGCTGAGCTGCCTGCTGACAAAAACAGGTGTATTCGGCACGATTATCGTAAGCTGCAAGCTGTTCCTGCATGATGCGGCTTGGGGACAGTTTATACTGATTTTGGGCATTATCACAATGGTGCTTGGCGCAGTTTTGGCGGTATTCTCCGTCAATCTGAAACGCACATTGGCTTGCTCCTCTATGTCCCAGATTGGCTTTATCATCATCGCTGTCGGGATGCAGGGGCTTCTGGGCGAGCATAACGCCTTGGCGGCAAGCGGCACACTGCTGCACTTCCTGAATCACTCCCTGTTCAAGCTGCTGCTGTTCCTTGGCGCAGGTGTGATTTTCATGAACCTGAGAGAATTAAATCTGAATAAGATTCGTGGCTACGGCAAGGATAAGCCGCTGCTGAAGCTGATTTTCCTGATGCCGATTCTGGGTATCGGCGGTATCCCTCTGTGGAACGGTTATATCTCCAAAACGCTGATTCACGAAAGCATGGTGGAATATATCGAGGTGCTGAAGGAAGCAGGGCAGTCCATCGCGTTTATGAAGGGTGCGGAAATTCTGTTCCTGTTCTCCGGTGGGCTGACACTGGCCTATATGACGAAGATTTTCGTATGTATCTTCCTTGAGGATAATCCCTACGGCGCACCGAAGCCTGTCAAAAATGGGCCTTATATCAGCAGGCTGATGGCGGTAATTCTGGGCGCGATTGCAATCTGCCTGCCGATTCTGGGGATCTTCCCTCACCAGACACAGGATGCTCTGGCAGCAATGGGCGCACATTTCATGAATGCACATACCCCTGCGCATGCCGTGCATTATTTTGCATGGGTAAACCTCAAGGGTGCGGTGATTTCCATCTGTGTGGGCATTGTGGTGTATTTCCTGTTCATCCGCAAGGTGCTGATGCAGAAGGATGCAAAGGGCAATCTGGTTTATGTGGATCGCTGGCCGGAATGGTGCAATCTGGAGGATAAGGTATATCGCCCGATTCTGCTGACCGTTCTGCCTTATGTGGGTGGCTTCTTCGCCCGTATCGCAGGAAATCTGATGGATGATATCATTGCATTGCTGCGTATCTTTATCTTCAATAATGATAACGGACGCATTGTTCCGCCGGAGGATAAATATTTCTCCGCCTATACGGATTATGAAAATGACCATCAGGTATACCGCGAAGGCTTCGCGCGGAGTATTCTGCTGATTGGTCTGGGTCTGACGATTGCGGTAATCTATATCATTGTTTAACGGAAAAATTTTGAAAAGTCCCTATTAGGTGTGTTCCAATAAGAAAGCATGAAGAAAATGAAATAGCTGTAGCTTTCAGCATTTCAGAATGTAAGGTTTCTTATTCGGGCGTACCTTTTATGGGGACTTTTTTAATGTGAAAAAAAGAAGGGTATAGCTGCTTCATCTTTGTCCATACTAAGGAAAAAGAAGGAGAGGGAAAGCTATGGATTTTAAACAGAGCGAAACAAAGAAAAACCTTATGCGTGCCTTTGCAGGGGAAAGTCAGGCGAGAAACCGTTATATCTTCGCTGCGGCGCAGGCGAAAAAACAGAAAATGCAGGTGGTGGAATTTGTATTCAGGTTTACTGCCAAGCAGGAGGAGGCGCATGCGGCGGTTTTTTATCAGCATTTGAAGGAGCTTTCGGGGGAAACGGTTCACATTGACGGCGGCTACCCCGTGGATATTTACGAATCCGTTTCGGAAATTTTGCGTGCGGCAGAGCATAACGAATATGAAGAATTTGACCCGGTATATCAGGCGTTTGGGGATAAGGCGCTGGAGGAGGGCTTTCCGCAGGTGGCAGCATCCTTTCATCAGATTGCAGGCATTGAAAAAACACATGGAGACCGTTTCGGACAGCTTGCGGATTTATTGGAGGAAAATAAATTATTCATCAGTTCTGTGGAATGTAAATGGATGTGCTTAAATTGCGGCTTTATTTTTGAGGGGAAGGAGGCTCCGCAGGAATGTCCTGTTTGTCAGCACGACAGGGGCTTTTTCATTCGATTGGAGCTGGCACCCTATACGGCAAAGGCGTAAAAAAGGGGATAAGGCAAATTTACCTTATCCCATACATAGCTTTTAAAAGGGCGCATTGTCCCAATGCTTCCCGTTGATGGTGGCGTGCTCATCCTCTTCCAAGGGGATGACAATGCACTTTTTACCATTGATAAATTCCGTCTGGATGGCAGGCAGCTTTTCCGCAGAAACCTGCAAAATGACCTCTTTTTCAGGGAGTGCTTCCTTTTCCTCCAATTTTTGCTTTAGGCTTTCTACCTCTAATGCCAGCACATTCGCTTTTTTCGCAGCAGCGTGCGTTTGCAATGCCTTGCTGTCAATCAGATTTTCCGCAAGGGGAGGGGTATCGCCGAAGGCTTCCTCGCAAATTTCCTCCACCTTGGAAATGACTTCCTCGGAAAGACCTTTTTCTGCCATAGCCTCCCGAATGGCAGGCGGTGTCAGGAGAACAGGCTCGTTTTCAAACACGTTTTTGTGTTCCTCCACCATATCATTCAAATCCTGCTGAATATCCAGAATGACGGTTTTCGCATCCTCCACCTCCTCGGAAATAGCATCCTTTAAAATGCCATGGAAGGTCTTTTTTTCCTCGGCGGCGGTGCGCTTTGCTTCACAGCCCAAAACCTCCTGCATGAACGCAGGCTGTGCTTTTTTGGCATCCTTCACATAATAGCCCATGGCATTTACATCGCTGCTGCGGTCGGAAAAGGCAGGAAAGAGAAACCCTGTTTCGGGGACGGAAACCACCCAATCACGAATACGAGGCGCGATGATGTTTTTATCCTTATGATAGCCTAAGCCCGCTTTTGTCAGCTCGACAGGGCAGATGGCGCATAGGACATATTCATAAACCTCTTCGGATTCGTCCAGCTTATTGTTGTCGGTTGTTTTCGTGATAACATCATAGGCATCGTGGAACAGGAGAATCAGATAATTCCCTGCAAAATCATATTCGCGAATGATGCGCTCATAAAGCAAATCCAACAACCCATCCTGCTTCAAAGCACTGTCGCGCAGGGCAAGGAAGAACCGCTGCGCTTCTTCTCCTGCTTCATCCCTGCGAAAGGAAAGCTCTAAAAGGTTGTTGCCGATTGTGCCGGAAAGAGCCTTTTTTGCAATTTCCAGATATTTATAAAACTCATCCTCCTCCAGATTGAGAAAGGTTTCGTCGATATGTAAGAGAATATTTTTTTGGTTGTCCACATAACAGCCGCGTAATTTCGTAAAGGTGCAGGCATCCTTTTTGAAGCGGCGCTTTAATTCCAAAATGTCTTTTTTCTGCATGGATTGTTCCCTTCTTTCGTTTTGATTTCAAAAGCTATTATAAATACTTTTTTCGGGGAAAGCAAATTTTTAAATTAAGAAAAATTTCCCTTGCAATCTCGGAAAAGGTATGCTATTATATTTAAGCAGTTTATTTCTGCGGCTGTGGCGGAACTGGCAGACGCATCAGACTCAAAATCTGACGCTGGTGACAGCGTGTGGGTTCGAGTCCCACCAGCCGCACTTTTTAGAACCTTGTTTGCTTCAAGGTTCTTTTTTTATGCTCTCATTTTATCTTAATCGTTCTTTAAGGAAAAACATGTATTATTCACCTGACGTTCATACTTCGTTCAAATTCAAACAGTATAATAACGGCATAAGATAAAACAAAGCCATAAAAGATATGGAGGGATAGAGCATGTACGAATATGATGAGTACAATCCGAAAAAGAAAGATGAATATGAAGAAACAGAGCAGGAGTCCATTGCGAATTCCGCAGACGGCATGAAAGGCGAATCCCATGTAGACGGAGAATCCATAGAGATGGAGGCAGAGGTGATTTCCGGCGAGGAATATGCAGAGGAAATTTCCGGTGAGCAATTTTCCGAGGAGGAGGACTTTTCTGAACAGGAAAGCGTTTCAGAAGCCGCTACAGAGGAAGGCGCAGAGAAAGCAGAAGCCTTTGCGGAGGCTTCCGAGGAGAGTGAACCGGAATATACAGGCCCCTGCGTCAGAGAATATCATTATGAGGAAAAGGTGAAAAAGCCGAAAAGAAAGCAGGGCGGAAACGGCTGGAAGAAATTCATTGCAGCCTGTCTGGTTTGCAGCATCGCAGGCGGCTCCGCGATTGGGGTCAGCTACAGTGCGGCACAGAGCCATTTCGGAAAGGAAGCCGGCGCAAAGACCGCATCCACAAGCAATACGGAAAGTGTATCCTATCTGACAAACGGGCTTTCCACTGTGGATATCGTGAAGAAGGTAAAGCCCTCTGTTGTCAGCGTTTCCACTACCACAACAGGCGTGACACAGTATATGGGGCATTTCACCGTACCATACGAAGCAGAGGGCGCAGGCAGCGGGGTGATCTTCTATTCGGATGATGATAAGATTGCCATTGCGACAAATAACCATGTCATCGAGGGTGCAAATTCCATTTATGTGACGCTGGACGGCGATAAGAGCGTACCTGCGAAGGTAGTCGGTACAAAGAGCGAATCCGACCTGGCGGTGCTTTCTGTTTCCTGGTCTGATTTGAAAAAGGCAGGCGTGAAAAAGGTAACAACCGCAACCTTCGGTGATTCGGATGACCTTGAGGTCGGCGAATGTGTCATTGCCATCGGCAACGCCATGGGCATGGGGCTTTCCGCAACGGACGGCATTGTCAGCATGAAGGAGCAGACCATTAACGTAGACGGCAATTCCCTGACTGTTTTGCAGACCAGCGCGGCAATCAACAGCGGCAACAGCGGCGGCGCACTGGTAAACAGCAAGGGCGAGGTCATCGGGATCAATACGGCAAAATATAATTCCTCTATGGCAGAGGGCATGGGCTATGCCATCCCCAGCAATCAGATTAAGCCAACCGTAGAAAGCCTGCTGGAAACAGGCACACAGCCGCAGCCCTATATCGGCATTACCGGTACAAACGCATCTCTGTATAACCTTGAGGTCGGCGCACTGGTGCTTGAGGTAAAGAACAACAGCCCTGCGGCAGCGGCAGGTCTGCAATCCGGCGACATTATCACACAGTTCAATGGCAAGACCATTAAGGATATGGACAGCCTGCTGAACGCAATGGACAGCTCGGATATCGGCAAAAAGGTTGACCTGACGGTTGTGAGAGATAACAAGGATAAAATTAAGCTGCAGCTTACTGTTGCGGATAAAAACAGCTAAAGCGGTGCATACAGATAAAAATTAAGAAAAAATGCGGTTGAAATGCCGATTCACATACATTCACATAGATTCTTTCTATCAACGACCGAAAAAATCGGATGATATAGATAAACTTGCATCAGAAAAACTCCTATTGCAGACAGTGTAAACAGCTTGCAGTAGGAGTTTTTTTGTGGGGGGATATTTTTATTTGCCTGTCATGACTTTTTCGGCAAACTCCGTCACAACAATGGAATCATAAGGGATTTCCTGCGAAAGCTCCTTTCCTTCCATCATGATTTTCTGGATGAGGACAAAGCCTTCAGGGGAAACGGTCGGGTCGGCTTTCCAGGTATCCTGTTTCTGATAGCGCTCCACGATGGTGGTGAGGGTATCGAGGTCGGTTTCGGCAAACTGCGGCTGAATTACCTTTGCAATTTCTGCGGCAGAATGGCTTTCTACCCATTGCTGCCCTTTATAAATGGCACGGGTGAAGGCTTCGACTACATCGGGATGTGCCTGCAGGAAAGCATCCTGTGCCATATAAACGGTGTAAGGCACATAGCCGCTTGCCTGTCCTAAGGATGCCACAATATGCCCCTTGCCGCTCTGCTCAAGCGTGGTTGCGGCAGGCTCAAATTCTACGGTATAATCGCCGACCTCGCCTAGAAATGCGCCTGCGGTAGAGGTGAAATCAATGTTGTTGATGATTTCCATATCCTTACCGATGGTCATGCCGTTTTCCTTGATGACATATTCCAGAACCATTTCCGGCATGCCGCCCAATCTGCCGCCAATGACGGATTTTCCTTCCAAATCAGACCATTGGAAATCGGGCTCCTCCTTTCTGGAAACAAGAAAGTTCCCTGCGCGCTGGGTTAGCTGGGCGAAGGTTTTGGGGTAATCTGCCTTCCCTTCGGCATAGACATACAGACCTGCCTCTGTGCCAAGCAGGGCAATATCCGCGGAATCGGAAAGCAGGGCGGTCATGGATTTATCCGCGCCATTGCCGACCGCAACGCTCACCGCTAAGCCCTCCTCCTCGAAAAAGCCCAATTCCTGTGCAACATACTGCGGCGCATAAAAAACAGAATGGACGACCTCATTCAGACGGACGGGAGTCAGCGCTTCCTCTGCCGTTTCTGTGCCGCAGCCAACTCCTGCGGATAGGCAGAGCGCCCCCGATAAAGCCAAGCAAAGTTTCTTTTTCATAGCCGTTCCTCCTAAGAGACTGATTCTGATTTATGATATGCCATATCCCAGAAAAAGGTGTGCTGTATTTTTTTTCGTGTCAGATATATTTTTTCGCGATTTTGTAGTATAATTATTTTTAATATGGAAAATTAGGCTTATACCGCCTTGTATATAAATTTTGTGATGACAGGAGGCTATTTTCATGGCTGAAAAAATCATGCTGATTGACGGCAACAGTATTGTGAACCGCGCATTTTACGGCGTTCCGCTGCTGACGAACGGCGAGGGTCGCTATACCAACGGGGTATATGGATTTCTGAATATTTTATTTAAGCTTCTGGATGAGGAGCAGCCCGATTATCTGGCGGTGGCGTTTGATTTGCACGCGCCAACCTTCCGCCACAGAACCTTTGACGGCTACAAGGGAACCAGAAAGGGCATGCCGGAGGAGCTGCGCGAACAGATGCCCCTTTTGAAGGAGGTGCTGCAGGCCATGCACATCCCTATTTTCGAGCAGGAGGGCTTTGAGGCGGACGATATTCTGGGGACGCTTTCCGCTCTGGCGGAGAAAAACGGCATTGTGCCTGTTGTGGTTTCGGGGGATAGAGACCTTTTGCAGCTGGCAGGGGAGACCCTCAAGGTGCGGATTCCCAAAACGAAGGGCGGACGCACGGAAACAGAGGATTATTACGCGGCGGATGTGCAGGCGAAATATGGCGTGACACCTGCCGAATTTATTGATATGAAGGCACTGATGGGGGATACTTCCGATAATATCCCCGGCGTGCCCGGCATTGGCGAAAAAACTGCGGCGAAGATTATCACGCAGTATCACGATATTGAAACGGCGATTGCCCATGCGGCGGAAATCAAACCGAAAAAGGCATCCGAAAACCTTGCGGCGTATCAGGAGCAGGCAAGATTGAGTAAATTTCTGGCGACGATTGTGCGGGATATGCCTTTAGAATGGGATAAGGAGTCCCTGAAAATCGGCGATATGTTTAACCAGACGGCATACGAATTGGTAAAACGTCTGGAATTTAAGAGCATGTTCAGCCGCTTTGAGGGGAGTGCTTCCGCGCCGAAGCAGGCAGAGCAGACCTATCGCTTTGTTGCGGATAGGGAAGGCGCGAATGAGGTGCTTGCCGCGCTCAAAAAGGGCGAGGTCGGGTATGCCTTTGTTTACGAAAACGAGGAAGGACAGGGGCTTGCGCTCTATCAGGAGCAGCTTGGCGGTGTCTGGATTGAAGCATCCATGGCATTTTTGATGCAGGAGCTTTTGGAGATATTTCAGCCGTTTTTTGCGGACAGCGCATACCGTAAAATCGGACATGATGTGAAGAAGGATATCCGTTTTCTGCGCAGCTATGGCTATAACGGCTTTACGGCGGAATTTGATACCGCTATCGGGGCGTATATCCTCAATGCGACAGGCAGCTCCTATGAATATGACGATATTGCGGCAACCTTTCTGAATGAAACCTATCCTTCGCAGGAAGAGGTTTTCGGGAAGGGCAGAACGAAAAAGGCCTTTGCGGCGTTGCCCGAAGCAGAACGTACCGCCTATGGCGCAAGGCAGGCGGAGATTTTCTTCCGTGCGAGAAAAGTGATGGAGGAGCGGCTTGCGGAAAATGAGCAGAAAAGTCTGTTTTATGATATGGAAATGCCGCTGATTTATGTTCTGGCGGATATGGAAAAATACGGCATCAAGGTGGATAAGGCGGCGCTTTTGGCGTATCAGAAGCGTCTGGGCGAAAGTCTGGACGGCATGGAAGAAGAAATTTACGCATTGGCAGGGGAAAAATTCAACATCAATTCCCCGAAGCAGTTAGGCGTGATTTTATTTGAAAGGCTGGGGCTGAAGGGCGGCAAAAAGACCAAAACGGGCTATTCCACCGCGGCGGATGTGCTGGAAAAGCTGCGGACGGAGCATCCTATTGTGGAGCGGATTTTGCACTACAGACAGCTGGCAAAGCTGAAAAGCACCTATGCGGACGGACTTCTGGCGGTGATGGATGCCGAAACGGAGAAGATTTATTCTACCTTCAACCAGACCATTACGGCAACGGGACGGATTTCCTCAACAGAGCCGAATTTGCAGAATATTCCTGTCCGTCTGGAGCTGGGGAGAGAGCTTCGGAAAATTTTCATTCCCGAAAGTGCGGAATTCTGCTTTCTGGATGCCGATTATTCGCAGATTGAGCTGCGCGTACTGGCGCATATCTCCGGAGATGAAAGCCTGATTGCAGCGTTCAAAAGCAATCAGGATATTCACCGCATGACGGCTTCGCAGGTGTTCCATGTGCCGTTTGACGAGGTGACACCATTGCAGAGAAGCAATGCCAAGGCGGTTAACTTCGGCATTATCTACGGCAAGGGCGCGTTTAGCTTGGGGCAGGATTTAGGCATCAGCCGCAAGGAGGCGGAGGAATACATCAACGCTTACTTCGCGAGATATCCCAAAATCAAGACCTTTATGGAGGATACGATTAAAAACGGGGCGAAAAACGGCTATGTCTCTACGCTCTGGAACCGCCGCAGAAATATGCCCGAATTGCAGAGCAGCAACTTCATGCAAAGGGCGGCAGGGGAACGCGCGGCAATGAATATGCCCATTCAGGGCACTGCTGCGGATATTATTAAGCTTGCCATGATAAAGGTGCATCGTGCCTTGCAGGAGGGCGGCTATCGTTCTCGTCTGATTTTGCAGGTACACGATGAGCTGCTGATTGAAGCATATAAAGAAGAAAAGGATGCTGTCGCAAAAATCCTGAAGGAAAACATGGAGCATGCGGCGGATTTGCTGGTTCCCTTGGATGTGGATGTGCATGAGGGCGCATCGTGGTTCGAGGCGAAATAAAAAAGAGGGGAAACGAAATGAAGGTAATCGGTTTGACAGGTGGCACGGGCAGCGGCAAAAGCGTTGTCAGCAAAAGCCTTGCGGCGGCAGGCGCAGTGGTGATTGATGCGGATAAAATTGCACATGAAATCATTTTAAAAGGCGAGCCCGCATATCAGGAAATTGTGAAGTATTACGGAACGGGAATTTTGGATGCAAAAGGAAATATCATCCGCAGAAGGCTGGGGGAAATTGTATTCCATGATGCCGAAAAGCTGGCATTTTTGAACCAATGCACCCATAAATATATCTGTGCGGAGGTGGACAGACAGATTGCCAAGGCGGAGAAGGAAAACACCGCCAAGGCAGTGATTCTGGATGCGCCGCTTCTGCTTGAGGCAGGTCTGGAAAGCCGCTGTGATATGGTCTGGGTGGTCTATGCCGATCCGGAGGTGCGCGCAAAACGTGTGATGGCACGCGATGGTGTCAGCTATGACCTTGCCAAGGCGCGCATTGCCAACCAGAAAAGCTGGGAGGAATATAAGAAGTCGGCATCGGTTGTGATTGATAACAGTAAAGAGCTTGCCTATTTACAGGGGCAGTTGGATGAAATTTTAAAAACAATATAAAAGGAAGCAAGGAACAATGATTCGATGTATCAGGAAATTGTTTACGCTGGCGGTGGTTCTGGTGCTGCTGGCGGCGTTTGGCTATAGTGTGGTTTTGCCGCGTGTGCTGCCTTTGCAGTATCGGGATATTGTGGAGCAGTATGCGGCGGAATATGGCTTGGAGGAGGCCTTTGTGTATGGTGTGATTTTCTGCGAAAGCCATTTTGAGCCGGATGTCATATCTTCTGCGGATGCCGTTGGGCTGATGCAGGTGACGGAGGAAACGGGAAAATGGGCGGCGGCACAGATGGGACTTGATCCCGCAACCATTGACCTGACCGATCCGGATACGAATATCCATATCGGTTGCTGGTATTTAAGCTGGCTGACAGAAAAATTCGGCGGTGTTTCGGAAACCGTTCTGGCAGGCTATAACGCAGGGCATGGCAGCGTGGCGCGGTGGCTTGCGGATGAGGAAATGAGCTGGGACGGCATTACGCTGGATGAAATTCCATACGAGGAAACGAAAAGCTATGTGAAACGAGTGAAGTTGGCGGAGCAGGCATATCGGCTGCGGCTGCGCCTGCAAGCGTATCTGGAGGAAACTCCGCTTGGTGTGTATGCAGACAGAACTGCGGATTTGGAAGGAAATGAAGAATGATGAAAAAAAGGATTTTTCTCCTTTTGCTGATTTTCTGCCTTGGGCTTGGCGGCTGTGGCAAGAAGGAGGAGCAAACGAAGAAGAAAACGACAGCAACAGAGGAGACGGGCGTTGCATCCAAAGAGGCAATGCTGACGCTTTCCATGCGGATTCCGGAAACGCTGAATCCGTTGCTGAACAGAGAAGAAACGGTTGATCGTATCCTCAAGCTGCTGTTTCTGCCGCTGGTTGATTTTGACGAAAGCGGCAAGGCATGCCCTGCCGTGGCGCAGGACTGGGAATTTTCGGCGGATGGCAGAAGCCTTTCCATGAATCTAAACAGCAATATCAGATGGCAGGATGGAACAGCACTGACGGCGGATGATGTGGTCTATTCCGTCAATACCCTGCGAAATGCTCCGGAGGATGCGGTGTATAAGCAGGTGATGAATTATGTGAGCGGCTGCAGCAAAGCGGGAACGAATTCCGTTGTGATTACCTTCCGCGACAGCTTCAGCTCAAATATTGATGCGCTGCGATTTCCGGTTATTCCTGCCGGCTATTACAGCGGACAGAGCGATACGGGCACGAAGCCTGTCGGGGATGGCCCGTATGAAATGGAATCCTATCAGCAGGCATCGGAAATGAAGCTGAAGGCAAGTGCGTCCTATTATGGGAGCACGCCGCAGATTTCCGAAATTCGCGTGAAGATGACCGCCGGAGAGGAAACGGATATCAACGCGTTTGAGCAGGGCATGACGGATGTGCTTGTGACAAACGCCATGGATGCAGGCAAATACGCAGACGAAAGCGTTTCGGGGATGCACCAGTTTACCTCAAATCAGTATGATTTTATCGGCTTCAACTTCCGCAAGGAGCTTTGGAAGGATAAATCTGTCAGACAGGCGGTTGCGTATGCGGTGCCGCGGGATAACCTTAAGGAAAGCGTGTATCTGAATTATGCCGCCATGACGAATACGCCCATCAACCCGAAAAGCTGGCTTTACGAGGAAAACGTGGCGACGTACGAATATAACCCCACAATGGCGACAACCTTCCTGAAAAACAGCGGCTGGACGGATGCGGATAAGGATGGCAGGCTGGAAAAGGAAATCAGCGGCATAAGGCAGAGCCTGCGCGCGACCATTCTGGTAAATCAGGAAAACACGGGTCGGGTACAGATTGCCTCGAAGCTGAAGGAGGAGCTGACGGCAATCGGCTTTGAGGTGACACTGGACAAGGTGGACTTTGAAACCTATCAGCAGAGATTGGAGAGCGGACAGTTTGACCTTGTGGTGGGCGGCTGGAAATGCTCAGAGGTGACGGATTTAACGCCGTTTTTCGGCACGGGCGGCAGTTTGAATTATATCGGCTACAGCGACGCGGATATGGATACCCTGCTGACGGCGGCAAGGACGGCAGTCGGTGAAGGGCAGACGCTCCTGGCTTATAGCAGTTTGCAGAAAAAGCTTGCCGAGGAGCTGCCTTATATCAGCATTGCCTACCGCAATCAGGCGGTTTTTGCATCTAAAAATATCGGAGGAGAAGTGCATCCTGTGGAAAGCAATGTGTTCCGTGGGATTGAAGCGTGGACGTATCAGAAGGGGGAATAAGGATGTCTGAAATCAGAACAAATCCTTTTACGGGCGAGATGTCACTTTATGCGGAGAACAGAAGAAATCGCCCCTATGAATTTGTCCATAATACAGAAAGAAAACATGCAAACAGCGAGAAATGCCCCTTCTGCGGCGGACATGAGGCATGGACACCGGATGCCATTTATCAGGATGGCCCCAACGGGGCATGGCAGATGCGCGTGTTTCCGAATAAATTTCCGACTGTCCGAGAGGATTGCACGGATGCGGCAGAGGAGCCGTTTTATACCCAGACCGCAGGAAGGGGAAGGCACGAGATTCTGGTGGATACGCCTGACCATGATGCTACGATTGATACCTTCGATGCGGCGCATATCGCAAGCATTTTGCAGGTATTACAGGATAGGCTGCATTTTTTCCGCAATCGTGCAGATACGCAGTATGTGCAGATTTTTAAAAACTGCGGGCCCTCCGCAGGGATGAGCATGCACCATTCGCATTGGCAGGTGGTGGGGCTGCCTGTTGTGCCGAAGCGTGCGGCAACCATGGCGGAGGCTATGCACAGAGAGGACTGCCTGTTCTGCAAAATGCTTGCCTACGAAAAGGAAACGAACAGGCGTATTGTGGCGGAAACAGAGCATTTCCTTGCGCTTACGCCCTACGCCGGACGCTTTGCCTATGAGCTCTGGCTTGCTCCGAAGGCACATCAGCGTGATTTCGGCGAGATGAGCGCGGAAGAACGGCAGGAGCTTGCGGTACTTCTGCGGAAGATGCTCGGAAGGGTGATGGGGATTCGTGAGGATATCGGCTATAACATTTGCGTGATGGATGGCCCGAGAGATACGGATTTTCATTGGCACATCGAGATTTTGCCGAGAATCGGCGGCTTTGCCGGCTTTGAATTTGCGACCGATTGCTATATCTGCATGGTCAGCCCCGAAAATGCCGCGGTGTATTATCGGAAAGAGGAAGCAGAATAAAAAATAGAAAATGAAAAAGGGCGTTTCTCAAGGAAAGAGAAACGTCCTTTTTTGTTAGAGTGATTTTTGTTACAGCAATTCCTTGTAATCGCGGAAGGAGCAGTCTGCCAGTGCGGTGATTTTATCCACATCCGCCTGTCCGCGAAAGTCCTTGTCCAGAATGGCATATACCCGGAAGCCTGCCGCCTTTGCACCTCTTACTGCATAGAGTGCATCCTCGAATACAGCAGTTTCCTCCAATGTGCCACCCATTTTTTCCATGGCGGTCAGAAATGCCTTGCCGTCCTCCTTGTACACCCCCAGCTCTGTGCAGGTCAGGATGCAGTCGAAATATTTGCGGATATCCAGACGGTCTAACGCAGGCTGGATATACCCTGCTTCGGATGCCGTGAGGATGCACATCTTCACACCCTTTTTTGCCATTGCCTCCAGATATTCCTTCGCGGAGGGACGCAGGGGAATGGTGTATTTATATGCATCTGTTACATAGGATGTAATTTCATCTACAATCTGCTGTGCGTCAAACGGAACGCCTAAATCATGCCTGAAATATTCTGCCGTCTGGTAAAGCGTCAGTGTTTTTACAACATCATGGATATCCTCCGGCACTGCAAAGCCGTGTTTTTCCAGAAAAGCTGCGCCGGTGCCGTGCCATGTGGGCATGGAATCAATAAGAGTGCCGTCTAAATCAAAAATAATATACTTCATGTCTAAAATTCCTTTTCTTATCTGTATTTGTCGATTTTTTTCGTTGGTGGTCAATACGCCTGCAAAAATTTTAGCATTTTTCATGGAAATTGACAAGAGTGAGATGGGCGGCGAAAAATGGCGATTCTGATTTTTTTCCTTCGGAAATATATTGTTAGAAAAAACAACACGGAGGGAATTTCGTATGAAGGCTTGGAAACGGATACATATCACAAAAAAACGGGCGGTATGCGGCGTGCTGGGGCTTTTGCTGCTTGCGGCAGCGTATATGGGCGTGCCAAGGGCGGCGGAGAAGGTTTTTGCCGTTGCAGAGGGGGAAAGAAGGCTGCCGATTTATTGCGTGCAGACCGATAAGCCACAGGTTTCCGTCAGCTTTGATGCGGCTTGGGGTGCCGATGATACAGATGAGCTGCTGCGGATTTTGAAGGAAAATGACGTAAAGGCAACCTTTTTCCTTTGCGGCTATTGGGTGGAAAAATATCCGGAGGAGGTCAAAAAAATTGCGGCAGAAGGGCATGATTTGGGCAACCATTCCGCAACCCATCCCCACATGAGCCGGATTTCCTCCGAGGAAATCGCGCAGGAATTGCAGAAGTGTCATGAAAACGTGAAGAAGCTTACGGGAGTGGAGATGGAACTGTTTCGCCCGCCCTTTGGGGAATATGATAACCATGTGATTGAAACAGCGGAGCAGAATGGGTATTATACCATTCAGTGGGATGTGGATACACCCACAACAAAAAGAAAGGCGGTCAGAGCCCTTGAAAAATCAAGGTTTGTGACCGCCGTTTTTAATATTAAAGCTAACGGAAAGCCCATCCTCGGAGAGATAAACAGTGCGAATGAGAGAGCGTGCAAGCTGCCGTTTCTGTTCAATATCCATCTGTTCCCAATCGGTAGCGGAAAAGGGCGTAACCTCATTGATATTATATTCGGAAATAGTTTCGTTGTAGCGGTGCAGGAGTAGCTGCTTTTCGTGATGCAGGGCTTCAATCCTTTGGTTGATATACTGTGCGGAAACGTGGCTGACGCTTTCCAGAGAGAGAATCAGATTTTCGATTTTGGCATCAATTTCGGAAATCCTGCTTTGAAATTCCTTTGCAGCGGCATCTGTGTTTTGCCGATGAATGAGGTTATAGGAGGCGGCATGTTGAATTAAGCTTGCCTGCACCTCTGCCTCAATCTCCCGTACTCGATGGGTTTGCTTTGCGGTACAGACCTTATGCAGATATTTCCCCGAACAGCAGAAATACGGCACCTGTCCCTCCTTTGTTCTGCTGAAGCGGATGGAAAAGGCATAGCCGCAGTGAGCGCATTTTACCAAGCCTGTCAGCCAAGAGTGTTTGCCTTTATATGTATTTTTGATTTGCCTATTGCGAGACAGCTTTTGCTGACAAAAGAGGAAGGCTGTGCTATCCACAATGCCCTCATGGTGTCCCATGGCAAGCAGATGATTGGAAACATCCTTATATTTTCGCTCGTTGGCATCCCGTTTGCCGACCAGAATACAGCCATGCACGCCGTCGAAATCCTCGGGTGGATTTGCCAGAATTGCCCCCTTGGCTTTGTAGAAATTATAAACGGCGGTATCCGCACGGACATAAGCCGGGTTTTTCAGGATAGAGGACAGCTTGGCATTATCGAAATTCACGCCGCCGGAGGAAACGGAGCCGTCCTGTATGAGCTGACGCTGCACATCCGCAAGGCTGGAATAGGGCAGGGCGTACAGCTCGAAGATACGCTGTACAACGGAAATCTGCTCGTTTGGCTGACAGATGGTTGCCTTCTTCCCGTCAATCGTGGTTTTCACAAGATCGAACCCAAAGGCAGCAGGGCCGCCGCCCCAGGCACCCTTTTTTACACGGGCATAGTAGTTATCCCGCACACGCTCCGCAATGGTTTCCCGTTCCAGTTGGGCGAATACCACGATGATATACAGCATGGCACGTCCCATGGGAGTAGAGGTATCGAATTTTTCCGTAGCGGAAACGAAGGAAATTTGATTCGATTCCAAAATGTTGATGAAATCCGCAAAATCCAGAATGGAACGGCTGATACGGTCTAGGCGATATACCACAACCTTTTCAATTCTGCCGCTTTGCACATCCGCCATCATTTCATGGAAGGCGGGGCGGTTCGTGTTCTTGCCGGAATAGCCGCTGTCCTGATAGATTTTGAAATCCTCCGAAAAAACCTCACGCTTGGCATATTCAATTTGGGATTCGATGCTGATGCTGTCCTTTTTCTCGACGGATTGCCGTGCATAAATCGCAATCATAAAAAAGACCTCCTTCTGTCTATAAAAATGTATAGCAAAGAAAGCGGTCTTATGATACAATACTTTTGCGAGGAGTGGTTGTATCATGCGACCGCTTTATGAATCTCCTTTCTCTGCGCCAACAGAGAAGGGGGATTTTTTATTTAAATTTCTTTATAGTAATCAGATAATTTTTTCAGCACCGGCAGGAAGGATGTAGCAATATCCTTTGCGATGGCAGCGGCAACATGATCATCATAGATATGCGAGGTGCTGTTTCTGGAACTGAGCATTTTCAGCCAGACTGCCTCATCATCAATCATGTGGTTTTCATAGGCGGCACGCAGCACCTGCTTGGGAAAATGCAGGTCATTGGAAAAGCCTTGGTCAATGAGGTATTCTTTGGAGGCTTTCCATGCCAGCTCAAACGTAAACTCGAACCGCTGAATCAGACCGTCACGAATGACATCGTTATCGGGATGCTTGCGGTATTCTATATTTGCTTCATCCAAGCGCTGTACAGCTTTCAGATAATTTTCAATCTTTTTCATAAAGCACAACACCATCCTTTTCAATATTCTTTATCAGCTCTGCATCGGTATAGGCTGTCACATGGACAAGGTCGCACTTCAGCAGGGTTGGCAGGTCATCAATATCACACCAGAAGCGTGCTTGGTTTTCCTCCGGCATGCCGTAGATAGCAAGGTCAATGTCACTGCGCTCGTGGTTGTCTCCTCTGGCACGAGAGCCAAAGAGAAGGATTTTTTCTGCGTTGTATTTCTCGCCCAGGGCGGCGATGAGAGAGTATAGTTTTTCCATGGGAACCTCCGGAAGTTATTTTTTCATTTTCAATAATTCATCTTTTTGTTTTTCCAAGAGCCTTTGTTCTGCCTTTATATTTTCCATTTGAGAATTTAATTCGAGGATTTTATCTGAAATTTCCTCTGTGGGTGCGCCAATTAACAAACCAAGCTCCATTGCCAAGCGGTACATGTGCTTACAGGTATGGTGCCGATTTTGAAAATCTGGACAGTCGCAGGATTCCAAGGTTGTATGATAGGTATTTTTATTTTTCGTGGTAATGGTTGCGCTTGCTTGAAAGTTCTGGATACGCATACTCTCCTTGATTGCTTTTATGAAACGCATATTACTAGCTTCTATCGGCAACGAAGAAAAATCCTTAAAAACAGGGGTGGAGGAATACTGCGGTCTATTACGAAGGGAAACAATTTTTTCTTTTATTTTTTGGTCTACAACTATTTCAAAATCATCTTGGAAAGAAGCTACCTGTTCTTTCAGAGAAAGGTTTTCCATTTGCAGAGAATTGGCATCATCCTGTAGATGCTGTTTTTCTATTTGCAGGGAATGAATATCTTCCTGCAAAGAACGAATATGATTTTTCATATATTTATTTTGTTCTTGTATAGACAGAGCAGTCTGTTGCTGTTTCTCCTTTTGATTTTTCAGAGAATCAAAATCAGCCTGCAATTTATTGTTTTCCTGTTGGAGAGAATCCTTTAGGACAGAGGATTTGCGGCGGGTGCGAAGGATGCAAATGATACCTAAGACAGTTGGTATGAGGATGGAAGCTACTAAAAGAGGGAAATATTCTTCATCCTTTTGCACAGTAGCTTGCTCATAGCCATCGTCAGAACCGCTATCATAACCATCATTATAGCCGTGAATATAACCATCATCATAACCATCACTGTATGAAGAATCGACAACAGCAGAGGGGATATATCCCGTATTATCGCCAGAGGATGAACCGGAATTGCTGCCGGTCTGGTCATCATAATCATATGGGCAGATGCCATCTGTATGCTGGTGGGCGGGGTAGCCATGATGATAGTGGTATTCTCCTGTACTGTTATCAAAGTGACCGCCATCTGCATCAGTTCTGCCGGGATGGGCGAGAGAGACAATCGGAAAGCACAACAGCAACAGAAGAAAGAATAGAATGAATTTTCGCATGATTTCCTCCTTTCAGAAATCAATGAAAATAACATTGTTTATGCGGGTGATGCGCCGTTTTTTGGCTTAGATGAATATTTTTCATCTTCCAGAAGAACGGTCATGCGCTCTGTGATTTTGCCCTGATCTATTTCATCAAGCTGGACATACAGGCTCAATGCTGTAGCAGCATTTTTTCCGTATTCTGCTTTTATTTGTTCACAAATTGATTTTGGAACGTGCGAATATTCTTGCTCGTCAGTCCAACCCATTAGATATCCGGGGGAAGTATGCAGTGCTTTTGCAAGGGCGGCTATCTTATCACGTTTCATATTTGCGATAATGCCAGTTTCCCATTTACGAACAGTGCTTTTGCCTACACCAACTTCATTTGCAACTTCTTCTAAAGTTAAGCCCAGAGAAAGCCGGAGTTCCTTTATTCTTTTTGCCATATCAGAATCACTCATGTGCACATCTCCTTATTTGTTCTAAAGCGAATATAACACAGAAGTGTCCTTTGTGCAACAGAAAAAGAAAAAAATATCAAAAAGTTTCCTGAATGACACAAAAAGTGTTGACAGAATGAAAATAAGTAGTTAATATAAAAGTGTCATTTAGGACACTTTAAGAGAAAGGGGTGGAAAACATGAATAAACTAAAACTGGAATATGAAATGAAAATGAAGGGTATTACTGCGGCGGAAATGTGCAATGCTCTGCAGATTTCACGTTCTGCATTTTACCGTAAATGCAATGGGAAAACAGAATTCACCAGAAGGGAGATTGAAGAAATCATTGAAATCCTTGGGATTGACAAGGTTGAGGCACTGGAAGGAATTTTTTTTGATGAAAAAGTGTCTTAAAAGATACTTACGAGTGGGAGGGGGCAGGGAGCAAAAGTTTTTGGCAAGATACAAGGAGAGAGAATGATGAATAAATTAAACAAATGGGATCTTGTAGATATTCAAATGGCGGAAACAAGCAAACTTGAATTGGCACAGGAATATGCAGACAGGGAAATAGAAAACCTGAAAGCCTTTGCCGAAGAAAGCGATCCAACACTAACCACAGCCAAGAAAGGGATGACAGAACAGTGGGCGGAAGCATACACACGTTGGATGTTGGCGTTGCGGATTCTGGAGATTATAGCAAGGCATGAAAAAGGAGACGAAGAACTGCATGTGCAGGCTGCATGCAAGCAAAGCGGATTTTATTCCCTGTAAGAAGTGGGATTAAAACCGAATAGGACAAAAACGGCAGTACATACAGTGTAACAGGAGGTGGTTTTATGCCGAGAAGAGTGCCAAAAAAATACAATGTAACCATTACTTACTGTGAGCATACACCGGAGGAGGAGGCCCGCATCAGCGAGCAGGTAAGAGAGGCGATTTATCAAGCCAAGATGATTGCCATAAAGAAAAGAGAGGAAGCGGCGGCAAAGGAAGCGGCAAATACATAAGAGGGGCTTTGCCCCATGAGAAGGACAAGCTACGGAAAGGAGAAAGAAGATGGAGAAAGCAACAACAAACAGCCTGCGGCGGGAAGCGGAGGAGCTGGGACTGCGGGCAGGAAGAAGGGTTGATGTGATTGACAGCATTGACGGAGAGGAGAACGAGCGGCGGAGAAAGCGGAGCGGCGTTGTGGTGCGGTTATTTCGGCATTTCTTTCAATGCGACATGGGCGGATACAAGGAATGTTTCCGATACAACTCCTTACTGAGAGGAGAAATGGGAGAGAAGGTGCGGTTGCGTGGATTTTGAGAAATTGGTTCTGATTTACATTATTCTTTTTACCATGCTTGCGACGGGCTTTGCGGCGGCATTGCTTGAAAATGCGAAGCTGACAAGAGAAAATGAGCAGCTGAAAAAGATTCTTTATCGGAGGGGATACAAATGAAATTTGCGGATATTGCGAAGCGGGCGAAGGCAACGAAGATTGCCTGTGTGCTGACGGATGAAAACGGCGTGCAGTGGGTAAATGTGGGCGCGGCTGTGTACCGCTTGGAAGGGTTGCCGAAGATGAGCTCGGAGGATTTCCTGCGGCTGGCAGGGGTATCCGAGGAAAAAATTGGTAGCTTTTATGTAGAAGGGAATAATATTCCGGAAACATCACTTCGGAACGAAACGGGGGATGAAATAGCGCTGACAAGTGACATGGCGGGGCTTGTGGTTGACATGGATGGATACAGGCTGATGCCGTTTTACACGGCGTTGCATGGCGTAATCTGGCTTGATGTAAGGAACATGGAGCCAATTATGAAGGGGGATACAAATTATCTGCGGTTCTTCCTGCGGAGGTTTGGGAACGGCTGGATGATTGCGGTGAAGGACGGGCTGGTGCTGATTGCCATTATTCCCGAGAAAAAGATGTCGGAGTTCCTTTATGAGCAGGTGCAGATATTATGGATGCGATGCGAACAGAGAGGCGTGGAAACGGAAAGGGAGGAGGAAGGACGAAACATGAAATATCAAGTGTGCGAACACTGCGGGGCGCATTTAGACCACGGGGAGAAATGTGACTGTCAAGATGAAAGATGAAGAAAGAAGAACAAAAAAAGACCGGCACCGAAGGGGAAATTCGGTACCGGTCGAGCGGTAGGGAAACCGCCGAGATATTTAACTGAATTATAGCAGAAAAAGACTGAAAAATCAAGGGTTGGGGAACCCTTTTGCTCCTTGATAATATCATTAACAATTCAGCCATTGCACCATATACATAGGGGAACAATAGGAATAAGAAACAGAGGTGGAAACCGATGCCGAGATACTTAAAGAAGATTTGGGCGGGGGATGTATACGAAGCGAAGGAATACAACAGCCCAAGACAGAAGGGGAAGGGCTGCGAAAGAGCCATGCGGGAAAACATCAGCCCGGAAAAAATAGCGGAATACAATTTTCTGGAAACGAGAAAGAAATGCGGGCGGATGATAAACGCAAACTTCAAGGCGGGGGACATTTTTTTGACGCTGACCTACAGAGAGAGGGTTGGGATTGAGGATGCGCTACGGCTTTTCAGAAATTTCATTGGGAGATTGAAGCGGCTGCGAAAGCGAAAGGGATTGGATGCACTGAAATACATATATGTGATTGAGACGGGGAAGAAGGGCAGGGAGCACCTGCACATGATTATCAATGACATGGACGTAACCCTAAAGGAGCTGACGGAGCTTTGGGGGCTGGGGCGCGTGATGATTTCCAGACTGGAGCCGGGAGGCGACTACACAGGGCTTGCGTTTTACATCACGAAGGAGAACTACAAGGAATACGGACGCAGATGGAACGGGAGCCGCAATTTAGAAAAGCCAAAGGAAACTGTGACCGAGGTGGTGAAAAGCCGAAGGCTGCGGGTGCCGAAAAATTACAGGGTGGTAGAGGAAATCAACTACTACAGCGACATGACGGGATTCACCAGATACATGAAGGCAATACGAATTGGAGGAGAGGACTATGGCGAAGGGAAGCCACACGAGCAGTCTTTTGACGGGGAAGGATAAATACTGCTATCTGACCGGAGAGACAAAAGGCTTGGAGAAGCACCATATATTTTTCGGGACAGGCCTACGGAGGATTTCGGACAAGCATGGATTTTGGGTTTGGCTGACGGCGGAGAAGCACAGGGGAACAGGCGGCGTGCATGGCAGGGACGGACACGAGACAGACCAGCGCTTGAAGCGGGCTTGTCAGAGAAGGTTTGGGGAAACACACAGCAGAGAGGAATTTATGGCAATTATCGGACGAAACTATTTACCTGATGAAGCGGAGGAGAGAAAACCGCAAACGCCTGCGGATACGGGTGGGTTTTACTTGCTGTAGGAGGTGTGAGCATGGGCAAGGGAATTACATATAGCACAAGCGGAAAGGACTGCCCCTGTTGCGGATGCCAAGAGAGGGCTGTCGGTTGTCATGGGACGTGTGAAAGATACAAGGCATGGAACGGGAAGCGGCAAGCGGAGCGGCAGGAAAGAATCAGAAGGACAAGCATACTGCATGAAGCGGATAAAAGAAAGAGCGCAGCGGTAAGCCATTACAAGAGAAGGGGGAGGCAGGCATGAACAAGGTGATTCTAATGGGGCGGCTGACAAGCGACCCAAAAATGGATTGGACACGTTCAGAGGATTCCAAACAGTACGCCACATATACATTAGCAGTCAATCGGCGGTTCAAAAAGAATGGACAGGCAGATACAGATTTTATCTCCTGCATTGCATGGGGAGCCATGGCGGAGTTTGCAGAAAAATTTATGAAAAAAGGTGCCATGTTCGCTGTTGAAGGGCGGCTGAATGTCAGAAGCTGGGAGAAGGACGGCGAAAGGCATTGGACAACAACGGTTGTTGTAGAGAATTGCTATTTTACGGGCAGTAAGAGGGATGCAGAGAGCAAGCCGGCACAGAGCAAGCCTGCGGCGCAGACCGGGAAACAAATGGGGTTGGCGGAGCAGGAGGGATTCTACCCCATTGACGAGACAGTAGAGGATGACGATTTGCCGTTCTGAGGAGTGAGGAAATGAGGCAGATAGATTTTTTTGAGGAAATGATAATAGACAATTTCGCAGGCGGAGGCGGTGCGTCAACAGGGATAGAGTTTGCCACAGGCAGAGCGGTGGATGCAGCCATCAACCATGACCCGGATGCGATTCTGATGCATCAGACGAATCATCCGCAAACGAGGCATTATTGCGAAAGCGTATGGGACGTAGATCCGTGGGAGGTCACGAGGGGCAGACCTGTCGGGCTGGCGTGGTTTTCGCCGGACTGCAAGCATTTTTCCAAAGCAAAGGGCAGTAAGCCCGTAGACAGAAATATTCGCGGTCTGGCATGGATTGTACTGAAATGGGCAGGGACGGTTAAGCCAAGAGTTATCATTCTGGAGAACGTGGAAGAATTTCAGACATGGGGTCCGGTGCGAAAAGGAAAGCCTGTGAAAAGCAGGCGCGGCGAAACCTTCCGCAAGTGGAAGGAGCAGCTGCAGGCATTGGGCTATGAGATAGACCATCGGGAGCTTGTAGCGGCAGACTATGGTGCGCCGACCATCCGAAAGAGATTCTTTCTGATTGCCAGATGTGACGGCAAGCCGATTATCTGGCCGGAACGCACCCATGCGCCGAAGGACAGCGAAGAAGTAAAAAACGGAAAGTGCAAGCCATGGAGAGGAGCGGCGGAGATTATCGACTGGACGATTCCATGCCCGTCTATTTTTGACACAACGGATGAAATCAAAGAAAAATACGGTATCCGGGCGATTCGCCCGCTGGCGGTAAATACACAGAAACGCATTGCAAGAGGCATCGAGAAATTTGTATTGCAGAATAAAGAGCCTTTTATTGTTCCTATTGGTTACGGGGAAAGAAAAGGGCAGGCACCGAGGGTGCATGATATTAAAGAACCTGTAAGTACTGTTGTAAGCAGCGGGAAACAGTACCTGTGTCAACCGGAACTTAGTCCGTTCATTGTACAGGTGAACCATAAAGGAGAACAATTTAGGGGGCAGGAACTGGAAGAACCCATTCCGACAATTACAGGAAAGCATGGATATGGTCTGGCAACACCTGTAATGACTGCTATAGCAGTATCTAAGGCTGAACAATACCTTGCGATGCCTTCTCTGATTCAATATCACACAGAGCAATCGGAAAGGGTAAGAGGGCAGGGGATGGATGAGCCGATCATGACGCTGGACGCGGCGAACCGATATGGGCTTTCTGTGTCATATCTGGCGGAATACTTCCAGAACGGCAGACCGCTGGATGTGAAGAGTCCCTTACATACCTCGACCACGAAGGACAGGGAGTGTGTTGTGGAGACCTTTATTTCCAAATTTTACAAAACGGGCATCGGACAGAAGCCGGACGAGCCCTTGCATACGGTTACAACATCCGCAGGGCATTTCGGCATTGTCACAGTGAAAATGAGCCGGTCGGAAATGAACCTGCATCACTGGAACGAGGTCAGAGAACTGCTGAATGCGTACTGCGGGTATGCAATCGCAGAGGATGAAATTCTGCTGCTGGATGTCAATGGAACGCTGTATTTCATCAGTGACATCGGACTGCGGATGCTGACACCAAGGGAGCTGTATGCAGCAAATGGTTTTCCGCCCGATTACATCATCGACCATGATTATACAGGGAAAGCCTACGGCAAAACAAAGCAGGTCGCACGCTGCGGAAATGCGGTGCCGCCGCCGTTTGCAGAGGCTCTGGTAAGGGCAAATCTGCCGGAGATGTGCGGAAGGCGGTTTGAAACCATGCAGGAACTGTATGGGGTAATCTAAGGAGTAGATGCGGTTGTAAGGAGTGAGAAAAATGAGAGCGATACTTGAAGAAAAGATTAACCGGTTAAGAGCGGCAGAAAAACGGCTCCGGAAACATCTGTCGGAGGATGAATTTGGAGTGGTCAGAAGAACTGCGGAGGGATTTGGACAGGAAGCTGACTGGCTGGAGGAACTAAAACGCTACAGGGACTTGGAAGAGCGGGGGCGGCTGTTGGTGCTGCCCTGCAAGGTCGGAGATGTGGTATATGAAATCATAGAGGAAACCGTACCAAACAGATATTTTTATATCAACGAATGGAAGGTGCAGGATGTATCAGCGAAGGCTGTCAAGTATGCTGATGAATGGGAACAGTATGACTACGAAAACCTGTATTTTACAAGAGAAGGAGCGGAAGAGGCACTGGAGAGAAGGAGGAACAGAAAATGAAAATCAAGGACTACCAGAAGGGAAGGAATGACGGAGGTGGGAGAAAACATGCCAAACGATGACACGACAATCCGGTGCCCCTATTATCTGCGGAGCAACCAGACAGTGATATACTGCGAGAGCGATGTGGAACTGGAGGGGGCGGAGGGGGCGGAGCGGAGCTTTGCGCACAGCTTTGCGAATGCGGCGAGAAAAAAGGAATTTGTGCGGGCGCACTGCAGGCAGTTTCCGGACATGAACTGTGCGTATGCAACATATCTTAACGAGATTTACGGAGGTTACGAGTATGAAGCTGAGAGGAAAGCTGAAAAAGGCAAATGTACGACTGGAGAATCAGGAGAAGATGATAGCGGGGCTGGAGAGGGGAAACCGATACCTGCACGATGTATGCGAGAGGACGAGGCAAGAGGCGGCGGAGAAGTTGGAGGAAGCGGCGCAGAACAATGAGCTGATGCTTTTTCTGATGGCGGGGTGCGCGCTGGCGGCAGGCGGAGCAGTTACGATTCAGACAGAGAATATGAGCCGCGTACTGGAGGAAAAGCGTGTATTATTCTATGCGGACTTTGAAAAGCATCTGGCAACGGTCAGTGTGGAGGAGAGGGAGCAGGCATAAAAGCCTGTTCTTTTTTTGCGTGCGGCGCAGGAGAGGGGGGGCGGGGGCAAATGGTGCAGAAATGTGATAGATTTTAGAAAAACGGTACACGAGGCGGAGAGGGGGCGAGAAAAGCACCTCTGCAAGGGGGGAGAAAGTGATGGAGAAAAAGACAGAAAGGCGGGATTGGGGAGAGATTAAAAACGCCTATATTACAGGCAAGGAGAGCCTAAACAAGCTGGCGGAAAGATACGAAATCCCCCTACGGACGATAAAGGACAGGAGCAGGAAAGAGAACTGGGTGGAGGAGCGGAAAAAATTCCGCACCGAGGTTGCGCAGAAAGCGTCCCAGAAAACGGCGAAAAAAGAAGTGAAGCGTCTGGTGAAGCTGCGGGATGTAGCGGAGGATGTGGCTGACCTGATTGGGCAGGACGTGGAGCGGATGAAAAAGCTCAGGGAAAAGCGGAAAAGCGTAACGCCGGAGGACGTGAAGATGATTAAGGATTTGACGGTAGCACTCAAGAACATCGCGGACGTGATGCGGGATGTTTACGACATTCCGACGATTCGCGAAAAGCTGCTACAGGCAAAATACAACGACTACAAGCGGATTCTGGCAGAGATGGAAAAAGCACCTGAGGACAGCCTGATTGTGCTGGCAGAGACATTGGAAAGAGTGGAAGAAGATGACATGGAAGAAATGGACAAAGACGGTGGAGGAGCTGCGGAGGGAGAAGAAGGTAATCTGGAGCCCACAGCCGAAGCAGATTGAATTTATGCAGAGACCGGAGTATGAAGCATTTTACGGGGGAGCGGCAGGCGGCGGCAAGAGCGACAGCCTTTTGATGGAGGCACTCAGGCAGGTAAACATACCGCACTACAAGGGGCTTATCATCCGAAAGACATACCCCGAATTATCGGAGCTGATAGACAAGAGCCTGCGGTTTTACGGGGCGGCATTTCCGAAGGCGAAATACAACGGGAGCGAGCACGTTTGGAAATTTCCGAGCGGTGCAAAGATTTACTTTGGGAGCCTACATCATGCGAAGGACAAAATCAAATACCAAGGGAAGGAATTTGACTTCATCGGCTTTGACGAGCTGACGCATTTCACATGGGACGAATACAGCTATCTTTTCTCCCGAAACAGACCAAGCGGCAAGGGGACGAGAGTATACATGCGGGCAACGGGAAACCCCGGCGGCATCGGGCATGGATGGGTAAAGAGCAGATTCATCACGGCGGCACCACCCAAGACAACGATATGGGAAAGCTACAGCGTGGAGGCACCGGACGGCGGAGAAATCAAGATGAAGCGGGACAGGATATTTATTCCCTCTACAGTATTCGACAACCCTGCGCTTTTGCAGAACAACCCCGAATACCTTGCGAGCCTTGCGATGATGAGTGAGGCGGAGAAGAAGGCGCTGCTTTACGGGGACTGGGACTGCTTTAGCGGACAGGTATTCAGCGAATGGCGGGACGACCCTGCCGGCTATGAGACAAGGCGGTGGAGCCACGTGATCAAGCCGTTTCTGATTCCGGAGCATTGGAAGATTGTGCGGGGGTTTGACTTTGGGTTTAGCAGACCATTTAGCGTAGGCTGGTATGCGGTGGACGAAAAGGGCGTGCTTTACCGCATTGCGGAATACTACGGCTGCACGGGCGTGCCGAACGAGGGCATCCGCATCAACCCGAAGGAAATAGCGGCGGGAATACGGGAGATAGAAACGACGCACCCACTACTGAAGGGGAAAAGCATTACAGGCGTAGCCGACCCAAGCATTTTTGAGAAAAGCCGAGGGGAAAGCATAGCGGAGCAGATGGAGGATTTCCCGCACTTCATTTCATGGGAGAAGGGGGACAACACACGCCTTGCGGGGAAGATGCAGTTTCATTACAGGCTTGCATTTGACGAGGAGGGGAGGAGCATGTTCTACTGCTTTGACACCTGCAAGCACTTTCTGCGGACGATACCGAACCTGGTATATGACGAGGCGAAGGTGGAGGACATAGACACGGAAGGAGAGGATCACATCTACGATGAGTGCAGATACATCTTTATGTCGCGCCCGATTTCGCCGAGAAAGACAACGCCGAAGCTGATGCCGCTGGAGGACCCTCTGAACCTATTCGGCGGAGAGAGGGCGGACGGAAAATATCAATTCTACAGAGTATAGGAGAAGGAGGAAGGAACATGTTTGACGAGATAGAAAGCAGCGTAATTGTGAAAAAGGGAGAGGAGCTTCTGCGAAAATACATGGACGGGAAGAAGAACCTTGACAAAAGGATTGTAGAAAACGAACAGTGGTACAAGATGCTGCACTGGGAACAAATCAGAGACAAGGACAACGGCCCGCGGACGGCTTCGGCGTGGCTATTCAACAGCTTGGCGAACAAGCACGCAGATGCCATGGACAACTACCCACAGCCGAGCTTTCTGCCGAGAGAGGAGGGGGACAAGGCGGATGCGGAGGTGCTTTCCAAGATTGTGCCTGTGATTTTGAAGCAGAACAACTTTGAGCAGGCATACAACGACGCATGGCATGACAAGCTGAAAAGCGGCACAGGGGTTTACAAGGTTTTCTGGGACAAGGATAAGGACAATGGTGTGGGGGACATCGGCATTGTGGACGTGGATATTCTCAATTTGTTCTGGGAGCCGGGGGTAAAGGATATTCAGAAAAGCCCGAACCTGTTTCACATTGAGCTGGTGAACAGGGAGGAGATGGAGGGGGAATACCCTGATTTCAAATTCAGAGGCAGCGGCGATACACGGAGTGCAAAATACATGCACGATGACACGATTGACACGACGGACAAGTGCATGGTAGTGGACTGGTATTACAAAAAGCACGAGGGCGGAAGAATGACGCTGCATTTTATCAAATTCTGCGAAGGGAATCTGCTTTATGCCACAGAGCAGATGGAAGGCATGGAAAACGGGCTATACGCGCATGGGAGATATCCGTATGAATTTGACGTATTATTCCCCGAAAAGGACAGCCCTGCGGGATTTGGCTATGTGGACATTATGAAGGACGCGCAGATTTCGATTGACAACATGTGGATCAGCTTTGAAAAGAATGTGAAATGGTGCAGCGAGCCGCGATATTTTGCAAAGGACGGCAGCGGCATAAACGCGGAACAATTTGCAGACCTGGGGAACACAATTGTAAATTACACGGGGGATATTGACAACATTAAGCCGATACAGACGGCACCCGTAGGAGGCATTGCAACGAACCTTTACCAGCTGAAGATTGACGAGCTGAAGGAGACGAGCAGCAACAGAGACTTTTCCCAAGGAAGCACAGCAAGCGGCGTAACTGCGGCAAGTGCGATTGCAGCCTTACAGGAGGCAGGAAGCAAGACGAGCCGAGACATGATTAAATCGGCATACCGCACATTTGAGAGAATCAACATTCTGGTGGTGGAGCTGATTCGGGAGTTTTACGATGAGGCGAGAGAGTTTCGCATTACGGGCAAGCGTGGGGATGAATTCATCAAATACAGCAACGAAAACCTAAAGCCCAAGGAGGAAATGCTCATGGGGCAGGTGGCAGTGAGCAGCAGGAAGCCTATCTTTGACATCAACATTACGAGCCAGAAAAGCAGTCCCTTTTCCCGTGTGGCACAAAACGAGCTGGCAAAGGAGCTTTACGGAGCGGGGCTATTCAACCCACAGCTGACAGACCAAGCCTTGATTTGTCTGGAAATGATGGACTTTGAGGGGCGGGAGGAAATCATACGGAAGGTAAGCCAGAACGGAACGATGCTGCAGCAGCTACAGCAGATGCAGATGCAAATTCAACAGATGGCGGAGGTTATCACACAGCTGACAGGCAGAGACATGATAGGAGCCGTAAGCGGCGAAGCGGCAGGAGAGGAAATGCCGCCGACAGGAACAGGCAGCGGCACAGATGCGTTAGGAGATGCCTACCGGAGCGCAAAGGGAAACAAGATTGCAGAGCGAGCGAAGGAGAGAACGAGGGAGAGGACAACGGTAGGATGAGAGGTGGAAACGGATGACAAAGATTTTATGGGCGGAAACGGCGGACATCTGCTGCATACAGGCGGAGGGACACGCCGGATACAACCCCGGAAACGACATTGTGTGTGCGGCGATTTCAGCACTGATGCAGACGCTTTATGCAGGGCTTGACAGCGTATGTCATGCAATGGTTGCGGAGCGGCACAGTGACGGGAAGATGCTTGTTGTAGCCTACAAGGAGGGGAGCAGAAAAAGGGAGATAGAAACGCTTTTTCGGGGGATTTTGTGCGGCTTTGAGCTGATAGCGGAGGAATACGCAGACTGCGTGCGGATGGAGAGGCTGATGCACGACTGCGGGAGGGGGCAGTAAATTGTTTTTTATATTACAATGGCAATAGGCACGCCGGAGAGACGGCAGAAAGACACCACGGAGAGACGGTGTTAGCGGTTTTCGAGCATAAGCGAGAAAAACCTTCCGAAAGGATGACACATCGGAAAGACGGTAGAAAAAAAGACACACTGGAAAGACAGTAGAGGAGGAAAAACCATGAAGCATTACGAAATGAATTTGCGCTTATTTGACGGCGAAGGAGGAGCGGCGGGCACTGCAGCGGCAGGCGCGACCACGACCGGAGCAGAAGCAGGCGCAACGGGCGGCGAAAGCAGGGACTTCAACGCAGAATTTGACACCATGGTGAAGGGCGAATACAAGGATGCCTTTGACGCAAGGGTGCAGAAGATTGTGCAGGGGAGGCTGAAAAACAGCAAGCAGACGGAAAGCAAGCTGAAGGATGCAGAGGGACTGCTGGCAATGGTAGGCGAAAGATACAACCTTGACGGCAGGGACTTTACGGCACTGAAGGCGGCACTGGAGGGCGACAGGCAGTACCTTGAGGCGGAGGCTCTGGAAAAGGGCATGACCGTAGAGCAGCTGGCGCAGTTCAAAAAAATGGAACGGGAGAACAAAGCATTTCAGGAGCAGATTGCACAGGACAGACAGAGGCAGGAATTTGAGCAGAAATTTGCCGCATGGACGCAGGAGGCGGAGCAGCTGAAAGAAAAATTCCCCGCACTTGACCTTGCGGCGGAATTTGACAATCCCGAATTTGTACGAATGCTGGATCATGGTATCAGTGTGGGGACGGCTTATCAGGCAGTTCACTTTGATGACCTGATGGGCGGTGCGCTGCAGCACACGGCAGCAACAACAGAGAGAAAGGTTCTGGACAGCATCCGCGCACGCGGCGCAAGACCGGCAGAGAACGGCGCGAGCGGCAGCAGTGGGGCAAGAGAGAAACCGATTGACGTAACAAAATTAACAAAACAGCAGAGAAATGAACTGATTGAGAGAGCGAGAAGAAACCCTGACGAGAGAATCACATTCTCCTGATTGGTTCTGAAAGAAGGAGGACAGAAGAAATGAAAAAACAGAGAATGAATCTGCGTCTGTTTGACGTAATGACAACAACGACAGAGACGCTGTCGGCGGAAATGAAAATTTTTTATGACGACGTGCTTCTGGACAACGCAAAGCCGAATCTGGTACACGACCAATTCGGGCAGAAAAGACCTATCCCCAAAAACGGCGGTAAGGAGATTGAATTCAGACGCTACAAGACACTGCCGAAGGCACTGACTGCGCTGACAGAGGGCGTGACACCTGACCCGAATAAGATGAGCGTTACAACGGTAACGGCGAAGGTGAAGCAGTACGGTGACTGGATTTCGCTTTCCGACGTATTGCTGCTGACGGCGATTGATAACAACCTGACAGAGGCAGTGGTGCTTTTGGGCGACCAGAGCGGCAGAACACTGGACACCATCACGAGAGAGGTTATCAACGGCGGGACAAACGTACTTTATGCGCCTGCTGGTGCGACACCTGTTACCACAAGGGCAGGCATCAAGGCAAACAGCCTGATGAGCCTGCAGCTGATTATGAAGGCGGCGGCAATTTTGAAGGGCGCAAACACAGTGCCTTTTGACAAGAGCTATGTGGCTATTGTGCATCCTTATGTTGCTTATGACCTGATGCAGGATGAAAAATGGGAGGAATGGAACAAATACACCAATGCAGAGGCCATGTACGAAGGCGAGCTGGGGCGCATCGGCAATGTGCGCTTTGTGGAATCGACCGAGGCAAAAATCTGGGACAAGAATACCGCAGGCGGTGACGTTTCTGTATTCTCCACACTGGTAATCGGGAAAAATGCTTACGGCGTGACAGAGGTAGAAGGCGGCGGCTTGCAGACGATTGTAAAACAGCTGGGCAGCGGCGGCACGGCAGACCCCTTGAACCAGAGAGCAAGCGCAGGCTGGAAGGCAATCAAGACGGCGGAGATTCTTTCCGATGAGTTTATGGTAAGAATCGAAAGCAGCTCCAGCTTCAGCGCAGCGGCGGCGAACTAAGAAAAGGAGGACAACCCTATGGCTACAAAAAAGGAAACCACAGCGGAAAGCACAATGTCTACACAGGAGGAAATGCAGAAGCTGCTTGAGGAAAATGCAAGGCTGAAAGCCGAAAGAGACGCGGCGGAGGCGGCAAGGATTGATGCGGAGCTTGCAGCGGCACAGAGCAAGGAGACGGAGCAGCCCAAGGAGGACGAGGAGCTGACGGCAGGACAGAAGCAGGTGCTGATGGAAAAGCGGATGCAGGAGGCTATGGAGGCGGCAAAGGCGGAAAAGGAGACCATCCGCCTGCCAATTACCGGAAACGGTGATGACGATGTATTCGTAAGCGTGAACGGGTACAAATACCTGATTCAGCGTGGGAAAGAGGTTGAGGTGCCTTGCTTTGTGGCAGAGGTGCTGAGAAACAGCGAAAACCAGAAGGCGGCAACCTACAGAATGATGGAGGAAATGCAGAAGAAGGCGGAGGACGGCAAGGGGCGTTTTCTGTAAAAAGAGGATGGTAGGGGCAGGAATGTCCCTACCATTTTTGGAAGGAGGAAAAGAAAGTGATTTCGATTATCGGGAAGGAAATGCTTTTTCCGAACGAGGAACAGACCTTCATTGCAGGGGACACGCGGACAGTGAGCCGCACCTTCATGATGAAACGATACGAGGCGGACAGAATTGACCTTTCGCCGCTGACCTTTCGGCTGGATGTGGAATACAAGAGCGGGAAGAAGGATACCCTGCTTTTAATCAAGACGGTGCAGGAGGAAAGTATTGTATTATTTCTTGAGGTGGATGCAGGGATTTTCAGAGAGAACGGGACGGTTTTCATTGCCGTGCGAGGGAATGACGCGGACGGCGTGCTGAACTGGACAACGGCGAAAGCGCCTGTTTTTGTGGAAGGCGCGATTGACACAGACGGCGCATGGAAGGGCGAGCTAAGCGAGCTGAAGCAGATGGAGGCTTCTGTTTCCAAGGTGCTGGAAAGCGAAGCGGCAAGAGAGAACGCAGAAGCGGCAAGAGAAGGTGCGGAAAAGCAGAGGCAGACAGACACAGCGGCGGCAATACAGGAGGCGCAAGAGGCGGCGGAGATTGCCAGAAACGCCAAGGGCGACAAAGGCGACCCCTTCACCTATGCGGACTTTACAGAAGAACAACTGGCGGCACTAAAGGGAGCAAAAGGAGACGCTTTTACCTACAGCGACTTTACCGAGGAGCAGCTAGCAAAGCTGAAAGGGGAAAAAGGAGATACCGGACAGGATGGCTACACGCCACAGAAGGGCATAGACTACTTCGACGGGGCGAAGGGAGATCCATTTACCTACGAGGACTTTACACCGGAGCAGCTGGCGACGCTAAAGGGAGCAAAAGGAGATGCGTTTACCTACAAGGACTTCACACCTGAACAGTTGGCAAAGCTGAAAGGGGAAAAAGGAGATACCGGGCAGGATGGCTACACGCCACAGAAGGGCATAGACTACTTCGATGGGGCAAAGGGGGATGCCTTTACCTACGAGGACTTTACGCCGGCACAGCTTGCGGCACTGAAAGGGGAGAAGGGCGAAACGGGCAAGGGTTTGACGATTCTGGGGAGCTTTGCGACAGAGGCTGAACTGCGGCAGGCAATAGCAAGCCCCGATGCCGGAGATGCATACGGCGTGGGCGCGGCACAGCCTTATGACATTTACATCTACGACGGCAAGGCGCAGAGATGGGAAAACCACGGGCCTTTGCAGGGGGCAAAAGGGGAAAAAGGAGATCCATTTACCTATGCGGATTTTACAAAGGAGCAGCTTGCGGCACTCAAAGGAGAAAGAGGACAGGATGGCTACACGCCGCAGAAGAATGTAGATTATTTTGACGGAGCAAGAGGGGAAAAAGGAGATCCATTTACCTATGACGATTTCACAGAGGCACAGCTTGCGGCACTCAAGGGAGAAAGAGGGCAGGATGGCTACACGCCACAGAAGGGCATAGACTACTTCGACGGGGCGAAGGGGGATGCCTTTACCTACGAGGACTTCACGGCAGAGCAGCTGGCGGCACTCAAGGGAGCAAAAGGAGACACAGGCACAGCAGGCCCCAAGGGAGCGGACGGCAAAAGCGCATACGAAACGGCGAAGGAAGGCGGCTACAGCGGGACGGAGAGCGACTTTTCTACGGCACTGGCGGCGGCTGTGAAGGCAGGCGCGCTTGTGGACGATGTGACCGGGGAGAAATACCGGCTTGGGGTTTCGGGCGGCGGCTTATATTATGTAAAGGAGGCTGAGGCATGAGCAATCCGATTTTTATTGCAAGACAGGACACGCTGGAGCAGGAGATTCTGCCGGCACACTGGCTGGCGCAGTACAAGCTTTTCGGGGAGGAAAGCTACACCTTTCAGGACAAGGGGATTTGGAAGAAGCTCTGCATGAGCAGTGCTGCGGCAAATGACAGGGACATACACGCAGAGGCACTGGAGGAAATGCTGACGACATTTTCCGCAGAACACACAGGGAAATGGATGCTTCTGGTTTACGGGACAAACGCGGCGGCACTGGAGGGGCTTGCAACCATGGCGGCGATTGCGGCAAACGGCACAGCTATGGGGGCGGTGGTAGACAATGCGCTTTTGATGCACGCCATCGCAAACAGCGAAACAGCCATGCAGCGGATTGCAAACAGCCAGACAGCCATGCAGAGGGTCGCAAACAACAGGGGGGCGATGGATGCCATCGGCAGAAGCCGGATTGCGAGAGACGCAGTGCAGGCTTCGCCCTACTACAACAGCTACATCAAGGAGAACGACATGGCGATTGCGAAGCTGACGGTTGCTTTGGCAAACCTCGAATCTGCAGGCTACTCCGGCATGGCAGGAGTAGCCGCAGATTCGACCGCTATGACCGCCGTCGCTGCGAGTTCTGTGGCAAGAAATGCGATTTCGGCTTCGCCTTACTATGATGAAAAAATCAAGGAGAACGACATGGCGATTGCGAAACTGGTGGTTGGCTTTGCAAACCTCGAATCTGCACGCTATTCCGGCTGCGCCGGAATGGCGGCAGATTCGACAGCCATGACCGCAGTTGCTGCGAGCAGCACAGCCATGACCGCAGTTGCTGCGAGCAGCACAGCCATGACCGCAGTTGCTGCCTCCGGTGTTGCGCTGAAGGCGATTGCACAGGCATACAAGAAAACTGCAAATATGCTGCAATTCCTGAAGGCGGTGAATGCTTCGGATACACTGGTAAAGCGCATTTACAGCACACTGACGGGCGCGACCGGGCTTTTTGGCGCAACACAGCTTGGCTCACAGGATGGTGTTGAGAGTGCGAACAGCTGGGCAACGACTTCCGCAGCATCCAATGCCTTTTTGGCGTGTGCGTGCGGCTATTACAGCAGCGGCGGCAGCAGCGTGAATGTGACATACAACGGGACAGTGATTGCACAGAACAAGACAGGCGCAAAACAGCCGGGCAGCGTAACGAGCACGAATGTGAACGCCATCACGATGGCACCCTCCACATTTACCGAAAATGGCGATGGTTGGCTGGCAGTGCAGAAATTTACGGCGAAATAAGGGGGTGAAGGAGCATGAAAGGATTTTTGAAGGAATTGCAGGAGGGCAATGCCGCAGGTGGCTTTGAGACAGTGCGCACGGGGGAGGTTGCCCTCACGCCGAACAAATGGCATACCATGGCGGTAATCAGCGGAACGGGAAAGCTGCTGCAGGCGGATTTATTCGGGAGAATTCCCAGCGGTTCTTCAACTGCGAATATTGGCGAAGCTGCTTGGGATATGCGTATTCTGCTAGACGGAGAGATATTTGTCGATGTGCGGATGGCTACAGCCGCTACTAGTTCCGGCGTGGTTGGACATCTGCTTGCAACGGACTTTACCTACCTTTTGCCGAGCTTGGAAGGGAAAAGCACGCTCTACCAGCAGGATCTTTTCGGGAATTTACAGGTAGGAAACAGCTATTATGTCAATATTCTGACGGAAAAGGTTACGGAAGGAAAGAGTTTCATTAGTTCCGCAATTGACCGAAAAAGTGGTTACATGAACGTGATTCCGTTTATCGGATACCTTCCTTTTCAACGCTCTTTGGAGATACAGATGGCTTTTCTTTTTACAAATCCAACGGAGACATTGCCGGAGGGGCGGCAGATTTTGGGGAGCGTGGACATTGCTTATCAATTAGACGAGAAATGAGGTGGAGCGGATGCAGAAGGAAGAAGCGCACGCAGACAGCGTGGAGCGGCACTATAAAAACGGTGCTACGGTACGATTTTTAAAGGGCGAGCCGCCGAAGGAGCCGGAGCCTGTGCCGGAGACGCTGACGGAGCAGGAGCAGGCGATTTTGGAGACGGCAATCAATGTGGACTATTTGGTTTGCTTACAGGACATGGAAGCGTGAAAGGAGAGAAAAACATGATTTATGCAAGAATTAAGAAGCTGATTGAAAAGGGTGCTTACGAAAAGGAGGACATGCTGAAAAAGCTGGATGTGTTCCTGCTGATGAACCGCATCACAGAAGAACAGTATCAGGAGCTAGTTGGCATGATGGGATGAAGGGAGACAGGCGCATGACGATACGGGAGGTGCTGGCGCGGGTGGACACGATCCGCCCGAATGCCTACACAGACGGAGAAAAGATTGCCATGCTGAACACCATCGAAGGGCGGATTTACAGAGAAATTCTGGAAAAGACTGCGGATTTCACGGGAGAATTTATTCCCTTCCAAGAAGGAGAGGAGGAGCGGGAGCTTACGGTTCCCGTTCCCTACACAGACATATATGTGTTTTATCTGGCGGCTATGATTGACTTTTACAACGGAGACAGCGGCAGATACAACGACACGATGGTGCTTTTCAATCAGGCATGGGAGGACTATGCAGCACACTACAGGGAGCGGCACAAGCCAAAGCAGGTGAATTTGAATGGCATGATTCCACATGGGCGGAGGTGGCGGTGATGAAATTACCAAGACTGAGCGGAACAAGACCAACGGAGGATATTCTGATTTCCTTCAAGGGCTACAACTGCACAGAGCAGGCGGGCAAGGGAGAATTTGCCGCTATGGAGAACATGACGGGGGAGAGATTCCCCCTATTATCCCCCAGAAGGGCAAGAGGAACGGTGCGCACGCTTGGAAAGGCAAACGGACTAATGGCAAGAGAAAAGCTGTTCTGGGTGGACGGGGCGGCGGTATTTTACGGCGGGGAGAAGATTGGAGAGGTTGCGGACAGCGAAAAGCAGCTTATTTCGATGGGGGCTTATGTGCTGATTTTCCCCGACAAGAAATATTACAACACGGCGGACGGCAGCTTTGGAGAGATAGAGAACCGAGTGACCTTGCAGGCGGCAAGCTGGAAGCAAACCTATCTGACGGAGACGGAGCAGGACGGCGAAGGACAGGTATACATACAGATTAGCAGTGCAGGAATCAACGAGGGCTTTCAAAAGGGCGACGGCGTGGAAATCAGCGGATGCAGGGAGGATGCGCTGAACGGCACCCATGTGATACAGGACATTGGGGACGGCTGGATAAAAATCATTGCGGCAATCGAGAAGGACGGCAGCCAGACGACGGCACTGACGATAGAGCGAAAGCTGCCGGACATGGATTTTCTGACGGTGGCGGAGAACAGGCTTTGGGGCTGTTCCTCGAAAGAGCATGAGATTTACGCCTCGAAAATCGGGGATTTTAAAAATTTTTACTGCTTCGAGGGGACGGCAGCGGACAGCTACGCAGCGACGATTGCGAATGACGGAGATTTCACGGGAGCAATTACATACCTAGGCTATGTGCTTTTTTTCAAGGAGAACAGCGTACACAAGGTATACGGGAGCAAGCCGAGCAATTTTCAAATCGTGGAGGGGCAGCTGAGAGGTGTGGAGAAGGGCAGCAGCCACAGCCTACAGATTGTGAACGAGGTGCTTTATTACAAGGCGAACAGTGGCATTATGAGCTTTCAGGGAAGTATGCCCTACGAGGTTGGGGCGGCACTTGGGAGCGGCTACGAGGCGGCATGGGCAGGAACGGCGGAAAACAAATATTACATTTCCATGAAGAAGGACGGGGTTTCCCATCTTTTTGTATACGATACAGCGAAGGGGCTCTGGCACAGAGAGGACAGCACCGAGGCGCGATTTTTCACGAAGGACGGGAGCACCCTGTATTACCTAGACGGGAACGCCATCAAGACCATCAGCGGGAAGGATACGGATGTGATTGACTGGTATGCAGAGACAACGGACTTCACCTACCAGACGGCGGACAGCAAATTTATCAGCAGAGTTTCACTCAGATGCGAGGTGGAAAGCGGAGCGGCTTTAGAGGTTTGGATTGATTATGACAGCAGGGGTGCATGGCGGCGGCTGAAAAGCATAGGGAGTGGAAGAAAGGGCATGATCAATGTGCCGCTGATTCCTGCCAGATGCGACCATTTTCGGCTGCGGTTCAGCGGCTACGGGGTGGCGGCAATCCACGATATGACGCTGTTTCTTGCGACGGGGAGCAATGAGCGGAGATAAGCCGCACCTACATAGAGTGCGCCATTGTACAGAGTGCGCCCTTGCATAGAAAAACTTTTTGTTGCATAGAATGCACCCTTGCACAGAAAAAACTTTTCCTCATTAGAAAAACTTCGTTTTTAAATCTTCGGAAAAGTATTTTCTGTCGGGTGCGGCAAAAAAACAGGCGAAACAGATTGAAAAAGTTTTTCCTTTCCAGATACGAGAAAAAGTTTTTCCTTCTCTGATATAAAAACGGAGGTGACAGAGTATGGGGAATTATGGAGGAATACAGCTACCATCGATTACGGAGGGGAAGATGGACAGCGAGAAGGAGCGGCGGCAGATTTTAAACTACTTAGCCCTTCTGGACGAAAAGCTGCGGTATATGTTCCAAAACATTGACATTGAGGAGAATCTTTCGGAGGATGCGAAGGCGCTTTTCTTCCAATACGGAGAGGACATTCAAAATGTAATCAAGGACAGCGAGGGGAATTTTTCCATGCTGCGGCAGACCTTGAACGAGATTTCTACAATCGTTGCGGACAACAGGGGGAACATATCCTTGGTGCAGCAGACGGCGGACAGACTGGCGACAAGAATCAGCAACGCAGAGGGCGATATTTCCGCTGTGGAGCAGACGGCAGACAAAATCGAATGGATTGTAGGCAGCGGCACGAGTGCTTCCAACTTTCAGCTGACAAGCCGCATGGCAAAGCTGGTGGCGGCGGAGGTTGACATTACCGGCTTTGTAACCTTTACGGACTTGGAGAGAAAGGGCCGAACGGAAATCAACGGCGGCAACATCACGACAGGGACGATTGACGCAGACAGCGTGACGCTGGGGAGCAGCTACGGCGGCTTTGAATGTGCCAGCGGCAACGACGGGAAAAGCACAACGACGGGTGCGAAGATGTACGGCAGTGATGCGGACAACTATTTTATCGCAACCGGCAGAGGGGTGCGCATGACCTACGGAGAGGAATATGCGGTATACTGCACAAGCAATGGCGTGACACTTGCGGGGGACTACGATTTCCGCGCGGCAACGAACCTTTACTGCATGACGAGCGGCGGGGCCAGCCTTGGGACAAGCAGGTATCACTGGGATACGGTTTTTGCGGACACGGGGGAGATTAACACCTCTGACAAGAGGCAGAAAAACAGCATTGGCTACGATATGGAAAGATACGAGAAATTTTTCCGCCTGCTGAAACCGACAAGATACCGGATGAACAACGGCAGGAGCGGGAGATTCCACACAGGCTTTATTGCGCAGGACGTGGAGGAGGCTCTGGAAGCGGCAGGGCTTGAGAGCACAGACTTTGCAGGCTTTATCAAAAGCCCGATTTACGAGAGGGAGCTTCCGAACGGAGAGGCAGACGAAAGCACGCCGATTTGCGATTACGGCTATGCCTTACGCTATCAGGAATTTATTGCATTAAACACGCACATGATACAAGGGCTGCTGGCGAGAGTGGAGGAGCTGGAGCGGCGTGTGGCGGAGCTGGAAGAGGAACCACTATGATTTAAAAAGCACTTGCGATTGCAAGTGCTTTTTTGTAGAATGAAGGAGAATTTTGAGTTAAGCAGGAGGTATGATACTTTGAAAATTCCAGAAAACGTAATTATAATTATAATGATTTTAGTAGTTATTCTTTTTGTTGTAGCGATTGAACTCTTTCTTGTTAGTATAATCAATATAGTGGCGAGGGAAAAAATACTTAAAGGAATCGAAATTTCATTAAAGAATATTTTTGGTGTATCTGAAGAAATTACCGAGGAGAATTATAAAGAATATAAATTACAAATAGAAGTAATATTAAATGAATCTATTGCAAAGGACAAGGTGTTGTGTGAGAAATTCAAAAATATTTCAGATATATTAAACTATTATATTTGTAATTTTAATGGGAAGAAGGCGGCAAAGAGTAAAGAAGATAAAAGGCTAAAGAAGAACATATTGGAGTTTTTAAAGATTTATTATGAAAAGAAAGATGCGGATATTTGGGGTGATTTGTCTGGAACCGATTATGTTATTTTAAAGAAAATTCTGAATAGCTGTAGTGAAAATGAAAAAGAAGAGAGAGAAGAAGATGTGGCACAGATTGTGAGTGAGTTGAATAAAAAGGACAATCTGATTAGAGTGTTGCAACAAAAAAATAAAACAGAGAGACATCTATCTATAATAAATACAGGAATTGCGATTGTTTCTTTGATTATAACAATTATTTCTATTGTATTTTAAAATGTAAACGCTTGCGTAATTGCAGGCGTTTTTTATTTTATTTGAAAAGCGGGTGGGGGAAGAAAACGGCAGAAACGGATACAATGAGTAGTAGCGATTGGGAAGTTACCTACAAAAAAGGAGGAAAAGGGAATGGCGAAAACATTTGATGAGCTGATGAAGCAATACGGACACACGAAAATTGGGGAGGCGGACATGGCACTGGGGCGGAACAACCCCGGCGCGCTGGAAACAATTCTGCAGGAGCGGCAAAGATGGGCGAATGCAACAACGCAGGAGGAGAAAACGGCGGCGCACAACAGGGCGGACAACATGAGAATTGCTTATGGCAAATATAGCGGCGGCGCAGACGGGATGAAGGGCAAATACAGCCCGACATACGTTAAGCCGAATAAAGCGGCGGAGAACAGCAATGTGGATGCGCTTTTCAACAAATTCAACGAAGCCTACAAAAACCCTGCGCCCACATGGACACCGAGATATGAAGCGGAGATACAGGGGCTTCTTTCAGACATCAGCAACCGGAAGGGCTTTAGCTATGACATGAACGAGGACAAGATGTATCAGCAATACAGAGACCAATACATCCGAGAGGGGCAGCGTGCCATGAAGGACACGGCGGCACAGACAGCGGCACTGACGGGCGGATACGGCAGTACATACGGCGCGATTGCGGCACAGCAGGGCTATGACAATTACCTTGCTGCGCTGAATGACAGAGTGCCACAGCTGGAGCAGATGGCTTACGGCAGATACACAGACGAGCTGGCGGACAAATACAACCAGCTGGGGGCGTACCAGACAGAGGAAAACAGGCTTTACGGACAATACATGGATGCACTGGGACAATACAACACAGACAGAAACTTTGCTTTTGGATCCATGCAGGCGGCAATGGATCAGAATAATCATGAAAACGAATTTGACCGCAATCTCTTTGAGAGCGACAGAAATTACGGGCTGACGGAGGAGCAATGGAAATTCCAGCAGCAACAGCAGGCGATTGAAAATGCGCTTTCGACGGGGGACTACAGCAAGCTGAAGGAGCTGGGCTTTGACATCAGCTATCTGAAATATATGCAGGACATGGAAAAGGCGCAGGCGGCACTCATGTTGCAGCAGAAGCAGCTGGCAATGGCAGGAAGGACAAGCGGCGGCAGCAGCAGCAGCGGCGGCAGCAAGAGCAAATCTAAGACAAAAACAAGAACAAAGACAGAATCAACCGGCAAGCCCACAGTGGATGGAGACAGCGGCAGCACAACAGGTGCAAATGGGTATAACCAGCTGTTAGCGCTTTACAGACTGCATGGAAATTCGACTATGTTTAATACGCTTGCAAGCCAACTGATACAGAAAGGGAAGGTTTCGGAGGCGGAATACAACAAGCTGAAACAGCAGATTGACGCAGGGAGACTGAAAAGCAATTCTACGAAGGGTCTGCTGAGATAAGGCGAAGGGGGAACGGAAATGTTATCATATGATGAAGTGAAGAATTTCGGGAAAAAGGCTGGGAAAAAGCAGAGCGACAGAGAAAAACTGCTGAAAGGAAGCGAGCCTGCAAAGGAAGCCATGTATAAAAAATGGCAGGAGACAAAGGTTGCGGGCGGAACGGTGAACCCCATCATCAGCACAGATTCCAAGGTGAAGGAGAATGAAACCCTTACAGGGAGAAAGAAAACAACCTATGAGGAATCTCTGGCAAGGAACAGAAAAAAGGCGGAAAAATACAGTGCGGCTGTGCCGACAGGCGCACTGGCGGCCAAAAACATCAAGGAATTGATTTTCGGGACACCGAAGGAGGGCGGGACAATCAACCCGACCATTTCCGCGGCGGATTTTTCCACCAGATATGACAAAATGACGGCAAGGGAAAAAGCGGTTTATTCCCATTACAAGCAGGCAGGGAAGAACAAAGAAGCGGCGGACTATCTGAAAGCCATTGAAATGGACGTAAACAAAAGGGCGGCGGCACAGCGGACGGCGGATGCAAAGAAGCTGGCAGAGGACAGCACTATGGGCGGCTTATATGCACGCTACATGGGGGCGCTGACAAGTCCTCTGGCGACAGCATACAGCTTAGTGCAGGATGCGAGAGGAGAAGCCATTGACCCGAACAACCCTCTTTTCTTAGGAGAGCAAATCAGGCAGGGGCAGACGGAAGGCTTTTTAGGCGAAAGCAAGGGCCCGAAAAAAATATTAAAAGAGGCGGCACTGGGTACCTTCGACTGGGGTTCTCAGATGGCAACACTGGGGGCACTGGGACTGGGCGGAAAGGCATTAGGCGCAGGGAGCAGTGCTATGTACGGCGCAAGTGCATTTAGCGGCAATGCGAAGGACGCGACAGAAAGAGGGGCTACATCAGAAGAAGCGGTTGCATACGGCACGATTGGCGCAGCGGCAGAAATTATTACAGAAAAATTAGGCTTTGAGCGCTTATTCAAACTGGGCAAGCTGGCGAAGATTGCCGGCAATAAGGGAAAGCTGGCGGCGGAGATTCTGAAAAGCATGGGTGCTGAGGGCTTGGAGGAAGGCACATCCGAAGCGGCAAACCAGATTGCGGATGCGTTGATTATGGGGGACAGAAGCCAGATGGCGGAAATCTACATGGCGGCGAAGGCGGCAGGGAAAACAGAAGGAGAGGCAACGGCAACGGCACTGAAGGGTGCGGCGGGTCAGATTGGATACAGTGCGGGGATTGGCGCACTGAGCGGCGGCATGATTGCGGGCGGCGTAGCCGGAGGGAGCAGGCTTGCCGGAAGAAACGTACTGGGAGAAGGAACGACAGAGGCGGAACAGCCCTTGACAGAGGAAGAACAGACCTTGCAAACGGAACAGAATATGCCTTCTGCGGAACAGACCGCACCCATAACAGAACAGACCACACCCATAACAGAACAGACCACACCCATAACGGAACAGACCGCCCCTGTGGTGGAGCAGGAGAAGCCTGTGATGGAGCGGGAAATGCCTATGGCAGAGGTACAGAAAACGGAACAGCAGACCACAGAGGTACGGGAGACGGCTATTTCCGAGGACTTAAAGGAATACAGCGGAAAATATTATGGAGAGAAGGGACAGGAGGTTTATTTGAGAAGGGCAGAGGAAACAGGAAGCCTCGACCATACAGCAGCCTTCAACACCTATTACCGTGCGGGGATTGCGGGTATCCGAGAGGATGAGATTCGGCAGACGGCATACACGGCGGCGGCGGACAAGCTGCTAAAGAACGAGGCATACATGGCAGGGGCAGAGGACAGAAGGGCGGAGATTGCAAACGCCATCCGCGGAACAAGCAAGCTGACAGGAAAACGTGGGCTGATTGTTGGCGAGGACGTGAAGGCAACAGAGGGACAGCTGGCGATTGCAAAGCTCTATGCAGACATTGGCGGTGCGAGGATTCGCGTAGTGGATACGCTTTCTTTGGAGAAGGACGGGAAAAAATACAAAGTGAACGGGAAGCTGGAGGACGGCGTGATTACACTTGCGCTGAAATCGGACAGCTTTATGGGGACGATGAACCACGAAATGATACACTACATCCGCAAGGCGAACCCTGCGGGATATGATGCAATGCGGGAGCTGGTATTCAAGCTGGCGAACAAAAGCGGCGTTGACATGGAAAAGCGCATGGCAGAATACGAAGAAGAATACGGGGAGGTTTACGGCGAGGATACCCGGATGGCGGACATCATGGAGGAAATGGTGGCTGACGGATTCCAGAAGATTGTTGAAAATGAAGCGGATTTGAAGGAGTTTCTGACAGAACTGCACAGAAAGGATAAAACGCTTTTTGATAAAATCAGGGAGTTTCTGGAAAAGATGGGGGAAACCATCAAGGCATTATTTGAGGACAACACCTACAAAGAATTTGCCGAGGATTTGAGCAAGGACTTAGAGAACATCAAACAGCTGCGGAAGAAATTTGCGGAGGTGCTGGCGGATACCGGAAGGATGGAAGAAGGAGAAGGCAGGGCGGAGCAGACAAGCGAAGCGAAATTCAGTCTCACCGGAAAGACGGAGGACGGAATGGAAGTTTACGAAACCAGTGAGGATATCAAAAAGATGCCTTATGCCGAACGGATGAAGTTGTTTGTTTCCCTTATGGAAAACGAGTACCGCGGCAGAACAGCAAAATTCAGCAAAAACGGAAGGGTGTATTATGCTCGATTCGCAAATGAAGATGTAAAGAAAAATATTTGGGGAGATAAACAATCTGACAAAGAGGGATGGAAAGCAAAAATCAATGTCGGAGCGGAAGGCAATATTTTTGAATTGGTTGAAAATGCAACATACACAGGTTCAAAAGAAGAAGTAGGAAAGAGGGCAAAAGCCCATGCGGGTGTATTAAAGTGGGACTACTATGTGAAGCGGGTTCAGATTAACGGAAAAGTTTATGATTTGCTGGCAAATGTAAGAGAAAAACAGGACGGGGAATATGTATACAGCATTGGGTTAAAGAGAAATAAAAAAATAACACCGGCTCCGCCCCTTGCGTCTGCCGACAACCGTAATAACGGAATGGCTGCGCTTCAAGATGGGGTGAACACCGATGTTATTAACCAAAGTGTAGCACAGGAGGCGGCAGAAAACAATAACAGGAATGTTACAAAATTTTCCTTGCGGGACAGTGATGGGAACAAGCTGAGTGAGGGTCAGAAGGAATACTTTAAGGACAGCAAGGCGGTTGACGAAAATGGGAACCTTCTTGTGATGTATCACGGGACAAAGAAGGGCGGCTTTACAACCTTCCGAGATTGGTCTTATCTGACGGCAGAGAAAAAATATGCAGAAAGGTATACAGACCATAATACGAAGGAAACAATTTACAAGGTATACGCGAACATGGAAAATCCGTTTGACACAAGACTGCCGGAGTGCAGAGAGATTTTTGAAAATGAATTTTTCGGAAATTACAGCAGGACACCCTTGCAGGAAACAGGGCTGCCGGACTGGACAGACGGATACGACCTGGCGGAATTTATCGAAGAAAATGAGTATGACTTTGACGGGATTCTTCTGGACGAAGGGGCGGATGCCGACGAGAGCGGGGAGATTCTGGAAAGAGGGATTTCCTATGTTATCAGAAGCAGTGAGCAGATAAAAAACGTGGACAATACGGAGCCGACAAAGGATAGGGATATTCGATTCTCGATTCGGAAAAAGGATGTTGACACGAAAACGGCGGAGAATGAAAACTGGAAGGCGGCGTATGAAGGGCTGCTGCGTGAATTTGAAATCACGAAGGAGCCGTTACGGGACAGAGAAGCGGCGCAGAAGGTTGTGCGAAAATTCCTAAAGGAAATCAAGAGCGGTTATGACGAGGAACAATTCTTAGACAGATTTGTGAGCCTTTGCAATTATGGAGCAGACCTGAAAAGCGACAGCGACTACAAGGATCTTGTGACGGCATGTGCCATGCTGGCGGAGGATGCCTTACGGGAATCTGCGGAAATGGACATGGAGCTTTACAACGAATATGCGGATTTGCGAAAGGAGCTGCGAACATCAACGCTGTATGTAAACAAGAAAACCTTGAACGACTTGGCGGCGCAGGACATCAGATACAACGAGCTGCGGCAGGCGAATTTCGGGCGTGTGAAGCTTTCGCAGAAGGACGGGGAAAGCATTGACACGAAATACGCCGAATGGGCGGAGCGGTTCCCTGAGCTTTTCAAGGCAGACCAGAACACGAGCCAAAGTGAATTGCTGATGGACATTATCGCTGTACGGCAGAGCTTGGATTCTGTGGTAAAGAATCCATACTTTGACATTATTGAGGAGCATTCCGCCGCCTGCGCATATCAGCTTTTGGGGATGATGAATGACGTTGCATTGGAAAAACAGACATTTGCGGACAAATACGAAGAAAAGCTGCGGAAGCTGCGGCAGGAGAACAAAGAGGCATTGAGAAGGGCGAAGGAGCAGGCGAAGAACGAAAAACAGCTGCTGCGGGAAAGATACGCCACCAATGCAGAGGCGCGCATAGCCGCAGTGAAGGAAAAATACGAAAAGAGAATGGACAGAAGCGAATACTGGCGGCTGCGGAGGTTGGCAGTGAAGGATGCGAAGGCTTTGGCGGAGTGGATGAAATCCCCCACGGACAGCAAGCATATTCCGAAAAAATTCAAGGAAACAGTCGGTGTGATATTGGGACTGATTGAAACGGAAAAGCCTGACCTCAGGATTCCCTTACAGAGCTTTGTTACCATGAAGGGGGCATTACAGGAGCTTTACGGCGATCAGGAGGGGATTTACCTTTATGTGGAACAGGACGATCAGGTGATAAACATTCTGGACAGATTCATCCAGAAATACCCCGAAGGGGCAAATCTGGACACGATGAACGGGGCGGACATGAAATATTTCCGCAACCTGATAGCTTCGGTGAAGAAAGCCTGCACGGATGCGAACAAGCTGCACACAAGCCAGAGGGAGAAAAGCGTGATTGAGGTTTCGGAAGGGTTTATCAAAAAATCCAAAAAGAAGAAGGATGCCAGAGAAACGGGCATAATTCGGCGGATGCAGGATTTCCTTGGACTGGAAATGCTGGATGCGAACAGCTTTTTCAAGCGTATTGGCGGAGATGTTTACAGCGAACTCTGGAAGGGGCTGCGAAAGGGTCTGGATAAGAAGATAAACCACTGGAGAGAAGCAATGGACTTCATCAATGAGCTGGTAGACCCGAAAACTGTGCGGAAATGGACAGAGGAAGCGGCGAAGGAATTTGAAATTGGCGGGACGAAGGTACAGCTGACGATTCCGCAGATAATGAGCCTTTACTGCCTGATGAAAAGAGACCAAGGCAGACAGCACATCATCGGGACGCAGATTCCGACGGAGAACGGGATTCTTGACATCAGAGGCGGCGGCTTTAAGGCAGAGCCAATCAGCCACACCCAGAAGGGGAAGAAAGCAAAGATAGAGAAAGCAAAGGTAGTAGAGCCGACGGCGGCAGACATTCAAGCCATTCTGGGCACGCTGACGGAGGAGCAGAAAAAAGCGGCAGAGGCAATTCAGAAATATCTCTCTGAGGATGTAGCGGCTTGGGGGAACGAAACAACCATGCTGTTATTTGGCTATGAGAAATTCACAACGAAGAATTACTTCCCGATTGTGAGCGACAAAAACTTTGTGAACCAGCTGGTGACAAAGACAGATGACATTGCGCCCTCGCTGAAAAGCCTCGGCATGACGAAGAACATCAACCGCTTTGCGAACAACCCTGTTATGATTCAGGACATTTTCAAGGTATTTGCGAACCATGTAGATCAAATGAGCAATTACAATGCCTTTGCGGCATCGGAAAGCGATTTCAACAAATTCATGAACTACAAGAAAAAGCAGGAAAAAGGCAAAGAGAAGGGAAAGGTGGACACGGTAAGAAACGAAATGGACAGAACGATGGGGAAGGGCGGAGCGAAATACATCCGGACGTTGATGAACCGTCTGGTAACGGCATCGGGGCTTTCGGATGACAGCGATTTTGCAAAAATGCTTGTACGCAACATGAAGGTGGCAAGCGTGGGGGCGAACCTCAGAGTTATCGTGCAGCAGCCGACGGCGTATCTGCGTGCGGGCAATTCACTCTCCATGAAATATCTGCTGAATCCTGCGGTATTCAAGAAAACAGACAAGGAAACAATATACAAATACGCCCCGATTGCGCTCTGGAAAAGCTGGGGCAACTACGAAATGGATACGGGCAAGACGATGTATGAACAGATGATTGCGCCGACGAAGGCTGCCAAAACAAAGGAGCTGCTGATGGCGGGCGCAGGCTGGGCGGATGAAGTGACATGGAGCCGCCTTTGGAACGCCTGCGTATTGGAAGCAAAGGACAAGCACAAGGGCGCGACGCAGGAAGAAATCTACACGATTGCCGGAGAAAGATTCGGGGAGATTGCAGACGAAAGTCAGGTGGTAGACAGCGTGCTGCACCGCAGCCAGATCATGCGGAAGAAGGGATTGTATACACAAATGACAACCTCTTTTATGAGCGAGCCGACAAAGACCTTCAACATGGCAAGCAATGCACTGGTGGAGCTGGTGCGGAACAATACACCGGAGAACCGAAGGAAATTTGCCAGATGTTACATGACAATCATTGCATCCAGTGTAGCGACGGCATGCGCGGCAGGGTTGGTAGACGCAATGCGTGACGATGACGACGACGATACCTTCCTTGAGAAATGGAAAAAGGCAGTTGTAGGGGACTACAGCAAAGCGGAAACGCCGAAGGACTACATAATGGCGACTTTAAGTAACAACATTGCGGATAACCTGAACCCGATGGGGATGATTCCTTATCTGCGGGACGGATGGAGTTTATTGCAGGGATACGATATCAACAGAACGGACTTTGACTGGCTGAACGATATCATGAAGAACATCAAACGATGGGAACAGTTCGCGGCGGGAGAAAGTGAATATACTCTGGCATCCCTGCTGCTGAACACCACAGGGGCAATTTCCAAAATGACAGGGGTTCCCATTGGCAGCGCGGAAAGAGATTTGAAGGCTCTGACAAACTGGGTAGTGCTTCATATTATCGGGGACGATGAAATGAAATTCAATTATAAAAAGCTGAGTAAGGATGTAGGTTCGGAAAAGAACGCCTCCTACTATGCGGAGCGGATGCTGAAAGCAAAATTCAGTGGAAATGATGACCTTGCAACCAGAATCTACAACGAAATGATTGCGGCAGGCGTAAGCAATGAAAAGATTGACAATAAGCTGGAAAGTAAGGAAAAGAAGCTGCTGAAAGAAGAACCGGAAACAACGGAAGGCGCAGAGGCTTACGCAGCGGGCGACTACAACGGATACATGAACGCCATAGACAGCCTGACGGCGAAGGGCTACGGCAAGGGCTACGCGGTGAAGGTGATTGAAAGCGTTTACAAGAAAATGAAGGGAGGAGACGACGAGGAGGAAACCTTTGAACCCATTACAAACGATTACTGGGACAATGAGCCGGACAAAGACCCTGCGGGGTATGAAATGATGTTTAACGCCTACATGAGCGGGAACACGAATGACTACAGCCAGATGTGGGACAGGATGGAGGCAAGCGGAAAGGAAGAAGGAAACATCAAAAGCAGCATGAAAAGCCGTTTGAAGAAGGCATATCAGGCGGCGAAGGCGGAAGGCAATTACCAGAAGGCGCAGAGAGCGAAAACAGAATTTCTGCGGCTGGGCGGCAAGCCTGAGACGCTGGAAGGCTGACGGATTTAGGGAGGGTGCAGAGCATCCTCCTTTTTCTTATAATAGGGAAAACGGGAGGAGGGAGAAAGCATGGGGCAGACGGCAGGATATGTTGCGATTATGATTGCGGTTGGTTCTATATTTTTCGAGGTATCGAAAATCAAAATCAATCCGATTTCTTTTTTGCTGAAATGGATTGGGAAGCGGATGTTTGAGCCGATGAACAGTAGGCTAGAAGCAGTAGAAAAGAAGATCGACGAAAACGAGATTGACCGTATCCGCTGGGAGATTCTTGAATTTGCGAACACCTGTCGAAATGGAAAGCGGCACACGAAGGATGAATTTAGCCATATCATTTCGCAGAACGACAAGTATCACAAGATTCTTTCGCTTTACGGCATGAAGAACGGGCAGATTGAAGCGGACTATGCTTACATTGAAGGGCTTTACAGAAAATGTCAGGCGGACAACGATTTTTTATAAAAAGGGAGGACGGCATGAAAAAGAGAAAAGCAAGAGCAGATCCTAAGGAGCTGGAATTTTCCAAGGTGATTATGAAGCAGGAAATGCAGCTACTCTGGATCAACACGATAGGGGTTCTGGGGTTGGCGTTTTACTGCGTACACAACAATTTTGATGCGGCGTTCCCGTGGCTGAGTGCTATGGTAAGCCTACCATGGGCGGCATGGGGGGTGAGCAAGACGGGATACACAATGAAAAGCGTAAAGGAAAACACAAGCGGCGGCATTGTATACGAAAGCGCAATGAGAGAGGAAGGAGGCACGGAATGAAGGATGCAACATTTTTAATGGGAAATTGGTATTTATTTATTGCAGCTTTGGCAATGGCTACACTGGCAGCGGCAGCAGTGGCGAGATTTTTGGAAATGCCTTCTGCGGAGCAGCGGAAGAAGGTAAAGGAATGGTTGCTTTTGGCAGTGACAGAGGCAGAGAAGGAGTTGGGAAGCGGCACAGGGCAGTTGAAGCTGCGGTATGTGTACGATTTATTTTTGCAACGCTTTCCTGCGGTTGCGAAAAGGATTTCCTTTGAAACCTTTTCCTACTGGGTAGACAGGGCTTTGATTGACATGAGAGAAATGCTGAGCAAGAACAAGGCAATTTACCGCATGGTAAAGGCGGAAGAAGGTGCGGAAAATGATACAGATTAAGGTGGACATTGCCGCAAAAGGAAATTTCGGCGGAAAGCGGGACAAGGAAGAGATTAAATATCTTGTGATTCACTACACTGCAAACGATGGAGACAGCGCAAAGGGAAATGCGAATTATTTTAAAAATCATATTGTGGAAGCGTCTGCACACTATTTTGTTGACGATGCCGGAATCGTACAGAGTGTGCCGGATGATTTTGCTGCATATTCCGTAGGCGGAAAAAAATATCCTTCCTGTGCGAAAACGGGAGGCGGGAGATTTTACGGCAAATGCACAAATGCGAACAGCATTTCGGTGGAGCTTTGCGACACGAGGAAAAACGGGAAATACGATTTTACAGAGAAAACATTGGAAAATGCGGCGGAGTTATCCAGACTGCTGTTGAAAAAATACAAGATACCTGTGGATAACATCATCAGACATTTTGACGTTACAGGGAAAAACTGCCCTGCGCTGTTTGTCAGTGATGAGAAGGCGTGGAAGGCGTTTAAGGAAAGGATAGTGGACGAAGTGAAATATTATGAAGAAATGAAGGATGTACCGAAGTGGGCGCAGCCATTGGTAAAGGACATGATTCAGAAGGGATGCTTTGGGGACACAAAAGCACTGCATTTGAGTGATGACATGCTGCGGACATTGGCGTTGATGGAGAGATACAACAAGAAAGGGTGAAGCGATATGAAAAAATTATTTATTTCTCAGCCCATGAAAGGCAAGACAGACGAAGAAATTCTGAGGGAGAGGGAGCAGGCGGTCAGAGAGGCTGAAAAGTATCTGAAAGAAAATGGGATGCAGGAAGAAGTGCAACTGATTGATTCCTTCTTCCAGAGTGCGCCCGTAGGCGCAAGACCGCTTTGGTTTTTGGGTAAAAGTCTGGAATTGCTTTCGACAGCCGACCTTGTATATTTTGCAAAGGACTGGGAGAAAGCCAGAGGATGCAGGATTGAACACATGTGTGCAGTGCAGTACGAATTGCAGATTATCGGATAGGAAGTTATCAGAAAACGGGGATTTGTGATAAGTTGGATTGAAAACCGAACGGTTTTGTAGGGAGCGGCGCATCTGATATTTTGATATCATGGTATCAGGTGTTCTGCTCCTCATTTTTTAAAATGCAAAGTATAGTTATCATAAAATGATAGAATTTTGAAAGTTTAAGGGGAATTGGAAGGTAACTTATCAGAAAATGGGATTTATGATAAGTTGGATGGGAGATGCGCATTTATTATTTTGTTGAAGCCAACAAAATGGTATAATAGAACAAATCAGAGGAGGGACATTTTAGAATGAGAGAGATATTAGTTGGCAGGAAGTACAGACATTTCAAGGGAAATGATTATAAAGTGCTTGCACTGGCGGAGCATACCGAAACAGGCGAAGAATGTGTTGTGTATCAGGCTTTGTATGGCGACGGTAAAATTTATATGCGGCCTTTAGATATGTTTGCATCTGAGGTTGATAGGGATAAATACCCGGATGCTTCCCAGAAGTATCGGTTTGAATTGGTGGACTGAGAGAGGGGTTCGTATAGGGGCATCTGGATTCTTAGCTCAGATGGTCAGAGCATCCGGTTTAAAGTCAGATGTGATCGGTTCAAGTGTGAAAAAATCTATTGTAGGAAGTGTCTTATCAATAAAAATAATTCCTAATTAACTATGCGTAAAAATTTGAATTGATTGAGTTGATTCATTAGAAATAGAGGAGAAGGAAGAAAATGTTTTTAAATTCTAACGAATTGGAAAATAAGATATTGTATCATTATACAACTCCAGAAGGACTATTAGGTATACTTCAAAGTGATTCTGTGAAATTGCGTTTAACAAAAGCTTCGGCTTTGAATGATATGATGGAGGGAAAGATTCTAAAAGAAAGGTATAAATCTGTTTGCACGAAATTATATCGGGAAGGAAAAATGAATAAGAAAGAATATGAATTTCTTATGGAAAATACAAAATTGGACAATAATGGAGAGTTAAAAGAATCTGAGTATCGGAAAATGTACATATGCAGTTTTTCACTTGAAAGAGATTCTCTACCAATGTGGAATTATTATGTTAAAGGTGGTGGATACCAGGGATATAATATTGGTTTTCAAAATCCTTTTATTTGGTGTGAATTGAGTGATAATTATTTAATACATAGATTTTTGCGGATATGCAAGGTTGAATATTCTGAAGAAATTTTAGAATCTTTGTTAATGGAATGTATTGATTCTGTACACAAGTCGCCGGAATACTTCGGTGAAATTTATGGAGATGTTTACTCGGCACTATCATGGGGTGCTTTAGAGCATAAACTAGAATGTTTTTCGCATGAAAAAGAAATAAGGTTGATTTATACTGCTAGCGATGAAGATGAAGAAAAAATACAGTATAGAACAAAAAATGGAGTTTTAATTCCATATATAGAGATCCCATTTTTTAAGGAAACTGTTAAGGAAATTACTATTGGGCCTTTGGTTGAAAGAAAACTGGCGGTCGAGAATTTGAAGGAATTTTTAGATTTAAGAGGATATAAGGATATTGATATTAAAGTCTCAAATGTGCCTATAAGGTACTAATAACACTTAATTTAAGAAACAAATCAAATAAAAAGGATTATCATTCATTTTAAGGGGACATTGGGAACATAAAGAGTAGTTTTTGTTTCCAACGCTGACAGTCTGGATTGGAAGGAACAGGGAGCGGAGGCGGAAATCAGGCAGGTGTTGGAGCATAAGCACCTGGGTAATGGCTCCATCATTCTGTTCCACAATGATGCGAAATACACCCCTAAGGTATTGGACACGATTCTCAAGGGAATCAAGGAAAAGGGGTTTGAGATTGTGCCGATTTCCCAGCTGATTCATCGAGAGAATTTCGAGATGGATCATGAGGGACGGCAGATTTTGAAAAAGGCATAGGAGAAGAAAGAGTGAGTCTGTTTATGGCTCACTTTTTTTGTGTGGGGGAAGGGGCGAAGAACATTGAAAAATCAACGTTTTCACGAAATTTTTTCTTGTGGAATGGGCGCGAATGTGATATCGTAAAAGCAGGAACAACATTCAAACAAAGGAGGGATTTTTGATGAGAAAACGATTTTTGAGCATCCTGCTGATCTGCTGCATGATGCTGACATTGCTGCCGACGGTGGCATTTGCGGAGACAACAGTTAATGATGAGAACGAATTGAAAGCCGAACTGAGCGGCAGTGATTCAACCATCAAGCTGGGAGGCAACATTGACATCAGAGAAACATTGGTAATCAAACGCATGGTTACGCTTGACCTGAACGGACATGTGCTGAACATGACCGGTAACAAAAAGGTAATTGAGGTGAGAGATGGCGGCAATCTGACACTGGAGGACAGCGACCCCAGTACCACTCATAAGTTCACACCTAACACAGCTGGTCTGTGGGTGTGGAATGAAACAAACGGAGAGAAAATCGTCAATGGTGGCGTGATTACCGGAGGGAATCCCGAAATGGCAATTGCAGCCGGCGGTGTGCTTGTGCAAGGCGGCGGCACATTCAACATGAGAGGCGGCAGCATTGTGGGTTGTACGGCAAGTGTAGGCGGCGGTGTGGTTGTGCAAGGCGGCGGCACATTCAGCATGAGCGGCGGCAGCATTGTGGGCTGCACTGCCACAAATGCAAGTGGCGGCGGTGTGGTTGTGCAAGACAGCGGCACATTCAACATGAGAGGTGGCAGCATTGTGGGCTGTACGGCTAACAATCTTTGGGGCGGCGGCATTTACAACAGAGGGACTACCAAGCTGTCGGGTAATGCAAAAATTCAAGACTGTACGGCAGGCTATGGTGGCGGTATATATAGTGATTATTATGCGAACACCCTTACCATTGAAAACGTGCAGATTACCGATTGCACGGCTCGGAGAAACCATGATTCAGATGCAATGTATGTGTCAAAAGGGACTATTATTAACGGTGGCATATTTAAGGGGAATGTGGATAACGGAGGTATCATCAACGATGGCACGTTTCATGGTAAAGTGAACAATGCTGACCGCACCCAAGTCCTTGGCATCATTAGCGGAGGCACATTTGAGGGGAATGTGGATAACGAAGGTGCCATCAGAGGTGGCATGTTTAACGGTGCGGTAACGAATAAAGCAGGTGGTATCATCAGCGGCGGCACGTTTCACGGTACGCTGACGAATAACGGCACGATTGACGATAGTGCTACGTTTGCTGTGACCTTTAAAGATGGCGACAATGTTTTGGATACAAAGAAGGTTGTTAAGGGGCAGAAGGCTATTGATCCAAAACCCACCAAGACAGGTCATACACTCGTTGGGTGGCATAAAGATGATGGGAACGAGCATAACTTTGATACCCCTGTGACAGCACCGCTGACTTTAACGGCACAGTGGAAAATCAACCAATATACCATTACCTTTGATACAGATGGCGGCAGTGCAGTTGCACCTATCACGCAGGATTACGGCACAGCAATCCTTGCTCCTGCGGCTCCGACAAAGAGCGGCTATACCTTCGCAGGCTGGGATAAGGAAATTCCCGCAACCATGCCCGCAGAGAATATGACGATTACAGCGCAGTGGAGACGCAAAAAATCGAGCAGCAGTACACCCGAATATGCGGTTTCTGCGCCAGGCAAGAGCGAAAACGGCTCTGTGAGCATCAGCCCCAAAAACGCAGCAGAGGGCGAGCGTGTGACGATTACCGTTGTGCCGAAAAAGGGTTATGTTCTGGATGAGCTGACTGTTTTGGATAAAAACGGCAAGGAAATGAAGCTGAAGGATAAGGGCGACGGCAAATTCACGTTTACCATGCCTGCATCCAAGGTGGAAATCAAGGCTACGTTCAAGGAGGCCGCTTCCGAGCCTGCACCTCCCAAGCAGGAGACAAGGCAGACGGTTGTGCAAATGCAGATTGGCAGTAGGCTGCTGATTTCCGATGGTGTGGTTTCTCAAAAGGACGCTGCACCTGTGATTAGAAATAATCGCACACTGGTTCCGATTCGTTTCATTACAGAGGCCCTTGGCGGCGAAGTGAAATGGAATGAGGCGGCGAAAGAGGTTATCCTTGTGATTGACGGCAAGGAAATCAGAATGAGAATCGGGGAAACCTTGGAGAAATATGGCGTTGCACCGATGATCATTGACGGACGCACCTATGTACCTGTGCGCTTTGTGGCGGATGAGCTGCATGCGGCAGTGGTGTGGAACGAGGCGGCAAAGACCGTTACGATTACAAAAGATGTGGTCGAAAAGTAAATAATAAAGAAAGCATAAGAAGGGGGGCCTTGAAAAAGACTCCCCTTAGACTGTAGGGAATGGAAGAACATTCCCTTTTCTTATTGTTGTCAGAGTAGTGGTACTGTTCGTTTTGTCGCAAAAAGTGACATAACAGAAAAAGTCGATTTATTTCGGCAGTCTCTGCCGCACAACCTCATACAGCAGTACCCCTGCGGCGACAGAAGCATTCAGGCTTTCTGCCTGACCCGGCATGGGGATTTTCACCCACGCATCGCAGAGTGCGGCGGCATCCTCACTGAGACCGCGTGCCTCGTTGCCAATGAGAAAGGCACAGGCATCCTGTAAGGGCAGAGCATAGGGATAGCGATCGCCTTTCAGATGTGCGGCGTAAAGCGGAATCTGCTTTGCCTGCATTTTTTCCGAAAGGGCATGCAGGTCGATATTTTGGAAGACAGGCACATGGAACAGACTGCCCATGGTGGCGCGCAGTACCTTCGGGTTATAAAGATCAACACTGCCCTTGCTGAGAAAAACGGCATCTGCACCGCAGGCATCTGCCGTGCGAATAACCGTCCCCAGATTGCCGGGGTCATTCAGCTCCTCTGCCAGAAGGAGAAAGGGCGTTTTTTTCGCAAGCACCGCATCTGCGTCCCAATCCAGCTTTTTACAGACCGCCAGAATTCCCTGTGGATTTTCCGTATCGCAGACGGCGGCAAAGAGCGCATCTGTCAGACAAAGTACCTCTGCCTTTTCTTCGTAGAGGGAAAGGTCGTTTTCTGCGGCAAAGGCATCGCTGACCGCATACGCAAGCACCTCCCAATTCTTCGGGATTTCGCGGATAAAGCGCAGTCCCTCCGCAATGAAAAGCCCCTCCTTATCGCGATTTTTCTTTATTTTTAAGCCGTTCAGCCGCTTGATCCATTTGTTGTCGCGGCTTTCGATTCGTTTCATGGTATCACCTCGCTTTCTATGATAAAGGAGAAGCGCCTGCTTTGCAAGAAAAAGGATGCAAGCGACGGGAAAATATGGTACAATCAGGGCAAAGAGAGCAGAAAAAGGAGGTTTTTACCTATGACACCACAGGAAAAAAGAAAAGAGCTTTTGAGCGCAACCCTGTTGAAAAAGCTGGAACGTCGCCATTTTGAAGCATACTACTGTCCTACAGCGACAGAAGCCATCGAAAAGGTGCTGTCCCTCATGCCGGAAGGCAGCAGCATCACATGGGGCGGCTCCATGACCATTCGCGATATGGGGCTGACAAAGGCGGTAAAGGAAGGCAATTATAACGTCATTGACAGAGATACCGCGGCGAATCCTGCAGAAATGCGCGAAATGATGCGTCAGGGACTCTTGTGCGATTACTATTTGACCAGCACCAATGCCATTTCCGAGGATGGCGTTCTGGTAAATATAGATGGGACAGGCAACCGTGTTGCGTCCATCTGCTTCGGGCCGAACAATGTGATTGTTCTGGCGAGCCTGAGCAAGGTGGCACAGGATGTGGATGCGGCAATCAAGCGCGTGAGAGGGTACGTTGCACCTGTCAACAGCATGCGTTTCATGGGAAAAACCCCCTGCGCGGTGGACGGCACCTGCCATAACTGCGTTTCCGAGGAATGTATCTGCAATCAGATTCTGGTGACAAGAGTCTGTCGTCCGGCAGGCAGAATTAAGGTGATTCTGATTGGCGAGGAATATGGATATTAAGATTTAAGTTGAAAACGGGCGCACCTTTAAGCCTTTCCGCATTTGTGGGAAGGCTTTTTCAGAAAGAGGGTTGCAAATGAACAAGCAAAAGCATATCAGTATTCGTATAGACGAAGAAGTATTGAAAAAATTTCATTATGTTTCCAGATACAACGGACGTTCCGCCAGCGGGCAGATTTTATACCTCATCAATCAATGTATTCGCGAATTTGAGAAGGAGCAGGGCGAAATCGAATTGGAACGCCCGAACCCTTGATTTTTCTCCCCAATCTGCTACAATAATGAGGTTAGGAGAGTACGATTTACGAAGGAGAAAAAATAATGGAAGAAATGGTTTTTCAGATTGGGCCCATTCGTCCGCCCAGTGAGGCAAACAGCCTGCTTTTGCGCGTGACGGTGAACTGCCCTTGGAATAGATGTAAATTCTGTATGCTGTATAAAAAATACGATTTTCATACCCGTTCCGTTGCGGAGGTGAAGAAGGATATCGACACCATGGCGGAACTGCGTGACCGTATTTTGCAGTATAAAACAGCGAACGGCTGGGATATACAGGCGATTAACAACGAATATCAGACCCTGACAACGGACGATCAGCGTTGGTGCTATCAGATGGTGTTCCGCTGGATGACGGAGGGAGACTGCAATTCCATCTTTTTGCAGGATGCGAATACGATGTGTCTGCGTGCGGATTGGCTTGCGGAAATTATCCGTTATGTGCGCGTGAAGCTGCCCGAAATCAAGCGGATTACCTCCTATGGCAGAGCAAACACGCTTGCGAAAATTACCCCGGAGGATTATAAAATGCTCAAGGAGGCAGGCTTAGACCGTATCCATTCCGGCTACGAATCGGGTTCCGATAAGGTGCTTGCGCTGATTGAAAAGGGCTGCACGCAGGAGGAACAGATTATCGGCGGCAGAAAGGTGAGAGAGGCAGGGATTGAGCTTTCTATCTACTTTATGCCCGGTGTCGGCGGCAGGGAGCTTTCCGATGACAACGCCATTGAAACGGCGAAGGTTATCAATGCGGTGAATCCGAATTTCGTCCGCCTGCGTACCTTTGTGCTGCGTACCGGCTCTCTGATGGAAGAGGTGCGCGATGCCGGCGGCTGGACGGAGGATACCGATATGAATAAGCTTTTGGAAATTCGCAAGCTCTTAGCGCATATCGACCCGACAAAGGCAAACGGCAGAATCACAAGCGACCACATCATTAACCTTTTACAGGAGGTCAACGGGGATATGGATACCGACCTGCCCTGGATGCTGGAATATATTGATTCCTTCCTTGCCCTGCCCAAGCTGGAGCAGAGAAAATATCAGATGGCGCGCCGCATGGGTTTCCCTCTGGACTGGAAGCAGCTTTGGCGGATGCGCGAGAGTGACCAGAAAATCGTTGAGGATTTGGCGAAAAATATCGTAGATGAAAAGGATTGGGAAAAGAAACTCCATACCTATATGGATCATTATATTTAAGGAGGTGCCGCAATGGCAAGAGAAACAGTTTTTACGGCAATTATCCCTGCAATTTTAATCTTCTTTCTGGTTTTCTTTAACATCAGAAAAATGCAGAAGCAGGCGAAGATTATGAAAATGGAGCATGAGGGCAAATGCGGCGGAGGCTGTGCAGGCTGCGCCCACAGCAAAAGCTGTCATTCCGAGAAGAAAGAATTATAAGAAAAAAAGAATCACCTCAAACTGATTTTTCTGTCAGCTTGAGGTGTTTTTTTATGCTTCTCCCTTTGTTTTGCTTTCGTGCTCGTTGCGGTAGCGCGTCATTAAGCCGTGGAACAGCTCTTCTGCCGTCGGGGGCGTAAAGCTGATGGCATTTGCGCCTGCCGCTACGGTTTCGCGGATGCTTTCCTTCGAGGGACCGCCTGTTGCAATGATGGGCAGGTCGGGGTAGCGTTCGCGCAGAATCCGCACTACCTCCGGCGTGCGTGCCGCGGCAGATACATTGAAAATTGTCGCACCTGCTTCCAGACGGGCATCGATGTCCGTATTTTCATCCAGAACGGTTACAACAATGGGAATATCAATGATATCTGCAATTTGTGCGATGACATCGTTCGTTGTCGGCGCATTCACCACAACTGCCATTGCCCCGAAGGCTTCGGCATCCTTTGCAAGCATGACAACGCGCGCACCTGTGGTTGTGCCGCCGCCTACGCCGCAGAAAACGGGCAGGCTGGAGGTGGAAACAATCGCATCTGCAATAATCTGCTGGGGCGTAAAGGGATACACCGCAAGTACAGCATCTGCGTTGCAGTTGCGAATGATGGCAATATCAGTAGAAAAAATCAAGGACTTGATGCGTCGCCCCATAATCACAATCCCGCTGGCGGCATAAATTTCATCCGGCATGGTTACGATATGGTGGCTTCTCAGCTTTGTCTTGACGTGGGGAATCTTTTTTTCACGGTCGAGCTTGATATGGTTCATTGGGGCACTTCCTTTCTGCATTTTATTTTTCCGAGCATTCTTCTATATTATACGGTAGAGAAAATACACTTGTCAATAAATATGGAAGGAACTGGAAGGGTGCCGCTGTACTTGACAGCAGGACGCTTTTTCATTAAACTAGAAAAAAGAATCAGAAGATAATATGTATTTTGAAAATTTTTAAAGGAGGATGACCTTGGAGACTTATATAGGTCTGATACTTTCCGGTTTGCTCAACATCATTTCGTTGGTGCTGATTGGGAGGTATCGCGTACAGAAAAAAGAAAAAGATGTGACGGAGGAGGAAATCCGTCAGATGGTGGACGCAGGCGGCAACAGCGGTACGATTGATGAAAACGTGAAGGAGATGCTTAACAATATCTTTGAGCTGAGCAACAGCTCCGCAGGGGAGATTGCCACCCATAGAACCGATATTGTTGCTGTTCCCGTGGATGCAACTCTGGAGGAAATCAAAAATGTCACGGCGGAGGAAAAATATTCCCGTATCGTGGTGTATGATGATAATATTGATAATATTGTCGGGGTGTACCATGTGAAGGATATGGTGAAATATATCCTTGCGGACGTAACCCGTGTGGAGGAGGGGCATTTCCATCTGAAGGAAATCCTCATGAAGCCCTATTTTATTCCATTTTCCAAAAAGGTGGACGAGTTGCTTGCGGAAATGAAGGTGAAGAAGGTACACATGGCAATCGTCATTGATGAATACGGCGGCACGGCAGGCATTGTCACTATGGAGGATATCATGGAGGAAATCTTCGGGAATATCTTCGATGAATATGACGAGGAAGAGGAAGAGGACATCACCGAGGTTTCGGAGGGTGTTTACCGCATTGACGGCTCGACTGATTTGCAGGACGTAGAGGAACAGCTTGGGATTACCTTCGAGGAAAATGAGGATTACGATACCCTTGGCGGCTATCTTATCGGGCAGCTGGGGCATATCCCTGAGGAGGGTGAAACGATAGAAATGAAGCTTTGCGGCTGGCTCTTTAGCGTAGAGCTGTTTGAGGAGAAGCGTATCCTCAAGGTTCTGGCAACAAAGCTGCCGGAGGAGGAAAAGGAAGAAGCCGAATCGGAAGAAAAGGCTGACGAGGAATAAAAAAACGGACACGATTGATTTTTTTCGGTCGTGTCTTTTTTTGCGCCTGCACAGAATCGGCACAGAAGATTTTGTCCGTCCATACCTTAAAGTAGAACATAAAAAGCAGAACGCAAGGAAAGGATGAATTTCTGATGCCCAACAATAACCGGTATGAAATAAGTGAAGCTTTACAAATGCTCCTGCCTCTGACCAAGGAAGAAGCCATGCAGGAAACGCTGACGCAGGAGGAGAGCGCCGCACGCCGCTTTCCGATTCTGCCGAGCAATGCAAATGTGACGGTGATTCCCATTATTCCGGGGATTACGCTTTTCGGCTACATCCGCTTTCTGAATGCAAGCCCTGTTGAAACACGCGTGGACATCTACGCCAATGGGCGGAGGGTGGCTGCGGATTTGCGCTATCAGCATTTTACGGAATATATGAAGCTGTTTCCGGGGTGGTATCGCATTGCGATTTACCGCGCAGGAACCACCACAAACCCTCTGACCGTTCTGCGCTTGCAGGTGCAGTCCGGCGGCATTTATACCGTTGCGGTGACAGGTCTGGCAGATGCGATTTCTACCCTGACCATAGAGGACAGCCACCGTTACCTCAGCCCCAATCGGGCATATATCCGCTTTGTGCAGCTTTCACCGACTGCCCCTGCTATGGATGTTTACTGGGATGACCGCATGGTGCTTTCCGATTTGCGCTATGAGGAAATCAGCCGCTACCTCACCACAGCTCCCGGCAGTCATAATCTCAAGCTGCGCGAGACCGACACAGGCAAAATCCTTGTGGAGCATCCCAAAGTGAACCTCAAGGGCGGCAAAGCGTATACGGTTTATGTGGTTGGCAGCCGTGCGGACAGGGCAGGTCTGCAGGTGCTGATTCCCCTTGAGGGCGTAACCTATCTGGACTTCGGGAAGTGAGAAATTTATGGATTTTTTCTGAAAAAACCTGTACGAATGGATTATCCTTTGTTATACTATTGTCAATACCTATCGTGAAAAATCACGATAAATTTCAGTATAACCGAATAAAGGAGAATCATCATGTTAAAAGGGAAAACTGTTGTTCTGGGTGTAACAGGCAGCATCGCTGCGTATAAAATGGCAAATGTGGCAAGCATGCTCGTGAAGCTGCATGCGGATGTGCATGTGATCATGACGGAAAATGCCTGCCAGTTTATTACGCCTGTTACCTTTGAAACACTGACCGGCAATAAATGTATGGTAGATACCTTCGACCGCAATTTCCAGTTCCATGTGGCGCATATTTCCATCGCGAAAAAGGCGGATGTGCTTCTGGTTGCGCCTGCTTCCGCAAATGTGATTGGCAAGCTGGCAAACGGCATTGCGGATGATATGCTGACCACAACGGCTATGGCCTGCACCTGTCAAAAAATCGTTGCGCCTGCCATGAATACCAATATGTATCATAACCCCATTTTACAGGATAATCTGAAAAAGCTGGAGGGCTATGGCTTTACGGTGATTGCACCCGAAAAGGGGCTGCTTGCCTGTCGGGATATCGGGGATGGAAAAATGCCCTCCGAGGACGTTCTGGTAGGGCATATCCTGCGTGAAATCGCGCATGAAAAAGACCTTGCCGGCATGAAGGTGATTGTCACCGCAGGGCCGACACAGGAGAGCGTAGACCCTGTACGTTATATTACAAACCACTCCACAGGAAAAATGGGCTATGAGCTGGCGAAGGCGGCAATGCTGCGCGGCGCAGAGGTAACCCTTGTCAGCGGTGTGACAAATCTGGAGCCCCCTATGTTTGTGGATTATGTGCAGGTAAAGAGCGCAGGGGATATGTTTGAGGCAATGAAGTCTCGTTTTCTGGATAACGATATCATCATCAAGGCGGCGGCGGTTGCGGATTATAAGCCCAAAAGCTACAGTGATGAAAAAACAAAGAAAAAGGACGGCGAAATGTCTATCGAACTGGACAGAACACAGGATATTCTGAAATATCTGGGCGAGCATCGCAGAGAAGGTCAGTTCTACTGCGGTTTCTCCATGGAAACCCAAAATATGCTGGAAAATTCCCGCGTGAAGCTGGATAAGAAGAATATTGATATGGTGGTTGCCAATAACCTTAAGATTGCAGGCAGTGGTTTCGGCACGGATACGAATGTGGTAACGATGATTTCCAAGGAGGAGGAAATTCAGCTGGAGCTTCTGAGCAAGGCTGAGGTTGCACATAAGATTCTGGATGAAATTTTGAAATTGAAGGCAATAAAGGGCTGAAAACAGAATGGCTGAAAGTAGAATAGCTCTGTCGCATGGAAGGTCTGCGGCAGGGCTTTTCTTGTGAAATAGGCAGATTGCATAAAAAAGAGACGGAATTTTTGTATGCGATAACGTCTGTTTTATTCGTAAAAACGGTCAAAACGGATTGACAAAGACAAATGCAAATGATACAGTAACAGTAGAAATGCGTCATAACGCACGCATTTGCGCCATTGACCTTCGATGGCGGTTGGTTCGAACCAAGGAGGAAACACATGGATGCGATGAGCAGCAGAATCTCGGAAAATCTGAGACAGATTCGGAAGGAAAAGAAACTCAGCCTTGACAGCATGGCAGAGCAGACGGGAGTCAGCAAAAGCATGCTGGGGCAGATAGAAAGAGGGGAATCCAGCCCCACGGTGGCAACGCTCTGGAAGATTGCGACCGGGCTGCATATTTCCTTTACCGCCCTTTTGGAGGGCAGGCAGACAGAAACCCAACTCATCCGAAAGGGCGAGGTTTCCCCGCTTTTGAGCGATGAGGGGCGGTTTCGGCTGTTTCCCTTTTTCCCCTACGATGCAGAAAGAAGATTCGAAATGCTCAGCATTGAGCTGGAGCCGGGCACTCGCTCGGAATCTGTTCCCCATGAGGATGGAACAGAGGAATTTGTACTTGTTTTTGAAGGCGCACTGCGGCTGACCGTGGATGGTGTGGAATATGTGGTAGAGGCGGACGAAGGAATTCGCTATCTTGCCAATAAGCCCCATATTTATGAATGTCACGGCACGCAGAAGACAAAAATCTGTATGGTCATTTATTATGACAAATAAAAAATAACCGTTATAACGGATTTTTTGCGCCGAAGCGAAGAAAGGGCTAGGTGAATCAGATGAGCATTACACCCAGAATTGAGAAAATCCGTCAGAACTATATCAATACCAAGCCGTCCATTTCCTATGAACGCGCAAGAATCTGGACAGAATCCTTCAAAAGAACGGAAGGCATGCCTGCGCAGATTCGTACCGCACAGGCGTTTTATGATACCTGTAATGAGCTTTGCGTCAATATTTTTGAGGGCGAGCTGATTGTCGGCGCAAGCGGCGAATATCGCAAATGCGGCATTTTGACACCCGAATTTGCGTGGAAATGGGTCGATGATGAAATGGATAACTTTCCGAGCCGTCCGCAGGACCCCTATGAAATGACGGACGAGCAGAGAGCCTACATCAGAGAAAATATCTTCCCTTACTGGAAGGGCAAATCCGTTGAGGATGCTTTTCTGGCGCGCACCTCCGAGGAAACAAAGAAAATCGGCGTAGATACGGGCTTTGTGGATACCGACTCCAAATGGCGCAATGGCATCGGTGAAATGTCCCCCGACTATGTGGATCAGCTGTTCCCCAAGGGCTTCGGCGGCATTAAAAAAGAAGCGGAGGGCTACATGGCAGAGCTGAACGAAGCCATCCCCGAAGAAAAGGATAAGCTGACTTTCTATCGCTCCATCGTTCTGGTTTGCGATGGTATCGTCCGTCTGGCAAACAGATATGCCGAAAAGGCAAGAGAAATGGCGGCAGAGGAAAAGGACGAAGCGAGAAAGGCGGAGCTTCTGGAAATTGCGGCAGTCTGTGAAGCCGTTCCCGAAAATCCCCCGAAATCCTTCCGCGAGGCAGTCCAGTTCACATGGTTCGTACAGCTGGGCGGCATTATCTCCGAAAACCCTCTGGCATTGAACCCCGGACGCTTCGACCAGTATATCTATCCTTATTATAAAGCAGATTTGGATGCAGGCAAAATTGATTATGATACCGCACTGGAGTTGGTAGAGTGCCTGTGGCTGAAATACAGCGAATGGGCTTGGACGATTTCCGCAAACACGGCGGATTTCTTCGCAGGCTATACGAACTTTGAAAATCTGACCGTCGGCGGCACCACAAAGGACGGCAGGGATGGCACAAATGATATTTCCTATATGGCAATTCAGGCAACGAAGGAAACGAAATGCCATCAGCCGACCCTGAGCTGCCGTATCCATGCGGATTGTCCTCCCGCATTCATGGAGGCGGTGACAGACCTTGTTTCCACAGGCAGTGGCTTCCCTGCTATCCATAGCGACAGAACAGGCTACGAAATGCTCCGCAACTTGGGCTATGAGCCTGAGGACGCAAGAGATTGGAATAACTGCGGCTGCGTTGTGCCTCATTCCAGAAAGACCTTTGAATGGACCTCCTCCTGCAACATCAGCTTTGCGGCGGCGCTGGAGTTTGCACTGAATGAAGGCAAGAGCCGCCTGACAGGTGAGCAGGTTGCCCTGCCCGAAAAAGACCCGAAAACCTTTATCTCCTATGAGGAAATCGAGGCTGCACTGTTCAGACAGTTCTCCTATATGGTAAAGCATGGCGTGATCAGCCTGCTGACTGCACAGAAAATCCATAAGGAACAGGCACCCCGTCCGTTCCTGTCCGCCTGCAATGAATATTGCGTGAAAAATGGCAAGGATCTGGTGGACGGCGGCGCAAAATACAACATCGGGCCCGTATTCACAGGCGTTGGGCTTTCCGTTACGGCAAACTCTCTGGCTGTGATTAAGAAATTGGTATTTGAAGAAAAGAGCGTGACCCTTTCCGAATTGATTGATGCACTGAACCATAATTGGGAGGGCTATGATGCCCTGCGTGCAAAGGCGCAGGCTGTGCCGAAATATGGCAATGACGATGATTATGTAGACAGCATTGCGAAAAAGCTGGCAGATTATTTCTATCATGATGTTACCGCATATAAGGATATCTACGGGCATCACTTCGTAACGGCGTTCATGGGTATCTCCAACTACCTGCCGACCGGTAAGGTGCTTGGTGCAACCCCCGACGGCAGAAGGGCGAAGGACCCCATCAACGAGGGCGTTTCCCCTTATACCGGCACAGATACCTCTACCTGCCTTGCGGCACTGCGTTCCTCCGCAAAGCTGAATCACGATATTCACAGCGGCGGCACACTGCTGAACCTGCGTCTGAATCACGATCTGGTTGCAACAAAGAGAGGGCGCGCAAACCTCGGCGCAATGCTCCAGTCCTATTTCGCACTGGGCGCATTCCATGTACAGTTCAACACCATTTCCAACGAGGTGCTGAAGGATGCACAGGCACACCCCGAAAATTACAGAGATTTGCTTGTGCGTGTTGCGGGATACAGTACGCAGTTTGTCAATTTGTCGAAATCCATGCAGGATTCCATCATGGCAAGAAACGCACATGAGGAATTTTAAGACAGCATAAAAAATGCCGCAGATGCAAAGCGTCTGCGGCTGTTGATGAAAAAGAAAGAAAGGGAATGGCTATGAAGGGTTATCTGATGCAGATGCAGCCGTTTTCCGTCAATGACGGGGATGGGATTCGTACCACGATTTTTCTGGCAGGCTGTCCGCTGCACTGCAAATGGTGCGCGAATCCGGAGGGACTGAGGCAGCACCCTGTTGTCGGCTTTTATGCAAGGCTGTGCATCGGCTGCGGCGCATGTGCGGCGGTCTGTCCCAAGGGAATCGGCATTGACCTGAATGCAGAACGGGAAAAATGCGTCAGCTGCGGCGCATGTGTGGCGGCTTGTCCCAAGGGGGCAAGAAAAGCACTTGTTTCTCTGGCGGATGCGGATGAAATCATTGCGGAAGTGGCAAAGCATCAGCTTTTTTACCGCAATTCCGGCGGCGGCATTACCTTTTCCGGCGGCGAAGCAACGGCGCAGCCTGAGCTTCTGGAGTATCTTTCCTCCCGTCTGTATGATATGGGCTTCAGTCTGGATATAGAATCCTGCGGCTATTTTGAATTTGAAAGGGTACGCAGCTCTCTGGAACGGATGGATTTGATTTTTATGGATTTGAAGCACATGGATTCTGCCCTGCATGAAAAATTTACGGGCGTTCCCAATGAACGGATTCTGGAAAATATCAAGCGGCTGGCGGAGCTTTCGGCAAGAGTGGTCATTCGGATTCCGACGATTGAGGGCGTGAATGCGGATGAGGAAAATATCCGCAAAAGCGGCGAATTTGTGAAGAAATATCTGCCGCGCGCCGAAATGGAGCTTCTGCCGTATCATAAATTTGGCTTTGGGAAATATGAGGCACTGGGGATGGACTTGCCCGATGCCGCATTTGGAACTCCCACAAAAGAAAAAATGGAGCATCTGAAGGGGATTTTGCGGGAAATCGGCATTTCTCTTGCGGACTTCAAATAAACAAAAGAAAAAGACATCCTGTCACAGGTGGGCGCACCTTCCTGACGGGATGTCTGTTTTTATCTGTTTTTGTGTTTTTGCCTTATATATTATAGTATTCGTATTTCTTGACGAAGCAGAAGCCTGTTGTCCCCGGACCGGTGTGAGTGGAGATGGTCGCGCCAATCTGGAAGGGAGGCAGAAATTCCATGCCGGGAACCGTTCCCTGCAGCAGAGCGTAAAAGCTGTCCATATCGTCCCAAATGGTATTTGTGCCGGGCATTGCGATATAATGTGCGGGATTTTCGCCGGTTTCCTTGAAATGCTTTGCGGTGATGGATGCAATCTGTGTAAGTCCTTTTTTTCTGGCACGGCAGATACCGCCTGCGCTGATTTCGCCGCCCTTTAAAATGATGATGGGCTTGATTTTCAGAAGTCCTGCGGAAATGGTAGCAACCTTGCCGATGCGTCCGCCAATCTCAAGATAGCTTAAATCCCCGACCATGAAATGAATACGGGCATCCTCTCTTGCTTTTTCCGCGTATGTAATCACCTCATTCAGAGATTTTCCGTCCTTCTGCATCCGCGCCATTTCCATCAGCAGCAGGGCCTGCGCGCCTGTTGCCACCCAGGAATTGATGACGTGAATCTGCGCATGAGGGAATTCCTCCTCCAGCATGGATTTTGCCGTTACCGCAGATTCCAGAGAGGCGGTCAGCGTGCGCGTCATGGTGATGCAGATGATGTCCTTGCCTGCTTCGAGGGCAGGACGGAAGGCATCCATATAATCCTGAATGGAGGGCAGGGAGGTTTTGGGGTAGCCCTTTTCTTCTGTCATATAGCGGAAATATTCCTCTAAAGAGATTTCCTGAATTTCCTTATAATAAGTTTCGTGGTCAATCGAAATATAAAAGGGAATCAGCCCGATTCCTAATTCCTTTGCCTTTGCAAAGCCGATATCACAGGCACCATCGCTGAAAATTTGATACTCTGCCATACTATTCTCTCCTTACCTTCAGACATTCAAATGATTCTGCGGAAATGGTCTTCCGCGGTGGTTTTGCTATACTATAACAAATCAGAACGGAAATTTCAACATCAGAAACACATTATGTAGTATAAAAAACCACAAAATATTGTTTGCGCATGAAAACACTGCGCTTCTGTTGCTTTTTTGCAGAAAAAATGACAGGATTTTCTGTATGGGAATTTAACGGGGGAGAACGGAAAGAACTCCTTGCCAAACAAGAAAAAATACGATAGACTTAAATAACGGAAAGTATTTTCCGAAAAAAAGAAAAGGAGGTGAAAACATGAAACGAGTATTAGAGCTGATTATGAGCTTGATTGCAACAGCGGCGACCTATGCGTTAATGCATGTAGTGCTTTTTATGGACTTATTCAAATTTCAGCATAAATTGCCGGTATATGTACCTACGGTGATAGCGGTAATTGTCGGACTTATATTTTATTTTCTATTTGCTACGCCATTGGCAGGTCTGCTCCTGAAACGGCTGAACCAGACAGAGGAACGCCTTTCCAAAATGAATTTGAAGGAGCTTTCTCTTTCCATTATCGGCTGTATTGTCGGGCTGGTTCTGGCGAACCTCATCGGCATGGCATTCAATGGCTTTGGCGCACTGGGCACGTTTATCGTGGTGCTGTTGAACATCCTGTTCGGGATTCTGGGGATTCGCGTTGCCAGAAGAAAGAAGGATGATGTGAACGTGCGCACGCTGAAGGAGGTGCTGATGACAACCCCTCCCAGCACGGCGGAGGATTCCATTTACGGCAGACCGAAAATTCTGGATACCAGTGTTATCATTGACGGAAGAATTTTGGATTTGCTGCAAACAGGCTTTATCGAAGGGAAAATCATCATCCCTGATTTTGTTCTGGAGGAGCTGCGCCATATTGCGGATTCTGCGGACAGCCTGAAGCGTCAAAGAGGGCGCAGAGGTCTGGATATTCTGAACGAAATTCAGAAGCAGCTGGCAGTCCCTGTAGAAATTCAGAGCTTTCATCCCGGTCAGCAGATGGAGGTGGATTCTATGCTGCTGAAAATGGCGGACAGCATGGATGCCTTTGTGGTGACGAATGACTTTAATTTGAATAAGGTTGCGGAATTTCAAGGAGTGCGTGTGCTGAATATCAATGAGCTTTCCAACGCGGTGAAGCCTGTGGTTTTGCCGGGAGAGGAAATGGTAGTTACCATCATCAAGGCCGGCAAGGAAGCAGGACAGGGCGTTGCGTATCTGAATGACGGCACGATGATTGTGGTAGACGGCGGCAGTAAGCACATCGGTGAGACAATTACGGTGATTGTAACGAGCGTATTGCAGACAGCGGCAGGACGTATGATTTTTACAAAAATGATTGCTGCGGCATAAATAAAGAGAGCAAAAGTGCGAAATCAGCCTGTTTGATTTCGCATTTTTGCTGAATCGGGAGGAAAAAAGATGAGCATCAGTACGGCTGTGATTGTGGCGGCAGGAAAGGGCAGACGCATGGGAACGGAAATCAGCAAGCAGTTTCTGCCCCTTTGCGGAAAGGAAATTCTTGCGCATACGGTTGAAAAATTTGAAAAAGCGGCGTGTATTCGGGATATCATTCTGGTGACAGGAGGAGATGCCCTGCAGGATGTGCGGCAGATGGCACAGGAATACGGCTGGAAGAAAATCATTTCCGTAACGGAGGGGGGAAGGGAACGGCAGGATTCTGTGTTCCTTGGCTTGCAGCAGGTGCCGCAGGATACGGAAATTGTGCTGATTCATGACGGGGTGCGTCCGTTTGTGACGGAGGAAATTCTGGAACGCTCCATTGCGGCGGCAAAGGAGACAGGCGGCTGTGTGGCAGGCGTGCCTGCGAAGGATACGATTAAGGTATGCGATGCGGAGGGCTTTGCAATTGCCACGCCGGACAGAAGCACCCTCCGGCAGATACAGACTCCGCAGACCTTCCGCAGAAAGGAAATCCTTGCGGCATACGAAAAAGCGAAGGCGGACGGCTTTCTGGGAACGGATGATGCCTCTGTTGCGGAGCATAGCGGCTTTCCTGTGCGGGTCATCATGGGCAGCTACCGCAACATCAAAATCACGACAAAAGAGGATTTGTTGATTGGCGCGGCATTTTTGAAGGAGGAAACCGAATGAAAACAGTGACGATTTATACGGACGGCGCATGTTCGGGCAACCCTGGTCCCGGTGGCTATGGCGTTGTGCTGCTGTATGGCAGTGCGAAAAAGGAGCTTTCCGCAGGCTATCGTCTGACAACGAACAACCGTATGGAGGTGCTTGCGGTTATCAAAGGACTGGAAGCATTGAAGGAGCCTTGCAGGGTGAACCTCTACAGCGACTCGAAGTATGTGGTGGATGCGATAGAAAAGGGCTGGGTTGTGAAATGGCGGCAGAACGGCTGGATGCGGAACAAAAAGGAGAAGGCTTCGAATGTTGACCTTTGGGAGCGGCTGCTTTTGCTGCTGGAAAAGCATCAGGTGACCTTCCTTTGGGTGAAGGGGCATGCGGATAACCCCGGCAACGAAAGATGCGACGAGCTGGCGCGGATGGCAATCCAGAACGGAGCCCTGCAGGAGGATGAAAATTACGGAAAAATGTAAGGGAATGTCGAGCGAATCCCAAGTGATTCACTGGAAATCGGATTGACACTGACGGAAATTTATGCTAATATCAAACTGTAACAAATTTTTATCTATCTCAAGTAGGAGGATTTTAAAGAATGAAAAAAGGTACAGTAAAATGGTTTAACGCAGAAAAAGGTTTTGGTTTCATCTCCGTACCTGGTGAAGACGATGTATTCGTACATTTCTCCGCAATTCAGGCTGAAGGCTACAAAACACTGGAAGAAGGCCAGGAAGTTGAATTTGAAGTAGTACAGGGTGCAAAAGGCCCTCAGGCTGCAAACGTAACACGTGCTTAATCGATTCTATTTATTTGACCTAAGTGCGAAAGCATTCAGACATATATTTGAGCTTGGTTATGCAACAAAGAGGCTCTCCGTTAGGAGAGTCTTTCTTTATGCCGAAAAGTGTATTTTTTTGGGAATTATCGGCAGATGGGGGCGTTTTTTTCTTTGGAATCGTTGCATCCGAGAAAATGGTGTGCTACAATTAAGTGTCACACAGAAGATAATGTAAAAGAAAAACTTGAAACGATTGGAGTAATTCTAAATGAGTCAGAATATTGAAAATATCAGAAACGTAGCGATTATTGCCCATGTTGACCACGGCAAAACCACATTGGTGGATCAGCTGCTCAGACAGAGCGGTATCTTCCGTTCCAATCAGGAGGTACAGGAAAGAGTCATGGACAGCGGCGATATTGAACGGGAAAGAGGGATTACCATTCTTTCCAAAAACACAGCTGTAAACTATGGTGATACCAAAATCAACATCATTGATACCCCCGGACATGCCGATTTCGGCGGCGAGGTAGAGCGTGTGCTGAAAATGGTGGACGGCGTTGTGCTGGTGGTGGATGCGTTTGAAGGCCCTATGCCCCAGACAAAATTCGTTCTGCGCAAGGCATTGGAGCTGAATCACCCTGTTGTTGTCTGCGTAAATAAGGTGGACAGACCCGAAGCACGCCCTGATGAGGTTGTGGATGAGGTGCTGGAGCTGTTTATGGAGCTGGATGCAAACGAAGACCAGCTGGATTCTCCCTTTGTGTTCGCTTCCGCAAGAGGCGGCTATGCCTCCGAGGACCCCTCTGCAAGAGAGGGCGATATGAAGCCTCTGTTTGAAGCAATCATCAACCATATTCCCGCTCCCACAGGGGACGTGCATGCGCCTGCACAGGCTTTGATTTCCACGATTGACTACAGCGAATATCTGGGTCGTATCGGCATCGGTAAGATTGAAAACGGCGTACTGCGCGTCAATGACGAGGTTGTCGTTCTGAATATGCACAATGCGGAAACACAGAAAAAGGTTCGTATCACAAAGCTGTACGAATTTCAGGGTTTGCAGAGAGTAGAGGTAAAGGAAGCGAGCGTCGGCAATATTGTTGCGCTTAGCGGCATTGAAAATATCATGATTGGGGATACCATCTGTTCCCCCGAAAAGCCTGAACCTCTGCCCTTTGTGAAGATTTCCGAACCCACATTGGCAATGAATTTCTCCGTAAATGACAGCCCCTTTGCAGGGCAGGAGGGGAAATATGTTACCTCCAGACAGATTCGTGACAGATTGTTTAAGGAATTGAATACAGATGTCAGCCTGCGGGTAGAGGATACGGATAATTTGGACAGCGTGAAGGTTTCCGGCAGAGGGGAGCTGCATCTTTCCATTCTGATTGAAACACTCCGCAGAGAAGGCTACGAATTTCAGGTTTCCAAGCCGGAGGTGCTGTTCAGAGAGATTAACGGCAAGAAATGCGAGCCTATGGAGGCGGTAACGATTGACGTTCCTGAGGAATTTGTCGGCAATGTTATCGAAAAGCTGGGCAGCAGAAAGGGCGAAATGACAAATATGTATCCTGCAAAGGGCGGCTATACCAGACTGGAATTTTCGATTCCTGCAAGAGGTCTGATTGGCTACCGCAGTGAATTTATGACGGATACCAAGGGCAACGGCATTATGAACTCCCTGTTTGACGGCTATGAACCCTATAAGGGTGATATCGTGACCCGTTCGCAGGGCTCTTTGGTTGCGTTTGAAAGCGGCGAAGCAATCACCTATGGTCTGTATAACGCACAGGAACGTGGGGATCTGTTCATTGGCGCAGGCACAAAGGTTTACGAGGGCATGGTTGTCGGCAGAAATGCCCGTGCGGATGATATGGATATCAACGTATGCAAGAAAAAGCAGCTGACAAATACCCGTGCGAGCGGCTCTGATGATGCGCTGAAGCTGACACCGCATATCACGATGTCTCTGGAGCAGTGCATGGAATTTATCAGTGATGATGAGCTGCTGGAGGTAACACCCCAGAATCTGCGTATGCGGAAAAAGATTCTGGATAATACCCAGCGCAGAAAGGCGAAAAACCGCGCAAACAGCTAAGAAGCGGTTCTGATTAGGATTTTTGGGAAAGAGGTGCACCATGGCGGCAAAAGCGAAGAAAAAGGGCGGCAGCTTCGTAAAACAGGCGGCAATTCTGGCGGCAGCCAGCCTGCTGGTACGTTTTTTGGGCTTTATATACCGTTGGCCCTTAACCAATATGATTGGGGACGAGGGGAATGCGATTTATGCCGGCGGCTACTATATCTATACCTTTCTGCTGATTTTGTCCTCGGCAGGACTGCCTGCGGCAATTTCTAAGCTGGTTTCCGAGCGAATCGCACTGAAGCAATACCGAAACGCACACCGCGTCTTTCAGGCGGCATTGGTGATTTCCACCTGCTTTGGCACGTTCTTTGCAGTTGTGATGGGACTTGGCGCACACCGACTGGCAGATATGATTGATATTGCGGACAGCTATTATTCCCTGCTGACGCTTTGCCCGACTTTGGTGATTGTTGCTATCATGTCCGTATTCCGCGGATATTTCCAAGGGATGCGTACCATGGTGCCGACCGCGATTTCTCAGATTGTAGAGCAGGTGTTCAACGCCTTTTTCAGTGTGTATCTGGCATGGGTGTTTATGAGCATCAATATTCCGGAAGGGATGACGAAGAACATTCCTCTGGCATCTGCCGGTGGTACGATGGGGACGGGCATTGGCGCTTTGGCAGGTCTGGTTGTGGTGGTCTTTGCCTACTGTCTGATTCGCCCGTATCTGCTTTGGAGAGCAGAGCGATGCAAGCAGCCCTACGAGGAAACGAAGCGTGAGCTGATGGGCAGAGTTTTGCAGACGGCATGGCCCATCATCGCAGGTACGGCGGTATTCAGCATTACCAACCTGATTGATATGGGGATGGTGGTAAGAATTTTGCAGCAGATTGGATTTTCCGAAGCGAACGCAAAGGCTTTGTACGGACAGCTTTCCGGGAAATATGTCACGCTGACCACATTGCCCGTTACGATTTCTACGGCGGTTGCAACAGCGGCTTTGCCGAGCATTGCAACATCGGTGAAGCTGAAGGAGCGGAAGCAGGTGCGCAGAAAAATGGCACTGACCTATCGCATTTCCATGATTATTTCTGTGCCTGCGGCGGTTGGTATCAGTGTGCTTGGGCCGCAGATTATCCACATGCTGTTCCCCAGTGCAAGCGACGGCGGCACACTGCTGACGGTTGGCGGCGTTTCGATTATCTTCCTTGCGCTTTGTCAGACCTCTACGGGGATTTTGCAGGGGATTGGACATATTAAGGTGCCCGTGGTCGGTGCGATTCTGGGTGCCATTACAAAGGTGATTCTGAACATGGTTCTGATTCGGATTCCTTCTATTAACGTTCTGGGGGCGGTGCTTTCCACAACGGGCTGCTATCTGGTTGCGGGCGTTTTTGATGTAATCATGCTGAGCAGACTGACGGGAACGAAATTTGATATCATGGGTAGCTTTCTCAAGCCGATTATTGGCTCTGCTGCCATGGCGGCGGCAACACTTGGCAGCTATCATGTGTTCTATCAGCTTTTGCAGAGCAACACCATCGCGACACTGCTTGCAATCTGCATTGCGGTTGCGGTGTATGGTCTGGTGATGCTGCTCATCAAGGGCATCGTGGAGGAGGACTTGCAGACGGTACCCGGCGGCGGCAAGCTGATTCGCGTTTGCAGACGGCTGCATTTGTTATAAAAACAGAAATCCACCGAATGATTTTGCGGAAGATTCGGTGGATTTTTCTATAAAAAGGGATTTTTTTGGATACATTTTGAAAAAATATAAAATCTGTTGTTGACAGAAAGAATATCCTGTGGTAACATGTAAAAGTCGCTGAACAAAAGTGATAAAAAATATCGAGGCGTGGCTCAGCTTGGTAGAGCGCTACATTAGGGATGTAGAGGTCGCAGGTTCAAATCCTGTCGCCTCGATTTTTATAAAAGATTTATAAAAAAATTCTTTCGGAAGCTTTTGAAAGAAGAAAAAAGAATTGACAGGAATATAATTCTGTGGTATCATAATTAAGCCGCTGAATAAGCGGTAGGAATATCGAGGCGTGGCTCAGCTTGGTAGAGCGCTACATTAGGGATGTAGAGGTCGCAGGTTCAAATCCTGTCGCCTCGATGGCAGTTTAAGAGACGAATATGATTCGTCTCTTTTTTCATATTCGGCAGTGATTTGAAAAAAATTGGAAAAAAGAGAGAATCGGCACGGCCTACGGAGGTGAACCGTTTATGACCGACCAGAATGAGGTACGATTGGTCAAGAGGGCGAAGCAGGGGGACATGCACGCCTTTGAGGAACTCATTTTACAGCACGAAAAGATCGTTTATAACGTGGCACTGCGCATGATGAACCACAGCGAGGATGCGCAGGATATTTCGCAGGAGGTGTTTCTGAAGGCGTATCGGAATATCGGAAATTTTGACGAGCGGTCGCAGTTTTCTACATGGATTTACCGCATTACGGCGAACACTTGCATTGATGAAATGCGAAAGCGGAAGGGCAGGCAGAGTTTTTCGCTAGAGGAAGAGCTGGAAGGCGAGGAAGGCAGCATGCAGCGGCAGGTTGCGGATGCGGGCGAAACACCGGAGGAAAGCATGCTTCGAGAGGAGCAGAAAAGCGAGATTTTACAGGCATTGGAGAGCCTTTCGCCGGAGCATAGGGTGGCGGTTATCCTGCGGGATATCAAGGGGCTTTCCTACGAGGAAATCGCGGAGATTCTGGAGCTTACGTTGGGAACGGTGAAGAGCCGTATTTCCCGTGGGCGAAATCAATTAAAGCAGGAAATTTTAAAATTACGGGAACAAGATGCACATTTTATTCGTCATAAGAGAGGAAAGGAGGGAAGGCAATGAATTGTGATAAAGTGAAAGAGCTGCTCTGGGCGTATTTGGAAAACAAAACCACGGCAGAGGAAACAGCAGAAATCGAAACGCATCTGGAAGGCTGTGCGGCTTGCAGAGAAGAGCTGGCGCAGCAGAAGGAAATCAAAAACGCTTTGGCGAGCCTTCCTGACGAGGAACTCCCTGAAGACTATCATACAGAGCTGATGCAGAAGCTGCAGGCGGAGCGCAAGGTTGTGCCTTTCCCTGCAAAGAAGAAGCATGGCTGGAAGCAGATGAGCATGATCGCGGCGGCGGTGCTTGTGGTTGTGGTGGCAGGCGGCACGAGGGGGATGCTGGAAATGCGGCAGAACCAGAACGAGGAGATAGAGCAGATTCTGTTTGAGGATACTGCGCTGATGGCGGATACGGGCGAGGAAGCGGCAGAACAGACTGCGGCGGACAGCGCGACAGAGAACAATGCGGCGGAAAAATCCGATACCAAGGAGGATTTTTCTGAGCAGGAAACAAAGAAAGCAAAAAAAACTGTTTCGCAGAAAACGGCACCAAAAGAAACCACACCCAAAGAAGCAACTCCGAAAGAAGCAACACCCAAAGAAGCAACTCCGAAGGAAACGGCAAAATCTTTTTGGTCGGATGGAGCGGCAACCATGCCGAAAGCAGCTTTATATGCAAGCGAAGCGGAAAATGCGGTGGACAGCGAGACATTGGTGAGCGACACACGCGCGATGGACAGCAATGCGGCGGACAGCATGACACTTCAAGTAGAAAAAAAGGAGACAGCCTTGCAGGCAATTCGTAAGAGCATAGAGGACTGCGGCGGTTATGAGGGAAGCAGTGCGGATGATGTGATTCAGGCGGTGATTCCTGTGGCAAATTATGCGGATTTTCTGGAGCAGGTCGGCAAGCTGGGCGAAATACAGGCGTTTTTCCAAGGCGAGGAGGACGGCGCATCGCGTACAATCAGCATTTCGGTAACGGAAAAATAAAAAGGGACACGGTGGATTTTTACGAGAAAAGCCGTGTTCTTTTTTTTGCTAAAATTTTCTTGGGGACAGAGAATTTTGATATGTTTTGCAAAAAATAGCTTGACAAATCTCTGACAAACGCATATACTGGTCTCGTAAATAAATAGAATCTTCAGGGCGGGGTGAAAGTCCCTACCGGTGGTACAGCCCACGAGCCGCAAGGCATGATTCGGTGAAACTCCGAAGCCGACAGTATAGTCTGGATGAAAGAAGATGGATGAACGAAGGAAAAGTGTTCCTTTTCTGTGCCTTTTTGAGATATCTGCTCTGGATTGTTTTTGAACATTCCGGAGCTTTTCTTATTTTGGCACAGGGATTCTTTTGGTGTGTGTATTTCTGATGCTCTGAGCGATTCTGTTCGGAGCATTTTTTATTTTGCATTTTTGAAATCTGTCTGGAGGGATTCTATGAAGGATTCAGAATATATGGAGCTTGCACTTATGCTTGCGAAAAATGGGCTCGGATGGACGGCACCAAACCCGATGGTAGGGGCAGTGCTTGTGAAGGATGGTGAAATCATCGGTCAGGGGTGGCATGAAAAATGCGGTGAGCCGCATGCAGAGCGAAACGCATTGGCAAATTGCAAAAAATCGCCGCAGGGAGCGACGCTTTATGTCACATTAGAGCCTTGCTGCCATCAGGGCAGACAGCCGCCTTGTGTGGATGCCATTCTGGAGGCAGGCATTCGGCGCGTGGTGGTCGGCTCAGCAGACCCCAATCCACTTGTGGCAGGAAAGGGAATTCGGATTTTGCGAGAGCATGGCATAGAGGTAACGGAGCACATGCTGGAGGAGGAATGTGACCGCTTGAATGAGGTGTTTTTCCACTATATTCAAACAAAGCGTCCCTTTGTGGTAATGAAATATGCGATGACGATGGATGGAAAAATTGCAACCTACACAGGTGCATCCAAATGGATTACATCGGAAACGGCAAGAGCGCATGTGCAAGAGCAAAGGCATAAATATACTGCAATCATGGTGGGTGTGGGAACGGTATTGGCAGATAACCCCATGCTGAATTGCAGGATGGAGGGTGGAAAAAACCCGATTCGCATTATTTGCGACACACACCTTCGCACACCGTTGGATACACAAATTGTTGCAACGGCGAAGGAAATACCGACCATCCTTGCAACCTGCTGTGCGGATAGGGAAAAACAGGAGGCATATCTGGCGGCAGGCTGTCAAATCCTACAGGTGAACGAAAAAAACGGGCATGTTGATTTGCCGGAATTGATGCAAAAATTAGGGGAGCAGGAAATTGACAGCATTCTGATAGAGGGTGGCGGCACACTCCATTGGACAGCATTGGAGGAAGGCATTGTGCAAAAGGTGCAGGCATATATCGCACCGAAATTATTTGGCGGACGGACGGCAAAAACCCCCATCGAAGGACAGGGCGTTGCAACGCCGGCAGAGGCATTTTATTTAAAGAACAGCAAAATCATTCCTCTGGGAGAGGATTTTCTGATAGAGAGCGAGGTGAGCAGAGATGTTCACGGGAATTGTTGAGGAAATCGGAAGGGTTGAGAGAATCAAGCACGGACAGCATTCTGCGGTCTTGACCATTCATGCGGATACGGTTTTGGAGGGAACCAAAATCGGCGACAGCATTGCAGTCAACGGCATTTGCTTAACGGTAACGGAGCTGTTTTCACATGGCTTTTCCGCAGATGTGATGCACGAAACGCTGAACCGCTCCTCTCTGGCAGGGCTGACAATGGGAACGCCTGTGAATCTGGAAAGAGCCATGGCGGCAGACGGACGCTTTGGCGGGCATATCGTTGCAGGCCATGTAGACGGTGTGGGAAAGGTGATCCGCGTGCGTCGGGATGATACAGCTATTTGGTATACCATACAGGCAAAGGCGGAGCTGATGCGATATATCGTTGAAAAGGGCTCCATAACCATTGACGGTATTAGCCTGACAGTGGCGGAGGTCGGAGAAAGCGAGTTTTCCATTTCTGCCATTCCGCATACGGTCAGCCAAACCATTTTGAAGAACCGCAGAGAAGGCGATTTGGTAAATCTGGAAACGGATATTATTGGGAAATATGTAGAAAAGCTGATTTGTCCGAAAGCAGAGCAGCAGCCGAAAAAGACAATTACAATGGATTTTTTATCGAAATACGGATTTTAAGGAGGAAATACATTATGCAGTTTAACACAGTAGAGGAAGCGCTGGAGGAATTGCGCAACGGCAAAATCATTTTGGTAACAGATGATCCTGATCGGGAGAACGAAGGGGATTTCATCTGTGCGGCAGAATTTGCAACCACAGAAAATATCAACTTCATGGCATGCTATGGCAAGGGCTTGATTTGTATGCCTATGTCTGAGGAATATGTGCGGAAATTGCGGATTCCTCAGATGGTACAGCAGAATACGGATAATCACGAAACAGCATTTACGGTTTCCATCGACCATGTGTCGACCACAACAGGCATTTCTGCGGCAGAACGCTCCATCACAGCGCTTGCCTGCGTTTCGGAGGACGCAAAGCCTGAGGATTTCCGCAGACCGGGGCACATGTTCCCTCTCCTGGCAAAGAAAAACGGCGTTCTGGAACGGGAAGGGCACACCGAAGCAACCGTTGATTTATGCAGACTGGCAGGCTTGAAGGAATGTGGGCTGTGCTGCGAAATCATGCGTGAGGATGGTACCATGATGCGGACACCTGAGCTGATGAAGCTGGCAAAGGAATGGGATATCAAATTCATTACCATTCGGGATTTGCAGAATTACCGCAAATGCCATGAAAAGCTGGTGGAACAGAAGGCAGCTGTCAAAATGCCCACGAAATATGGTGATTTTATGGCGTATGGCTTCGTCAATCTGCTGAATGGCGAGCATCATGTAGCACTGGTAAAGGGCGATATCGGCGATGGCAAGGATGTGCTTTGCAGAGTCCATTCCGAGTGCCTGACAGGGGATACCTTCGGCTCCCTGCGGTGCGACTGCGGACAGCAGTTTGCCGCTGCTATGACGCAGATTGAAAAGGAAGGGCGCGGTATCCTGCTTTATATGCGGCAGGAGGGGCGCGGCATCGGCTTAATCAATAAGCTGCGCGCCTATGAATTGCAGGAGCAGGGAATGGATACCTTGGAAGCGAATCTTTCCCTTGGCTTCAAGGGCGACCAGAGAGAATACTATATCGGCGCACAGATTCTGCGCGAATTGGGCGTAAAAAGCATGCGTCTTTTGACCAATAATCCCGATAAGGTATATCAGCTTGAGGAATTTGGGATTGAAATTACGGAGCGTGTGCCTATCCAGATGGATGCAACAACACATGATTTATTCTATCTGAAAACAAAACAGGAACGCATGGGACATTATCTGAAATATTAAAGAATCTGAAATATGAAGGAAAAAATGAAAGAAAAGAGGGAATAAAAATGAAAACATTTGAAGGTAAACTGGTATCGAAGCAGATTAAAATCGGTATTGTAGCGGCAAGATTCAACGAATTTATCACAGCAAAGCTGTTGAGCGGTGCGATGGACGGTCTGGTGCGGCATGATGTGGCAGAGGAGGATATCCATGTGGCATGGGTGCCCGGCGCATTTGAAATTCCTCTGATTGCATCCAAAATGGCGAAAAGCGGCAAATATGATGCTGTGATTTGCTTAGGCGCAGTCATCCGTGGTTCGACAAGCCATTATGATTTTGTCTGCAACGAGGTTTCCAAGGGGATTGCGGCAGTTTCCCTGGAAACAGACGTACCTGTGATGTTTGGTGTGCTGACAACAGAAAACATTGAGCAGGCGATTGAACGTGCCGGCACAAAAGCAGGCAACAAGGGCTACGATTGTGCGGTCAGCGCGATTGAAATGGTAAACCTGATTCGGGAATTGGAGAAATAAAAGGGCTCTTCGGATATAGATTCGGCAAATAGGCTGCTTCTGCTATTAAATAGGTAGAAACAGCCTATTTTATTGCAGAAAAAGCAGAAAAAGACAAATGTCCACTGGACAGAATGCACAAAAACGTGTAGACTATATTGTAAAATTTGAGGGATGTGCTTTAGCGTTCTACTTGACTAAAGCGTTAAAATGCGATACACTATTTTCAGAACAGAAAGGGTGTGGAATTTGAATGAAACCGGAAGAAATGCTTTTGAAAAAAGAGGAACGGGTCAGCTTCAGCCTGCGTGCCTTATTTGAACAATATGGCTATCGGAAATTTAAGATGAGCAAATTTGAGGAATACGATTTTTATGCGGAGAACAGGAGCTTTCTGCACAGCGAAGCCATCCTGACCTTTACGGGACTGGACGGCAAGCTTTTGGCACTCAAGCCGGATGTGACCCTTTCTATCGTGAAGAATACGAAGGGAAGCCGAGATATGGCAGAACGCGTGTATTATAACGAAAATGTATACCGTGCCAGAAAGGGCGCTGGCGAATACAAGGAAATCATGCAGGTTGGCTTGGAATATATCGGCGAGGTGGATGCATACGCCACGCTGGAGGTGCTTTTACTGGCGCAGAAAAGCCTGAAAGCCATCAGCGATGCTTATATACTGGATGTTTCCCACATGGGCTTTGTGGCAGGGCTGATGGAGGAGGTTGCTTTGCCCTATGCACAGCAGGATAGAATCCTTGATTGCATCAGCGAGAAGAATATTCACGGGATTCGCGCAGTTTGTAAGGAAAACGGCGTTGCGGCGGATTTGACTGAGAGATTGGAGGGACTGGCGAGTCTGTATGGCAGTCTGGAGGAAACCCTGCCGCAGGCGAAGGCACTTTGCTGTAATGAAAAAATGGAGCAGGCGGTGCAGGAGCTGGAAAATATCCTGCGGTGTCTGAAAATCGGCGGCAATGAGGAAAAGGTGAATCTCGATTTTTCCATCGTGAACGATATGGATTACTATACGGGCATCATTTTTCAGGGCTTTATCAACGGTGTGCCCAACAGCATTCTCAGCGGCGGCAGATATGACAATTTGCTGCGGAAATTGGGGAAGGATGCGGATGCCATCGGCTTTGCGGTTTATCTGGATTTGTTGGAACGCTTTGATTCCAAGGAAAAGGAATACGATGTGGATACACTCCTGCTTTATGAGGAGGGCGCGGATGTGGCGGCTCTGGCGCAGGCGGCGCAGATGCTGACCGATAACGGGCAGAGCGTTCTGGTGCAGAGAAAAAATACGGGAAACGTGAAATATAAACAGCTGCTTTGTATGAAGGATAGGGGGCTTGAAATCGTTGCGGAACTGGATTAACATCGCACTGCCGAAGGGCAGATTGGGCGAAAAGACGTATGATATTTTTGAGGCAATCGGCTATGGCTGTCCTTCTATTCATGAGGGCGGCAGAAAGCTGATTTTTGAAAACGAGGAAAACGGCGTGCGGTATTTCTGGGTAAAACCCTCAGATGTGGCGGTTTATGTGGAACGCGGCGCGGCGGATATCGGTGTAGTTGGGAAGGATATTCTTCTGGAGCAGTCCTCGGATGTGTATGAACTCTTGGATTTAGGCATGGGCAAATGCCGCATGGCGGTGGCAGGCGTGAAGGGAGAACGCCCCGATGGGGGACATACCCTGCGCGTGGCAACAAAATTCCCCAATATCGCAAGAGAATTTTACAGAAAGCAGAGCAGAGAAATTGATATTATCGAATTGCATGGCTCGATTGAGATTGCCCCGATTCTGAAAATGAGCGATGTCATTGTAGATATCGTGGAAACGGGAACAACCCTCCGAGAAAATAATCTTGAGGTCATTGAAACGGTTGTGCCAATCAGCGCCAGGCTGATTGCGAATAAGGTCAGCTATAAATTCAATAACGCAAGGATTCGCGAGCTGTGCGATCGGATTGCGGAGAATCTGGAAAAAAAGGACTGATAAGAAGAAATGAGGTGAAGGCATGATTCAAACCTATGCTTACAAAGACATTAAAATAGAAGAAATTTTTGCAAGAGAGGAAGAAAAAACGAATGTGGCGGACGTGGTTGCGGAGATTATCGCAGAGGTACGCAAAGGCGGCGATGCGGCACTGAAACGCTATGCGGAGCAATTCGATGGCGCGGCACCTGCGGTGTTTGAGGTTTCCGAGGAGGAACGGGCGGCGGCGTATGCACAGGCGGACGCGGCGTTTCTGGAGATTTTAAAGGAAGCGGCGGCGCATATTCGTGCCTTCCATGAAAAGCAGAAACGGACGGATTTTGTGCTGACGGAGCGCGAGGGTGTTGTGCTTGGGCAGAAAATTATCCCTCTGGACAGAGTGGGGCTCTATGTCCCCGGTGGGACGGCAAGCTATCCCTCTACGGTGCTGATGGATTGTATTCCTGCGAAGATAGCAGGGGTCAAGGAGGTTTGCATGGTAACGCCGGCGAAGGATGGGAAATTAAACCCCGATATCATTGCGGCGGCGGAAATCGCAGGGGTTGACCGTATTTTCAGAATCGGCGGCGCACAGGCGGTTGCGGCGCTGGCGTATGGCACGGAAAGCATTCCTCGTGTGGATAAAATCGTAGGCCCCGGCAATGCCTTTGTTGCAGAAGCGAAAAAGCAGGTGTTCGGGCAGGTTTCGATTGATATGATTGCAGGGCCGAGCGAAATTCTTGTGATTGCGGACGGCAATTCCGATGCGGAAATCATTGCGGCGGATTTGCTTTCGCAGGCGGAGCATGACAAAATGGCTTCGGCGGTTCTGGTGACGGAAAGCGAAGCCTTGGCACAGGCGGTAACGGCAGAGCTGGAACGGCAGATTGCACTGCTCCCCAGAGCGGAAATCGCAAGAGCATCCATTGACAATAATGGAAAGATTATTCTGGTAAAGGATATCGCGGAAGCCATCGCGGTTTCCAATGAAATTGCACCGGAGCATCTGGAGGTTTCAGTGGATGAGCCGTTTCGCTATCTGGCGGATATCCGCCATGCCGGCTCGATTTTCCTTGGAAGAAACGCACCCGAAGCCTTGGGAGATTATTTCGCAGGGCCGAACCATACCCTGCCGACAAGCGGTACGGCGCGGTTTTCCTCTCCCTTGGGCGTGGATGATTTTGTGAAGCGTTCTTCCTTTACTTACTATACAAAAGAGGCATTGACGGCGGAGGCAGAGAAAATCGGTTTCTTTGCCAGAAGAGAGGGCTTGGAGGCGCATGCCCGTTCCGCTCTGGTGCGAAAAGATAAGGGGGTTATCCAATGAGCAGATTTATGAGTCCCCGCTTTGTGGGCTTGGAGGCATATACACCCGGCGAGCAGCCGCAGGATCAGCAGTATGTGAAGCTGAATACGAATGAATCGCCCTATCCGCCTTCGCCTGCGGTGGTGGCGGCGATTTCCGCCGAGGAGGTCAGCAGGCTGAACCTTTACCCCGACCCGACAGGCAGGGCGCTGAAGGAAAAGCTTGCGGCACTTTATGGCGTGAAAGCAGAAAATATCTTCCTTTCCAACGGCTCGGATGATATTCTGAATTTCGCCTTTATGGCATTTTGCGACAGCGAAAGAGGGGCGGCATTCCCCGAAATCAGCTATGGGTTTTATCCCGTTTATGCCGACCTTTATCATGTGGACTGCGTGAAAATCCCGCTGAAAGAGGATTTTGGCGTGGATTATCGGGATTACTGCAATATCGACAGAATGGTTGTGATTGCGAACCCCAATGCGCCCACAGGGATGGAAATATCCCTTGCGGAGATTGAGGAAATTCTGAAAACGAACCCGAACCGGATTGTGCTGATTGATGAGGCGTATATTGATTTCGGCGGCACCAGCTGTGTGGATTTGATTCGGAAATACGATAACCTGCTTGTGGTACAGACCTATAGCAAATCACGCTCCATGGCAGGGGCAAGACTGGGCTTTGCCATTGCAGATGCAGGCATCATTGCGGATTTGGAAAAAATCAAGTATTCCACGAATCCCTATAATATCAACCGTCTGACGCTGCTGGCAGGCGAAGCGGCGGTGGAAAGCAATGCTTATTATGTGGAAAATGCGAAAAAAATTGCGGCAACCAGAGACATGACGACTCAAAAGCTCCGCGAGATGGGCTTTACCGTTCTGGATTCCAAGGCGAATTTTATTTTTGCAAAAAGCAACGCCGTCAGCGGCAGGGTGCTTTATGAGGAATTGAAGAAAAAAGGCGTTCTGGTGCGCTTCTGGGGCAAGGAAAAAATTGAGGACTTCCTGCGCATTACCATCGGCACGCCCGAACAGATGGAGATTTTATTTGCGAAAGCAGCGGAGATTTTGCAGGAGCAGAAAGGGGATTGACATGAGACAAAGCGAGATTATCAGAAAAACCGCGGAAACGGATATTTGCCTTTCCCTTTTGCTGGATGGGACGGGAAGGAGCAGTGTGAACACAGGCGTTGGCTTTCTTGACCACATGCTGACGCTTTTCGCAAAGCATGGCAGATTTGATTTGGATGTGGTCTGCAAGGGCGATATTGAGGTGGATGACCACCATTCTGTAGAGGATATCGGGATTTGTCTGGGACAGGCGTTTGCCAAGGCTCTGGACGAGGGCAGAGGAATTGCCCGTTATGGGGATATCACCCTGCCGATGGATGAAGCACTGCTTCTGGCGGCGGTTGACCTTGGAGGCAGAAGCCATCTGGAATACGGTTTGGAAATTCCGACGGAAAAGGTTGGCACGTTTGATACAGAGCTGGTGGAGGAATTTTTCATTGCCTTTGTGCGAAATGCAAAGCTGAATCTGCATCTCTTACAATTCAGAGGAAAAAATTCCCATCATATTATAGAAGGAGCCTTCAAGGCAACGGCGCGCGCCTTAGCGAAGGCAGTCGCGGTGCAGAAGGATTATGCGGATGAAATTCCATCCACAAAGGGGGTGCTTTGATGATTGCGATTATTGATTACGGCGTGGGGAATCTGTTTTCCCTGCAAAGCTCTCTGAAATTCATCGGGGCAGACGCGGAGGTCACGAACGATATTGCAAAAATCAAGGCGGCTGATAGAATCATCCTGCCCGGCGTGGGTGCGTTTGCGGATGCGATTGCAAAGCTGCGCGAAAGCGGCATGGAGCAGGTTGTTCTGGAGGAAGCGGCAAACGGCAAGCCCTTGCTTGGCATTTGCTTAGGGATGCAGATGCTTCTGGAAAAAAGCTGCGAATATGGCGAGCATGCAGGCTTAGGCTTGATTGGCGGCAGTGTGAAACCCATTGCGCCCATGATTGGGGAAGGGCTGAAGGTGCCGCATATTGGATGGAATCGGCTGATTTTCCCGAAGGACAGAGAAAAATCCAAGCTGTTCCAATACATCAACGAGGGCGACTGTGTCTATTTCGTACATTCCTACGCAGGGGTGGATTGTGATGCCTTTGTTTCTGCGAGAACGGAATACGGCGCAGAGCTGACAGCGGCGGTGGAGCGCGGCAATGTATACGGCACGCAGTTTCATCCCGAAAAAAGCGGCGAGGTCGGCTTGAAGATTCTGAAGGCATTTTGCGAATTGTAAGAAAGGGGGAAGGATTCGATGGAATTATTTCCTGCGATTGATTTGATTGACGGCTGTGCGGTACGTCTGGTGAAGGGCGATTATGCACAGAAAACGATATACAGCGAGAATCCTGCGGCAGTGGCGCGCTCCTTTGCGGCGGCAGGGGCGAAATATCTCCATGTGGTTGATTTGGAGGGGGCGAAGGACGGCGGTACGCCCAATCTGGAAACCATCCGCACGATTGTAGGCAAAAGCGGACTTCTGGTTGAGGTGGGCGGCGGTATCCGTTCCGAGGAAGTCATCAAGACCTATCTGGATGCAGGCGTATTCCGTGTGATTCTGGGGACAGCGGCGGTGCAGAACCCTGCCTTTCTGGAGGAAATGGTGCGGAAATACGGTGAGAAAATCGCGGTCGGCGTAGATATCAAGGATGGAAGGGTTGCCATCAAGGGATGGACAGAGGTTTCCGAGGAAAGCTGCTTTGCCTTCTGCGAAAAGCTGCAAAAAATCGGCGTGAAAACGATTATCTGCACGGATATTTCCAAGGATGGTCTGCTTTCGGGCACGAATCTGGAATTGTACCGACAGCTTTCCGAAAAATGCAAGGTGGATATCGTTGCAAGCGGCGGTGTAACCACTCTGGATGATGTGAAAAGGCTTGCGGAGATGAAGCTTTACGGTGCGATTCTCGGAAAGGCACTTTATACGGGCAATATTGACCTCGCGGCTGCCGTGGCACTCACAAAGGAGGGAAACGAATGATTACAAAAAGAATCATCCCCTGTCTGGATGTCAAGGATGGCAGAGTGGTCAAGGGGGTCAAATTTGAAGAACTTTCGGATGTTTCCTCTCCTGTGGAGTTAGGGAAATACTACAGCGACTGCGGCGCGGATGAATTGGTTTTTTATGATATTACGGCATCGGCGGAGGGCAGGGCGCTGTTCACCGATATCCTGACAGAGGTGGCACAGAATATCTTCATTCCGCTGACGGTCGGCGGCGGCATCAATACCCTTGCGGATTTTGACCGTGTGCTGAAATGCGGCGCGGATAAGGTGAGCGTGAACAGCGGCGCAATCAGAAGCCCTGAGCTGATTCGCGAGGCGGCGCAGAAATACGGCAATCAGTGTGTGGTGCTTTCTGTGGATGTGAAGCGCGTGGATGGGAAATTTATGGTGTTTGCCAAGGGCGGCAGAGAGAACACCGGCATGGAGGCATTGGATTGGATTGCGCGCTGTGTCCGGATGGGCGCAGGCGAGGTGGTTGTGAATAGTATTGATACGGACGGCGTGAAGCAGGGATTTGATTTAGAGCTGCTGCAGGAGGTCTGCGCTTTGGTGAATGTGCCTGTGATTGCATCGGGCGGTGCAGGCTGTATCGAGGATTTTGTAACGCTGTTCAGAGAAATTCCCGATATTGATGCAGGGCTTGCGGCATCCATCTTCCATTTCGGTGAGGTGGAAATTTCCGCATTGAAGGAACGGCTTGCGGCGGAGGGCATTATCGTCCGCAGATAAGAGAAGGAAGGGAGAGAAAACCGTGGTAAACATAGATGAATTGCGTTTTGATGAAAAAGGGTTGATTCCTGCGGTTGTAGTGGATACCTACAGCAAAAAGGTTTTGACCGTGGCATATATGAACAAGGAAAGCCTTGCCATCAGCATGAAGGAGGGCAGAACCTGCTTCTGGTCGCGCTCTCGTCAGGAGCTTTGGCGCAAGGGCGAAACGAGCGGCAATGTGCAGCATATTGTCTCCATTACGGCAGACTGCGACAGGGACGCCCTGACGGTTGAGGTTGTGAAGGAAGGCCCTGCCTGCCATCTGGGGACAGAATCCTGCTTCTCCGATTTCGTGTATCTGAATCCTGCGTATCAGTCCTTCTCTGTGGATGGCTTGATGGAAATGCTTGCGGGCAGAAAAGAGAAGATGCCCGAAGGTTCCTACACAACCTACCTTTTTGAAAAGGGCTTGGATAAGATTTTGAAAAAGGTCGGCGAGGAATGTACCGAGGTTATCATTGCGGCAAAGGCGGAGGACAGAGCCGAAACGATCTATGAAATTGCGGATTTGACGTATCATGTGATGGTGCTGATGACGGAGCAGGGCATTTCCCTTGAGGATATCCGCAAGGAGCTGGCAAAGAGACACATTATTGACCATAAGGTAAAGCAGGAGAAGATGACAAAATGAGATTTCCGAACATGAATTTTCATACCCACACCACCTACTGCGACGGGAAGGAAACGGCGGAGCAGATGGTGCAGGCGGCGATTGCGAAGGGCTTTACGCGCCTTGGCTTTTCGGGGCACGGGTTCAATGATTTCCGTCCGGAGGATCAGGAGGTCTGGTGCATGCGTCCGGAGGATGTGCCGAAATATCAGGCGGAGGTGCGCGCCCTTGCGGAAAAGTATAAGGATAAAATTGAAATTCTCTGCGGCGTGGAGCAGGATGCCTGTTCGACTGCGCCGACAGAGGGCTTTGATTATGTGATTGGCTCTGTGCATTATGTGGAGAAGAACGGGATGTATTACTGCGTGGATGAAAGCCCTAAGGTGCTGGAGCAGGGCATTCGCGAGGGCTTCGGCGGTGATGTATATGCGCTGACGAAGCGGTTTTTTGAGATAGAGGCGGAGGTGGTCTCCCGAACAAATGCGACCTTTATCGGACATTTTGACCTTGTGACGAAATTCAACGAGGGCAGCCGTTACTTTGACCCCATGGATAAACGCTACAGAATGGCGGCACTTTCCGCAATGGATGCCCTTCTGGAAACGGGAAGGCCGTTTGAAATCAATACAGGCGGGATGTATCGCGGTCTGCGGACGGAGCCGTACCCCTCCTTGCAGCTTCTGCGTGATTTGAAGGAGCGAAGGGGGAAAATACTGCTTTCCAGTGACAGCCATGACGGGGCTTCTCTTGGCTTCCGTTTTGCCGAGGTTGTGCAGGCGGCGAAGGAGATAGGCTTTGGCTCCGTTCTGGTGCTGAAAAAGGACGGCTGGGAGGAGTTTAAATTATTATAGGAGTTTAAATTATCATAAAAGAAGAATTAAAAAATGCTGTCTGCAAAGGAAAATCTGCAAACAGCATTTTATTTTTGATGAAGCTTTGATGTTTTCAGCCGTTACAGCGGAACTTTGCCGCCACATCGGGATTTTTTTCGGCATATTCTGCCGCCATATCTGCCAAAGTGATGTTATCTACAACCTCATCCAAAGCCACCTTCATTTTCTTCCAGATGGAAAGGGAAACGCAGTGGTCGGAATTGGCGCAGTTGGGATGGTCAACACAGTCCACAGGGGACAGAGAGCCTTCCAGCACACGCAGTATCTCGCCGACGGTGGTTGCTTCGGGGGGATTGGTCAGCATATAGCCGCCCTGCGCGCCGCGAAAGCTTTTTACCAGACCGGACTTGGTCAGTGGGTTGATAATCTGCTCCAGATATTTTTCGGAAATACCCTGATCCTTGGCGATTGTCTTCAAGGGAATCGTGCCGTTGTTGTAGTTCAAAGCCAGTGCAAGCATCAGACGGATGCCGTAACGGCCTCTTGTTGAAATCTTCATAAGGTCACCTCGCTCGTCTTTCGTGTGATTTCGGTGGGTATGATGTTACGCTTCTTCCTGCCAGCCCTTGCAGATATCGACCCATTCTACGCAGTTGCCGTAATGATAAAGCTCGTCGCAGGTCAGCTCGATGGCGGAATTGCTGCTGCCTGCCGCAGGGAATACGGTATCAAAGCGCTTCATAGAGATATCGGCATAAGCCTTTGTGCCTTCGGGCAATGCGAAGGGACAGACACCGCCGACAGCATGACCGGTTGCTTCTAAGGTTTCTTCAGGAGAGAGCATTTTTGCCTTTAGACCAAAGGTATCCTTGAATTTGCGGTTATCAATCTTGGTATCGCCTGCAACACAGATGACGATGGGGCCCTCCTTGCTCATCAGACAAAGTGTTTTTGTGATGCGTGCAGGGATAACGCCTGCTGCCTGTGCCGCCAGCTCAACAGTTGCACTGGATTGCTCAAATTCAATAACCTCCTTGGGGCAGTTCATATTCTTCAGATATGCTCTTACTTTTTCGATAGACATGGTACCTCTCCTTTTGTTTCCTTGTTTCCATTTGTTTCCTTTTGCTATTTTATCGGGGAAATTTCTCCGAATGGTTTCTATTTATACTCAGCATAGCAGAAAAGCAGCCTTTATGCAAGCAAAATACTAGGAAAACAAGGAAAAGAAAAAGTGGTTGTTTTTTTAAGAAACCTATGGTAAAATATTTTCAAACTTTGCTTATGGCGTGATTGCAAAGCGAAGCGATTGCATCGGTATTGTTATGCAAAGTCTTTAAGAATTCCTAACCATGCGAAAGACGAAGCGATGATGATACAAGGAAAGGCCCTTTTATATCCCCGTATAAGAGGGCTTTTTATTTTTGGGAGGGCTTTTTATTAGGTATAATTTTTTTCGGGGAAACAGAAGACGGATTTTGTGTTCTCATTCTTGACGAAGGAATTTTCAGATGCTATACTCAAACTTGATTTAATATGGAATAAGAATCGAGGAATGAATATGATTCGAAATATACTGGAATATCTGGAGAAGACGGCGAAACGCCTGCCTGATAAAATCGCTTTTTCCGGTGCGGAGGGGACGATTACCTTTGCAGAGATGGAGGAGACGGCAAGGCGCATCGGCACATACCTGACACGCTTCGGCGGCAGAAGCTGCCCAATCGCGGTGATGATGCAGAAAACGCCTGTTTCTGTGGCGGCGTTTCTGGGGGCGGTCTACAGTGGCAATTTCTATACGCCTATTGATGTGACAATGCCGAAGGAGCGCGTGCTTTCTATTCTGCATACGCTTCGGCCGCAGGTGCTTCTGATTGATGAAAAAAGCCGAAAGGCGGCAAATCATCTGGGCTACGAGGGGGAAATCATCGTTCTGGAGGAGATTTTGGGAACGGAGATTGACGATGGACTTTTGCGGAAAATCCGCCTCTCTGTGATTGATACAGACCCTCTGTATGCGCTTTTTACCAGCGGCTCAACGGGGGTGCCCAAGGGCGTTGTCATCAGCCACCAAGCTGTTGTGAACCTGACGGAATGGTACACCGAAGCGTTTTCCATTTCCGATGCGGAAATCATCGGCAATCAGGCACCGTTTTATTTTGATTCCTCTGTAAAGGATTTGTATGCGGTGCTGAAAACGGGCGCGCAAATGGAAATTATCCCGAAGATGCTTTTTTCCTTCCCGAAAAAGCTTCTGGAATATCTGGAGGAAAAGCAGATTAACTATATCGACTGGGTGCCTTCTGCACTGTGTATTGTGGTGAATACAGGGGCGCTGGAGAATTTCCAACCCTCCCATCTGAAGAAGATTATGTTCTGCGGCGAGGCAATGCCGACCAAGCAGTTCAATCAGTGGAGAGAAAAATATCCCGATGCCATGTTTGCGAATATCTATGGTCCGACGGAAACAACGGTGGACTGCACCTATTATATTGTAGACAGGGACTTTGCGGATGATGAGCCGCTGCCGATTGGCTATGGCTGCCGCAATACGGATGTGTTCCTTTTGAATGGAGACAGGCTTGCGGCAGAGGGCGAGAGCGGTGAGCTTTGCGTGCGTGGCAGATGCCTTGCGCTTGGCTATTATAATAACCCTGAAAAAACGGCAGAAGCCTTTATCCAGAACCCTTTGAATCCGTATTATCCCGAAAAAATTTATAAAACGGGAGATATTGCGAAATATAATGAACGGGGCGAAATCGTCTTTCTGGCAAGAAAGGATCATCAGATTAAGCACATGGGACACCGTATTGAGCTGGGCGAGATTGAAACGGCTGTCAATTCCATTGAGGGGATTGAAGCGGGCGTTTGCCTTTATGACGAAGGAACACAGCGGATTCTGCTGTTCTACTGCGGCACGGAGGAAACGACACAGGCATATATTCTGAAATGCCTGCGCGATAAGGTGCCGAAATATATGTTCCCGAATTTGATGTTAAAATTGGAAAAAATTCCCCAGACTTTGAATGGAAAGATAGACAGATTGGCTTTAAAGGAGTATTATGATAACGATAAGCAAAATACCTGATGGAAAAAACTGGGTAGATGCAATCGCTCAGTATCGTTCCAAAGGAATGCGGACAAATTTTTACGCTGCGGCGGAGGAATTCCTTCCGCAGTTGCAGTGGCTTTCCGAACTGAAATTTGACGGCGGCTGTTATCTGTTCCATGAAAAGGAAAAACAGATTGACCTGTATTTCTTTCTGGAGCAGGGGAGAAAGGCGGAACAAATCCCTGTGCTTCCCAAGCCTGTACTTCTGGAGCAGGTCGGCGTGACAAAAGCACCGCCTGATTTGGCAGAATGGGAGGAAATCGGCTTTACACGCTATTTGCAGCGAAAACGGCTTTTTCTTTCCGCAAGGAATGTGGAAAAAACAGAACGCGTACCTTCCTTTGCAAAAGAAGAAGAAGCGGAAACAATTCTCGCGCTGATGCAGCAGTCCTTTGAGCCGTATACCTCGGCTTTGCCCGATTTGGACACTCTGCGGCAGGATATCCGCGAAAATCGTGTGCTTGCGGCAAGGGAGGGGGAGAATCTTCTTGGTTTTCTGCGCTTCGGCAGGGAAAGGAAGGTATCCGTCCTCTGGCAGATTGCGGTTGCGCCGGACGGCAGAGGAAAGGGCATTGGCAGCCATCTGGTGCAGGATTGGCTTGTCATAGAGAGAGATGAGGCTGCAAAATTTCAGCTTTGGGTGCGGGAGGATAACCCTTCTGCGTTAAGGATGTATGAAGCAACGGGCTTTTTGCCGGACGGCAGAATCGCTCCGGTGATGATGAAAAAGTAAAAGAAAGAAAGGAAATGAAGCATGGAAACATTACTGAAAATTCTGGCAGAACTGAGACCTGACGTAGATTTTGAGGAGAACAAGGAATTGGTTGACAGCGGCGAGCTGGATTCCTTCGATATTGTTTCTCTGGTAGGCGAGCTGTGTGATGAATACGATATCGAAATCGGCGCAGATGAAATTGTTCCCGAAAACTTTAACTCCGTAGAAGCAATCTGGGCATTGGTGCAGAGATTGCAGGAGGACTAATCAATAAGAATTATGGAGGAGTAAAGCGGTATGGCATTTACATCATTTCGATTTATCGTTTTTCTTGTACTGGCTGCCGCAGCATATTTCCTGACACCAAAGCGTTGCCGATGGGTAACGCTTTTTGTTGCTAACTATGTATTTTATTTTATTTCCGGTGGGCGGATTTTTATTTATCTGTTGGCGACCACGGTGACTACATATCTGGCAACGGTGAAAATCGGGGATATGGCGGCAAAAAACAAGATTGCCTTTAACGAGGCAAAGGCAGAATTGGACAAAGAGGGCAAAAAGGCATGGAAAGCCGCCTTTGCAAAGAAAAAGAAACGGATTCTCATCCCGACCCTGTTGTTCAACTTCGGGATTCTGGCAGTGCTGAAATATTCCGGCTTTGTGACAGAAAACCTGAATCTGCTGTTTGCAAAAATCGGCATTGGGACGGAGCTGCCCGTTTTTCGGTTTCTTCTGCCCTTGGGCATTTCCTTCTATACCTTTCAATCCATGGGGTATCTGATTGATGTTTACAGAGAAAAGCAGGAGCCGGAGCGGAACTTTTGCAAGCTGGCGCTGTTTATTTCCTTTTTCCCCCAGATTGTGCAGGGACCTATTTCTCGCTTCGGCACATTGGCGGAGCAGCTGTTCCGCGCGAATGAATTTTCCTATACACGCATCAAGTTCGGCGTACAGCTGATGCTCTGGGGTGCGTTCAAGAAAATGGTCATCGCGGATAGAGCGGCGGTTCTGGTGGATAATGCGTTTGGCTTTCCCGAAACCTTCGGCGGCACCTATGTTGCGGCAGCGGCGTTGGCGTACGCCATCCAGATTTACGGCGATTTTTCCGGCGGAATTGATATAGCAACAGGTGCGGCGCAAATTTTTGGCGTAACGCTGGATAAAAACTTTGAGCGCCCCTATCTGGCAACCTCAATTCCCGATTATTGGCGCAGATGGCACATGACGCTCGGCGCATGGTTTCGGGATTATGTGTTCTACCCCTTGTCCCTGTCGAAATTCTTTTCCCGTCTGGGGAAGAAATGCAGAGGGATTTTCGGGAATTATATCGGCAAGCTGATTCCCGTGCTGATTCCGCAGTTTATCATATTCTTCCTCATCGGTATCTGGCATGGGGCAGAATGGAAATATATCGCCTTCGGCTGCTATAACGGTACGCTGATCGTGCTTGGCATCCTCTTTGAACAGCCTCTGCAGAAGCTGGTGAAAAGGCTGGCGATTCGCACGGACTGCATCAGCTGGCGGATTTTTCAGGTGCTTCGCACGCTGATTCTGGTTGCAATCGGCAAGATTATCACGCGCGCACCCGGCGTTTCCGCAGCGAAATATATGATTACCTCCATGATAAAGAACTGGAATACGGATGTCCTGCTTGAGGGCGGACTTTTGACGATGGGTCTGGATGTGAAGGATTTATGGGTGCTGTTCCTGTCCTGTCTGGTTCTGCTTTCTGTCAGCCTGATGCAGGAAAGCGGTATCAGGGTAAGAGAGACCCTCGCGAAGCAGAACCTCTATTTCCGTTGGGTGATTTATCTGGGTGCCTTGTTCTCCCTGATTCTTTTTGGCGTGTATGGCTTGAATTATAACGCCGCTGACTTTATTTACAGGGGGTTCTGAGTATGAATAGGAAAGAGTGTTTGAAAATTATGGTAAGATGTGTTGCATTTGTGGTGGTTTTCTCCATGCTCTTTGGCAATGCGACGGATTTGCTGATGCGGCATGATGATGAATCCAATGAAATTCATGCCTTTTACAGTGAACCGGAGGATACGATAGATGTGCTGTATGTCGGGAGCAGTCCGCTTCTGCGTGGGGTATCCCCGATGGTGATGTGGCAGGAGCATGGCTTTACGGGCTATGTCCGCGCGTCGGCACTGCAGGCACCCTCTGTCAGCTATGGACTTCTGGCGGAGTCGCTGAAATATCAGAATCCCGAGCTGGTGGTTCTGCTCTGCGATAATATCTTTTCGGATTACGATTATGCGGAGCGGGAAGGGGATTTACGCCGTGGACTGGACGGCATGAAGATGTCGAAATATAAGCTGGATATTATCAAAGAGGTGACAGCTGCGGATGAATCACAGTCCATGCTGTCCTATGCCTTTCCGCTGATGCGCTACCATGACCGTTGGAAGGAAATCAATCTGGCAGAGGATAAGCCGGAGCCATTGCTGGAGCATTCCTTTAAGAAGGGAAATGTTTATCTGAGAGAGATTGCGCCGCAGACCTACCCCGAAAACTTCATGGAGCCGACAGGGGAACCCGCCTCCTTTGACGAGAGCGCAAAGGGCTATATTGAAAAATCCATCGCGCTTTGCAAGGAAAAGAATATTCCCGTTCTGCTGCTGCATCTGCCGAAAATGAGCTGGACGTATGCGCAGAGCGAGGCACTGGAGGGCTTTGCTGCGGCGCAGGGTGTAACCTATCTGGATCTGGACAGAGCGGAATACAGAGAACAGCTTGGCTTAGACCCGCAGGTTGATTATTATGATCAGGGACACATGAACCTCACGGGGACAATCAAGCTTTCCCGTTGGCTTGGTGCTTGGCTCGATGCGCAGTATGCTTTGCCTGACCATAGAGAGGATGCCGCAATCAGCGCGGAATGGAACGCGGATTTCAAGGAATACGCCGAAAAAACAGGCTTGCAGGAATAAAAAAGAGAACGATGCTTTTCCAAAAGATAAGCACCGTTCTTTTTTTTATCATTTTCTCTTTTTCCCGTAGGTTTTTTCTTTTTTTGCGATTTCGATATGCACCCGCTTGCCCTTGATTTTTGCGTGCTTCATGCCATGCAAAATATCTCTGACAAATTCGTTCGGCACATCCACAAAGGTGTATTCATCAAAAATGGCAATTTCACCCAATGTTTTTCCCGGAATACCTGCCTCATTCGCAATCGCGCCCACGATATCCTTCGCGCGGATTTTGTTTTTTTTGCCGGCATTGATGAACAGGCGTACCATTTTTTCGCCTTCGCCGCCGTAAAGCTCTGTGCCGCCCAGATTGATATCATCCAGTGCATCAATATCATCTGCATTGACATCAGAAAGGTGATCCTTCAATAACGCCGCCGCAATGTCGATACTGGTGTAATCCTCCTCCATCAGGCGGTCAACGAGGTGGATATATTTCGTCAGATGTCCTTCCTCGATGATACCCTTGATTTTTTCAAGATAAATATTGGTTTTCATTTCCTCTACATCGCTGAGGGTAGGCAGCTTTTGCTGCTGAATCTTCGTTTTGGTGTAGCGCATGATGTCGCGCAGCTTATAGATTTCCTTGCCGACGCAGAAGGTAAATGCCTTGCCTGCCTTGCCTGCACGTCCCGTACGCCCAATGCGGTGTACATAATATTCCTCATCCTGCGGTACATCATAGTTGAATACCACATCAATATCGTCAACGTCAATCCCTCTTGCGGCAACATCTGTCGCAACCAGAATTTCAATCGTGCCATTGCGGAATTTCTGCATGACCTTATCACGCTGTGCCTGCTTGAGGTCGCCGTGCAGCCCTTCTGCAAAATAGCCGCGTCCCTGCAACATTTCCACTAAATCATCCACGCGTTTTTTCGTATTGCAGAATACCATTGCCAGCTTGGGGTCATACACATCAATGATGCGGCAGAGGGCATCCAGCTTTGTTTTTTCCTTTACGTCAAAATAATACTGCTCGATATTGGGAACGGTCAGCTCCTTGCGGACGATTTTGATAAATTCGGGGTTCCTCTGGAACCGCTTTGTGATATCCAGAATTTCAGGGGAAAGCGTTGCGGAGAAGAGCAGTGTCTGATGCTCCTCTGGAATTTTCACCAGAATGGTTTCGATATCCTCGCGGAAGCCCATATCCAGCATTTCGTCCGCTTCATCCAGAACCATCATCTGTACGGTTTCCGCCTTGATGGTTCTTCTTCTCATGTGATCCATCACGCGACCGGGTGTACCGATGACAACCTGTGTGCCTTTTCTCAGTGCGGCAATCTGTCTGTCGATAGGCTGTCCGCCATAAATGGGCAGAACGCGGATGTTGTCCTTATATTTCAGCAGCTTGCGGAATTCCTCACTTACCTGAATCGCCAGCTCTCTGGTGGGGCAGAGGATGAGCGCCTGCAAGCGTCTGTCCTCGGGGTTAATGCGTTCCAGAAGGGGAATCCCGAAAGCGGCGGTTTTGCCTGTCCCTGTCTGAGACTGTCCGATGATGTCCTTGCCTTCTAAAATAACGGGAATCGCCTGACTCTGGATGGGGGTTGCTTCTTCAAAGCCCATATCCAGCACTGCGCGGCAGATTTCGTTGGAAATATTCATATCTTCAAATCTTAAGTGTTCCATGTTTTCTTCCTTTCTCAAATTAAAGCCATAGATTTTTATAATAACAGGAAAATGCAGGGATTGCAAGCGATTTTTCTTGATTTATCAAGGGATTCTGCGGGGTTTCGGCTTTTTTATACGCAGAATTTATGGTACAATAATAAAATAGCGATAGGGGGGATGAGGATGACAGTATTTTTTCATGCACATATAGACGAGCTGGAGTATATGCTTCGTATCGCGATTGCGGCACTGTGCGGCGGCATCATCGGCTTTGAGCGCAGCCGTATGCGCAAGGAGGCAGGCCTGCGGACGCATATCATTGTTGCAGTTGGCGCTGCACTTCTGATGATTGTTTCCAAATACGGCTTTATGGATATTTTGGATACGCCCGGAATGCGGGTGGATGGCTCACGCGTGGCAGCAAATGTCATTACGGGGATTTCCTTCCTTGGGGCGGGGGTTATCTTCGTGCGCGATGTTTCTATTAAGGGGCTGACAACGGCGGCAGGTCTATGGTCGATGGCAGGGGTTGGGCTTGCGATTGGTGCAGGGATGTATGCAATCGGGATTTTCTCCACCGCGCTGATTATGCTGATTCAGGTGTTCGCGCGCGGAAAGCTGCGCAAGCTGGACGGCCCTGTCCGTGACACCTTCAGTATTACCTACGAAAATATGCCAAATGGACTGGAGGCGTTGAAGGCACAGCTGAGAAACCGCAATATTTTTATTCATCATATTGAGATGGAAAAGAATCCGGATGGGACGGTAAAGGTGACACTGGATGTCAGCCGTGAGCATGCCATCACCTGTACGGATTTGGCAGATATCTTAGCGGAGGATGAAAAAATTAAGGCGTTCCGCTTATAATGAGAAAGAGAACCGAGTGTTTAGGTGTGTTCCAATAAGAAAACGTGAAGAAAATGAAATAGCTGAAAGTTTGCGGATACAAGGAAGTTTCCCGCAGACATCCTTTGACTTAGGCTGTCAAGGGGAACTGACGCAATAGCCGCAGCTTTCAGCATTTCAGAATTCAAGGTTTCTTATTTGGGCGCACCTTTAGGAGCATTCGGTTTTTTTATTGCCCGAAAGCCTGTATACTTTCCCAAAACCCTGCCATACTAACCAAAACAGATGGGAAAGGCGGGGTGAAATGGATATTTATATTAAGCCTGCGGAAAAGGTGCAGCTTGTGGGGAAGCGAGAGGTGCTTCTGCGCGACGTTGCGGAGGTTTTTCTGAGCGGACAGACGGCAGGCGAGGCAGAGCGGCTTGTGGTCTTTCGGATTCCGGAGGAGCGAAAAAAGACGTATCTCCTTTCTGTGGTGGATTTGATACAGGCGCTCAATCGGAAATACCCCAATGCAACAGTGAACAACGTCGGGGAAATGGATATCCTGATTGAATATCTGCCGCAGGCGGAGGGACGCAACCCCTTCTGGGTCTGGGCGAAGGTGGCGTTTGTTTCTCTGGTGCTGTTCGTGGGAGCCTCCACAACGATTATGTGCTTTCATTCGGATACACAGCTGCCGTTGATTTTTGAAAACATGTATTATCTTTTTTTTGAGGAAAGCAAGGAGGTGCCAAAGCTGCTTTCCATTCCCTACAGCATTGGTCTGGGGCTTGGCATTATTGTTTTCTTCAACCATTTTTCAAAAATCACGCTCACGCAGGACCCGACCCCCATTGAAATTGAAATGACGACCTACGAGAAGGAAACCAACGCCAGCGTGATTGACCATCTGAACCGCCGCAAGGGGGACGCATGATGCTGAAAACGATTTATCTGATATTTTTGGGGCTGGCCTCCGGCTGCATGGTAGCGGCAGGCACATTTGCCTTTATCGCTGCCATCGGCATTGTGCCGCGCATGGCAAAGCGAACGGAAACGCAGCGGTTTATCCGCATCTATGAGGATGCCATTGTGCTTGGGGGAATATGGGGGACAACGGCGATGTTTATCAGGTATCGTCTGCCCTCCGTGCCGCTGCTTTTGGGCTGCTATGCGCTCTGCACGGGGATTTTCGTGGGCGTGCTTGCAATGGCGCTGACAGAGGTGCTGAATGTCATCCCGATTCTGCTGCGGCGCACAAGGCTGACAAAGGGTCTGCCGTGGCTCATTCTTGCGTTCGCGCTGGGGAAGGTGTGCGGCTCTCTGGTGTATTTTCTGGTGGACGGATTTTATGTGCTTTAAAGCTATTGAAAAGGGGTGGTTTGATTGGATACATCCAAGCAGGCACAGCAAAGCTATGATGCAATGGTAAAAAAGGCTTCGCCCAACAGTCCGATTCTGAGCAACTGCGTGAAAGCGTTTGTTTCGGGCGGTCTGATTTGTGTTCTGGGGCAGGCGCTGCTGATGTTTTATACGAAAAAGGGAATTTCCGAAACGGATGCGGCACTCTGGGTTTCCATTACGCTGATTGGCATTTCTGCGTTGCTGACAGCCTTAGGGCTTTATGAAAAGCTGGGAAAATTCTGCGGCGCAGGTACGATTGTACCGATTACGGGCTTTGCCAATTCCGTTGTTTCCCCTGCGATTGAGTTCAAAAAGGAGGGGATGGTGTTCGGCATGGCGGCGAAAATGTTTATTGTCGCAGGCCCTGTCATTGTTTACGGCACGCTGACTTCTATGGCGGTCGGGCTGATTTATTATCTGGTAAGGGTGGTGTGAGGATGAGCAAGAGGATAGGCAGGCAGACGGTGCGTCTTGCGGAAGGAGTTGTGATTCTTTCTGCGGCATCCACCGTAGGCCCGAAGGAGGCGGAAGGCCCTCTGGGGAAATACTTTGACCAAAGGGCAGAGGATGCGCTTTTTGGGGAGACTACATGGGAGCTGGCAGAAAGCAAATTTGTGGAGAAAAACATGGCGCTGACCTTACAGAAGGCAAATCTGAAGGCGAAGGAGGTCGATTATATTCTCTGCGGCGATTTGCTGAACCAATGCACCGGCTCAACCTTTGGTGTACGGCAATTTGAAATTCCGTTTTTCGGCTTATTCGGTGCCTGCTCCACGATGGGCGAAGCCATGAGCCTTGGGGCAATGCTGATTGACGGCGGCTTTGCGAACCACGTTCTGGCAGGAGCATCCAGTCATTTCTGTGCGGCGGAAAAGCAGTTTCGCTTTCCTCTGCCATTGGGGACACAGCGTCCGCCAACCGCGACATGGACGGTGACGGGGGATGGCGCGGTGGTTTTGGCACGAAAGGGGAACGGACCGAAAATTGTAGAAATCACTACGGGGAAAATTGTGGATATGGGCGTAACGGATGCGAATAACATGGGAGCGGCAATGGCTCCTGCGGCGGCAGATTTATTGCAGACGCACTTTGCGGATACGGGCAGAACACCGCAGGATTATGATGTGATTGCAACGGGAGATTTGGGAGCGGTCGGCAGAGAGCTGGTGGTCGAGCTTCTGGCAAAGGCAGGCTATGAAATGGACAGCCGCTATACGGACTGCGGCATTGAAATTTTCGATAACGAAACGCAGGATACCCATGCAGGCGGCAGTGGCTGTGCCTGCTCTGCGGTAACATTCTGCGCCTATTTTTACCCAAGGCTGCTTTCCGGGGAAATCGGGCGAATGCTGTTCATCCCGACAGGGGCATTGATGAGCCCTACTTCCTCTCAGCAGGGGCAGTCCATCCCCGGCATTGCGCATGGGCTTGTGATAGAGGGCTGCAAAAAGGGGGCGAAGAAATGACGGAGCTTTTGAAGGCTTTTTTAGTGGGAGGCTTGCTTTGCGTCATCGGACAGCTTCTGATTGATAAGACAAAGCTGATGTCAGGGCGAATTCTGGTGCTGTATGTCTGCATCGGGTGCATCCTCGGCGGCTTGGGAATTTATCAGAAAATCGAAGGCTTTGGCGGCGCAGGGGCAACCGTTCCGCTTACGGGCTTTGGCTTTCGCCTTGCGGAGGGGGTCATGAAGGAGGTTGAGCACGCAGGGATTCTCGGCATTTTTACGGGCGGCATCAAGTCCGCCGCAGCAGGGATTACGGCGGCGATTTTCTTTGCATTTTTTGCCGCGCTTTTTGCAAATCCAAAAGAAAAATAAAAGGATGCCTGCGGGAAACTTCCTTGTAGCCGCGGTTTTTCAGCTATTTCATTTTCTTCATGCTTTCTTATTGGACAAACCTAATGCAAAATTTTTGGTTTTTGCAGAAAGACCTGCAAAAATCGAAGGAATGAGCAATCCTATCTAAATTATTGCCAAAAAATTCTATGCAAGTTTATGTATTATTCAATATACTTTTTGCGGCGAACGTGCTATAATAAGGATAACAAAAAAATAAAAAGGAAGTGGAGCCCATGCACAGCGCTATTGGGTCCCGCAAGGATTTCAATAACTTGGATGAAGATCAGTTGTTGGCGGAGTATAAGGTGTGTCTGGAAGGACTTCTGGAACACGAGCAGGTTCTCAAGCTGGACTTGCATACACAGCATTGCAATACAAGCAGACTTCAGCATAGTATAAATGTATCCTATTACAGCTTTCTGATTTGCTACAAGATGGGGTGGGATTATCATTCCGCAGCCAGAGCAGGGTTACTGCATGATTTGTACTTTTATGATTGGCGGGTAAAGAAATATATTCGTTCCAGCCATTCCTCTTGGCATCCGCGCATTGCGCTTCTGAATGCACAGAAAATCACAAAGCTGAATAAGGTCGAAATGGACGCGATTCGTAAGCATATGTGGCCTTGTACACTGATTCCGCCCCGTTATATCGAATCCTATGTTGTTACCTTCGTTGATAAAATCTGTGCTGTCTGCGAATTTGCAGAACGCAGCTACGCAGAGGCAGCAAAGAAAGTTGTACGGAGATTCAGAAGAGGCTTTGTTTCTTAATCCTTGACGGGACGTATGCAGACAGAACATTACAATTTCATACGTTTTTGGAAGTGACAGAAAAATAATCAATCAAACAGATAAAGCAGAAAAAGGAATCCTCCGTATGAGAAATCTACGGAGGATTTTTTATGTGCGAAGAATATCAGCCGTTTTGTCTGGGGTAAACCATATTTTCCTCTTTGATGCAGGAAAGCACCTCATCCACGAATTTCTGACATTCGATTCTGGTGATGCCGAGGTTGTGGTCAAGGTAATTGCCGCACATTTCGGGCTTTGCGGCAGGGATTTCCTCGTCAAAGTCCGCCATATACTGATAGCAGTCCTTCATAATTTCCGCCACATCCGCAGATTCCAGATCTCCCTTGAAGATGACATACATCCCTGTGCGGCAGCCCATGGGGCCGACATAGATGGTCTGATCCGCCCAGACGGGGTGCGCGCGGAAGAAGGTTGCCATCAGATGCTCGATGGTGTGCATCACGGAGGTATCCATCACCATTTCGCGGTTCGGCTCCTTCATGCGGACATCGAAGGTTGTCAGAACGCCGTCACCGACGGTATCCTTTCTGGAAACATAAATTCCGCGGAGCAGTCGATTGTGGTCAATGCCAAAGCTTGTTACATCCATTTTTTTCATCCTTTCCAATCATAATGCGTTTCATTGCCTTTCATTGTACCTATTTTTTTATGAGATTGCAAGGACTTCTAATAATACTGTATACCTATAGGAAGTGTGTTGCAGAATGAAAAAAAGTTCGCTATAATGTGCAAAAAGAAACAGCTTTTCGGAAACAAAAGACAAAAGAGAGAGAAAGAAGGAATGAGACATGGGTAAGATTTTGACAAGAGAGGAAGCTTGGGCATTACTGAACGAATATAATAAGGAGCCGTTCCATCTGCGCCACGGCGAAACAGTTGAGGGCGTGATGCGCTATCTGGCACAGGAGCTGGGCTATGGCGACGAGGTGGATTTCTGGGGCAATGTCGGTCTGCTGCACGATTTGGATTTTGAACAGTGGCCTGAGGAGCACTGTGCCAAGGTGCAGGAGCTGATGCAGGAAAGAGATATTGACGAAAGAATGATTCATGCGGTGGCAAGCCATGGCTACGGCATCTGCTGCGATATTGAGCCGGAGCATGAAATGGAAAAGGTACTTTTCGCTGTGGATGAGCTGACAGGGCTGATTGGTGCGGCGGCGCTGATGCGTCCCTCCAAGAGCGTAAAGGATATGGAGCTGAAATCCGTAAAGAAAAAATTCAAGGATAAGCATTTTGCCGCAGGCTGTGACAGAGAAATCATCAAAATAGGCGCAGAACGTCTGGGCTGGGAGCTGGATGAGCTGATTCAGAAAACACTGGACGGCATGAAGGCGGACGAAAGAAACGCATAAAGCGCATAGTGGACAATAGTGGACACATAATAGACAATAGTGGACACATACCGGATATATAGTGGACAATAGTGGACACATACCGGACACCTCTTTTCGGGAGAACGATTCTTTCCGAAGGAGGTGTTTTTCTTTTCGGAAAAATAAGAAAAAATCAAGCACTTCTTAATAGAAAATTTCTTTTTTATGGGGGAATTTTGTTGTATACTATAAAATAAGGCGGAATATTTACAAAAGAAACGGAGATGAGGTTTGTGAGAGAGCATTTGAAGGATTGCAGGCGCATTGTTGTGAAGGTAGGCACCTCCACGATTACCTATCCAAACGGCAGGCTGAACCTGAAACGGGTGGAGGAGCTGGCGTGGGTGCTGACGGATTTACGCAACCGCGGCAAGGATGTTATTCTGGTTTCGAGCGGCGCGATTGGGGTCGGCGCAGTGCGGATGGCAATGAAAACGCGCCCGACTGCTGTGCGCGAAAAGCAGGCGGCGGCAGCTGTGGGACAGGCAATGCTGATGCAGATTTATCATAATTTTTTCGACAGGTATAATCAGACGGTGGCACAGGTGCTTCTGACAAAGGAGGAGCTGAGCAGCGACAGCCGCTATGAAAATACAAAAAATACACTGGAAACCCTTCTGGAAATGGGCATTATTCCTATCGTCAATGCAAACGATACCATTTCCACCTACGAAATTGAAATTTCCGATAATGACCGCCTTTCTGCTATGGTAGCGGAAATCATTCATGCGGATTTGCTGCTGCTGCTGACGGATATTGATGCGCTTTATGATAAAGATCCGCGTCACAATCCCGATGCAAGGCGTGTGGCACATGTGGCAGCGGTGACGGATGAAATCAGAGCCATGGCAGGGGAGAATAAAGGCTCGGAATTCAGCGTAGGCGGCATGAAAACAAAGCTGCAGGCGGCAGGCATCTGCCTTGCGGCAAATGTAAAAATGGCAATCGCCAACGGCGAAGACCCGAAGGTCATCCACCGTATCATCGACGGAGAGGACATCGGTACGCTGTTTGGCTGATACAGAAAATGATTAAAAAAGAAAAGCTTGAGAAAAATTGGAGGTTTACACAATGAGTTATTGCCCGAACTGCGGCAGACAGATTCTGGATGAAAGTCTGGGCTGCCCTGTATGTAATGTAAGAAATAATATCGACCCGACCAAAAAGCCCGTACCTGCGGAACAGACGGATGAATATAAGGAAGGCGACAGCTTTCGGGAGGAAGCAAAAGCGGAGCAGGCGGAAACCGTGGATTCCTTTACCGTAGAGGAGGCTGACGGCAAAACACACCACTTTGAGACCAACGAGGAAACCGGTGATGCCGAATATAAAAAGAAAAATACCGTGGATGCGGATGCAAAAATCCCGACTGCAATCAAGGTTCTGGTTATTGTGCTGATTGTTGCGGTTGGCGGTCTGGGTGCGATTGCAGGCTGCGTGGCAGGCGTTGCGCTGAGCAAAAGTCCCTCTGAGGATTACCGCCGCTTCGGGAAAACCATGATGACGGTCAGCATTGTGATGCTGGTGCTTTCCTTTATCTGCTGTGTACTCGGCACAGCGGCAGGTGTGTTCTCCAACATCATGTACGAAACCTTTTGATAGGCTATGTTTCTGACAAGAATGGGCTCTGCTGTCTGTCACGGGATGGCAGAGCGCAGCTTTCTCTGGGGGCAGGGAACAATGCCCCTTTGCGCCCGCTGTACGGGAATTTATGTCGGGGTGCTTCTGGCGTTTTGCTTTCTGCTTCTGAAAAAGCGGATGGACGCAGGAAGGCCCTTTTCCAAGGGACAGGCAATGCTGACGGCACTGATGATTCTGCCGATTGGGATAGACGGACTGGGCAGCTATCTCGGCTTTTGGGAAAGCAATCAGCTGATGCGCGTGCTTTCGGGCAGTCTGGTGGGGGCGGTTGTCCCCGGTTTTCTGCTGCTGGCGGTCAATTTTGACCCTGCACAGGGCAGCAAACAGCCGATTTATGCGCATACAACGGAGCTGCTTCTGCTTTTGCTGCTTTCCGCAGGGCTTGGCTTTGGTCTGTGGCTTGGTCTGCCGCTTGCAGGTGTGCTTGCGGTTGCTTCTGTTCTGGGGGAAATTCTGCTCTGGGGCGGCTTTGTCTGGCTGCTTCTGAAAAATCTCTGTGGCAGGAAAAGGCTTCCGTTCTGGCAAATTTCTTTGGCGGCGGCGTTTCTGGGTCTGTATGTGATAGGAGGCTTGATGCAGTGAAAAAGGAATTACGGCAAAGGGCACTTGCGACACGTAATGCTTTAGAAAAACGGGAGGAAAAAAGCAGACAGATTGCGGCGCATATTCTGGAAAGTGCGGCATATCAGAATACAGAGCGGATTTTTACCTTTGTGAGCATGGGCTCTGAGGTGGAAACGGAGGAAATCATCCGACAGGCGTGGCAGGATGGGAAAGCTGTTGCCGTGCCGAAAACGGAGAAGCACAGAGAAATGCACTTTTATGAAATCCGATCCCTTGCGGAGCTTTCGGAGGGGCGTTTCGGCGTAAGAGAGCCGAAGGGCGGCGCAGTCTGCGTCCCGAAGGAGGGAGATTTGCTGCTTGTTCCCGGCTTATTGTTTGATGGAAAAAAGAACCGCCTTGGCTATGGCGGCGGTTATTATGATACCTATTTTGCAAAGCATAAGGAAGGAAAGAGAATCGGGCTTGCGTTTGCGGCGCAGCGTTTCGCGGAGGAATTGCCGACGGAGGAAACGGACGTGCCGTTAGATGCAGTCATAACGGAAAACGGATGGGAGGAATGAAGATGAGCAGCTTGATTGAAATGGGACAAAGAGCGAAGGATGCGGCGGTGGTTTTGGCAACCCTGTCCACCCCTGCGAAAAATAAGGCGTTGCTTGCCTCTGCGGATGCCCTGCTTGCGGCAAAGGCAGAGATTCTGGCGAAAAATAAGGCAGATGTGGATGCGGCAGTGGAAGCAGGCATCAAGGGCGCATTTATCGACAGACTGACGCTGACCGAGGCGCGCCTTGCGGATATGGCAGAGGGTCTGCGGCAGGTGGCAAAGCTGGATGACCCTGTGGGCGAGGTGCTGTCCATGAAAACACTGGACAATGGACTGGTGATTGGACAGAAGCGTGTCCCCATGGGTGTCATCGGGATTATTTTTGAAGCACGCCCGAATGTGGCGGCGGATGCCTTCGGACTTTGCCTGAAAGCCGGCAGTGCGGTTATTCTGCGCGGCGGGAAGGAGGCCTTTCAGACGAATCGGGCGGTGATTTCCGCTTTGCGCGGCGCATTGGCGGCAGAGGGTCTGCCGGAGGACTGCGTGCAGATGGTTCCCGATACCTCTCGCGAAACAGCAAATGAAATGATGCGGCTGAACGGCTATCTGGATGTGCTGATTCCGCGCGGCGGCGCAGGCTTAATCAACAGCGTGGTGCAGAACAGCACCGTTCCCGTCATCCAGACGGGCGTTGGCAACTGCCATGTGTTTGTGGATGAAAGCGCGGATTTGGAAAAGGCGGCACGCATCGTCATCAATGCGAAAACACAGCGTCCAGGGGTCTGCAATGCCTGCGAAAGCCTGCTTGTGCATGAAGCCATTGCGGAGAAATTCATGCCGGAAATCGGGAAGGCGCTACAGGAAAGAAAGGTCGAAATCCGTGGAGATGAAGCCACACAGGGATTGGTTTCGGGCGCAGTGCCTGCAACGGAGGCGGACTGGGCAACCGAATATGAGGATTATATCATTTCCGCAAGGGTGGTAAAGGATATTGACGAAGCCATCCGCCATATCAGAAAATACAGCACCGGTCATTCCGAAGCCATCGTGACGGAAAATTATACCAATGCACAGCGTTTTCTGAATGAGGTGGATGCGGCAGCGGTGTATGTCAATGCGTCTACGCGGTTTACGGATGGCGGTCAGTTCGGCTTCGGTGCGGAAATCGGCATCAGCACGCAGAAGCTGCATGCGCGCGGTCCTATGGGGCTGAAGGAGCTGACAACGACAAAGTATATTATCTACGGAAATGGTCAGATCAGAGAATAAGCAGGAGGAAAAATCCATGCAGGACAAACATTATTTGGATGACTGGATTCATGTGCCCATTTGCCAGAAGGGGGATAAGCTGTATCATTACACAACGGCGGAAGGCATCCGCGGCATTGTGGAGAATCGGGAATTTGTGGCAACGAAAAGCGATTTTCTGAATGATAAGATGGAATTTCAATATGCCGTTGAGGTGATGGAGCGGCTGATTGAACGATATATTGTGAATACGGATCTGCGCATGCAGTTTTCCGCAAAGCTGAAGGCGGAAATTGACCGTATCGGCATTATTTCTTCTGCCCATGCCGCTTTGGATGAGGATGAAATGAGCTTTTATGTGGTGGCATTTTCCAAGCAGAATAATAATTCTCTGCTCTGGGCAGAATTTACGGATTTTCGTGGCTATTGTCTGGAATTTGATTATGAAAAGATTGTAGAGGGTTTCCGGCATCGCGTATTCCTGCATGGAACGGTGATTTATGATGAGGAGGAGCAGATGAACGGGCTTCTGGAAAGTCTGCTTTCCTGCATCCATAGCCTTGTGGAAAAGGGAGCAAAGGATTTGCAGGGCTTTTTCGAGGAGGACGCAATTCCTTCGGAGGAATCGCTGAATCAGCTGGTCGATGCAATGGCGGTGGTCTGCTCTGTGTATACGATGTTTTTCAAAAAAAGCTATTTTGCAGGGGAGGAGGAATATCGGTTCATTTTTCCGCCGCTGCATTATGAGAAGGGGCAGGATAGGCCGCAGTTTCGTTTGCTGGATCAGATTTTTCTTCCCTATATCATGGTGGAGCTGGAGACGGAGCAGCAGGAGCTTCCCTTGCAGAGTGTCATGGTTGGCGCAAAAAACAACAGCGACATTGCCGTGCGTGGCATGAAATATTTTCTGAAAACACAGGGACTGGATATTCCCGTTTTGCTTTCGGATATTCCTCTGCGGTATTAAAAAAAGAACAGCCTGTAGGAAGTTGCTTTCGTACAGGCTTTTTTGTTGGATTTGACTAATTTCTGCCCTTCGGGTAAAATATAACAATACGGCATTTTGCCAAAAACTATCGCAGAGAGGATTTGAAACTATGAATGGTTCTTTTTTGGTAATACTTCTGGGGATTCCGGGGATTCTGGTGGCGACAACCGTCCACGAATTTGTCAGAGCACTGACCTCAACGGTTCTGGGGGATAATTACCCCAAAAGTCAGGGACAGGTGACGCTGAACCCCGTCAAGCATTTTGAGCCCATCGGCTTCCTGATGATGCTCTACAGCGGCGGCTTCGGCTGGGGCAAGCCTGTGGAAACGAGTGCATTATATTATAAAAACAGAAAAAGAGATACGCTTCTGGTTGCGATTCTGCCGACCGTAGTCAATCTCATTCTGGGTCTGGTGTTCCTTTTTGCTTACGGCACATTCCGGAGCAAGGGGTATTATATCGGCACACTGCTTCATTATCTGGCATATTATAATGTTGCGCTGGCGGTGTATAATGTACTGCCTGTTGCGCCTATGGACTGCACAAAGGTGCTTGCGGTGCTGCTGCCGGCAAATCAGTATTTCAAATATATGCAGAATGAAAAGCTGATTCAGATGCTGTTTCTGTTCCTGCTGTTCTTCGGGATGATTACAGGCTTCATGGATAAAATCATTTACGCGGTGCTTTCCCTGTTCGGCGGCATGATTGGTTTGATGTAAGCATAAGGAAGGGAATTCTATGGAGACAATCAATATCAGACTGGCAGCGTTTGAAGGCCCTTTGGATTTGCTATATCATCTGATTGAAAAAAACGAAATTGATATTTATGATATTCCCATTGCGGCGCTGACGGAGCAATACCTCGCCTATCTGGATGCGGCGGAGGACAGGGATATGGATGGCATGAGCGAATTTTTGCTGATGGCGGCAACGCTGCTTGAAATCAAAAGCAAGCTGCTCCTGCCCAAGCCGAAGGCAGAGGAGGAGGAAGGCCCCGACCCCAGAGAGGAGCTGGTACAGCGTCTGCTGGAATATAAGCGGATTAAGGACGCAACGGAGACCCTCAAGGAGCGCGAGGAGGAAGCGGCGCTTGTGTACTATAAGGAAGCGGATGCCTCTGTGGCAAAGCTGAAGGAACAGCCGCCGCAGGAATTGGAGGATTTATTGCAGGGCATCACCATGGATGACCTCTATCAGGCGTTCCGGCAGGTGATGGCGAGAAAGGAAACCAAGGAGGATAAGGTGCGCAGCTCCTTCCGTTCGGTGCAGAAGGATTTATTTACCGTTGGCGAAAAGATGGAATATATCCGCGATATGCTGATTCTGCATCCGCATGAAAAAACAGCCTTCCATACCATTTTCCGCAGAAATGCAGGGAAGATGGAAAGGGTTGTGACCTTTCTGGCGCTGTTGGAGCTGATTAAGCAGAAGGAAGTGCAGATTACGCAGGAGAAAAACTTTGGTGAAATTTTCATCAGCAGATATGATGAAGGAGGGGCAGAATGAGATTATCGGAGCTAGAAGCGGTTGTGGAGTCCCTGCTGTTTATTGCCGGTGACGCGGTGCCCTTGGCATCCATCGCGCAGACGATTGAGCTGGATCAGGCAACGACGCGGGCAGTCGTGCTTTCCCTTGCGGATAAATACGAGAAGGAAAAACGGGGACTGCGGATTGTGGAGATTGCGGACGCGTATCAGATGTGTACGGCGGCGGAATGCTTTGAATATATCCGCAATATGTATAAAAGCCCACAGCGGCAGGGACTGACGCAGTCCCTTCTGGAAACGCTGGCGATTATCGCCTATAAGCAGCCGATGACGCGCGCGCAGGTGGAGGAAGTCCGTGGGGTCAATTCCGACCATGCGGTGACGAAGCTTCTGGAAAAGCGGCTGATTTGTGAGGTCGGGCGGGCGGATACCCCCGGCAAGCCGATTCTTTTTGGCACAAGCAAGGAATTTCTGCGGTATTTCGGCTTTAAGAGTATTCGGGAGCTGCCGCCTTTGGAGGAAGAAAATCCGGAAGAAGCCAAGGAGAAGGATGCGGAAACAGAGTTTCATACATAAGCGAAAAACAGAATAAAGATAGCAGGAGGAGGGATGCCTATGAAACGGAGAGCAATTCTTTTTTTCCTGCTTTTTTTATTGCAGATGGGGAGTGTGCCGACCCTTGCTGCAGAGCCGGCCGTTGCGGCGCAGGGCGCAGCATTGATTGACGGAAAAACAGGGCGGCTGTTATGGGGGAAGAACGCGGACGCACCCCTTGCGATGGCAAGCACCACGAAGATTATGACGGCGATACTGGTTCTGGAGCAGGCAAGCCTGACGGAGGTTGTCACAGTCAGCAAAAACGCGGCACAGCAGCCAAAGGTACACATGAGCCTACAGGAGGGAGAGCAGTGGCAGGTAGGGGCTTTGCTTTCTGCCATGCTCCTGCGCTCCTATAATGATGCGGCGGTGGCATTGGCGGAGCAGGTTTCGGGCAACGACGACGGTTCGATCGACTACACGACCACCAACGTATACTGGAACTACGGATCGTGCCGCGGCGAGGACTTCACGCCCAACACCCTGCTGGGCGCAGGCCCGCTCTCGCAGCTCTACGACCGCGACAATACG
>ERZ856578.102-NODE-102-length-152175-cov-10.838709_pt1 | contig 152175 bp, 127 predicted proteins | sample MGYA00514384_ERZ856578 | MGnify/ENA primary metagenome ERZ856578 (study PRJEB29103, sample SAMN06111958) | human gut metagenome | biome: human gut; feature: ankylosing spondylitis patient; material: healthy_person | host: Homo sapiens | place: China:Hangzhou... | reverse complement strand
TTTAATTTTTTTTCATATAGATTTTAGTGGTTGATAGTTCCTGAAAATGCCTTAAAATCAATGATTTTCACTTATATAGCATACTGTCTGTCTGGAGTTTGAGTGATGAAATGAACTTGAAAAAGCCTTTATTTATGCTGATTGCAAGCAAATTTGTTTAAGCTTTGGCAACGATTTGGCAACATTTTGGGTATCACTCACTGAATAACAGAATACTTCAATAAGAGAAAAACCTTGCTGATTTTCAGATATGGAAACTGAACATCGGCAAGGTCTTTTTATGCTTATTTCTGCTTTTTCTTTTTAGACGCTTTCTTTTCTTCTTTCTCGATTTCCTGAAATTCTTTGGCAAGCATATCACTGACCGCCTGCGAGGGAACACTCCCCCAATGTCCAGAGGTGTCAAGTTCTGGGTACTTGTATCGCCACTGGTCGTATTCTTCTTTGCTAATCTCGCCCCGTTCCAGCTTGGCAGATTGTTCCTGCCATGCGTGGAACATTTTGAACATGGAGGAATAGGTGGAACAGTCGGACTTGTCCAGCCGCAGACACACTTCCCCGTCAATCTCTCCGATTTTCAGTCCATACATATCTTCCAGCGCAAAAAGTGTGTGCATAAGCCCGATATAGCTGTCAATCTCCGGGACTGTGATTGCTCGTGGGCTGACATCAAAGATATTTGCCATTTCTTTTACAAGGTCTTGCTTCGGCGTTCTGGCTTCTGATTCATACTGTGCCATACGGACATCAGAGGTCTTTCCGAGAAAACCGAGGATTTCGCCTAACTGCTTTTGCGTCATGCCTTTCCGATTACGGAAAAAGCGGATTCGTTTGCCGATTGCCATAATAAAACCTCCGTTGTAGTTATAGTGATACAACCATTCTTGACTTAAACATTTCTGTTGAAGTTAGTATAACATTGTGCAATAGGAATAGCAAGAGGAACTTAAATAAAAAAAGTTAAGATTTTTCTGCAAATCACTTGACTTAACGGAATTTATTTAGTATCATGGATACAACCTAAACAAAAACAGTTAAATAAAGAAAGGAGAGGATAACTGAATGGCAGAAAAATCATTTATGACTGTGGAGGAAGTGGCAGCGGAACTGCGGGTGTCAAAGTCAAAAGCCTACCAGATTGTGCGGGAACTAAACGCAGAATTACAGAAACAGGGCTATCTGACGGTGGCTGGTCGTGTGAACGCTACATTTTTTCATAAAAAGGTCTGTTACAGCGATTAAGCGGAAAGGAGATGATTTGAATGGCTGTATACAAAGACAATGCTACAGGAACGTGGCGGGTAATCTATCGTTTCACGAATTGGAAAGGGGAGCGGAAGCAGACCCAGAAACGAGGATTTGCTACGAAGAGGGAAGCACAGGCGTGGGAACATGAAGCCATGCTGAAACAAGGTGCAAAGCTGGATATGACATTTGCCAGCTTCTTTGAGGTTTACGAAGCCGACAAGAAACAGCGTGTCAAGGAAAGCACATGGGAATCCAAAAGCCATGTAATCCGCACAAAGATTTTACCGTATTTCGGAAATCGGAAGATAGCGGAGATTGAAGCAAAAGACATTATCACATGGCAGAATGAACTCATGGCGTACCGGGACGAGAAAGGGAAGCCTTATTCGGCGGATTATCTGAAAACCATACACGCCCAGCTTACAGCAATTTTCAACCATGCTGTGAACTTCTATAACCTGCCCTACAATCCGGCAAGGCGGGCCGGCACAATGGGAAATGAGGTTCCGAAAGAAATGGACTTCTGGACGAAAGAGGAATATCTGAAATTCTCCGAAGCCATGATGGATAAGCCCCGTTCCTATTATGCCTTTGAAATGCTTTACTGGTGCGGAATCCGCTCCGGCGAACTGCTGGCACTCACTCCGGCTGATTTTGATTTTCAGAAGCAGACAGTCACAATCAGCAAGACGTTTCACCGATCTAAAGGGCGGGATATTATCACAAGTCCGAAAACAAAAAAGAGTAACCGTACAATCAAAATGCCGCCATTTCTCTGTGAGGAAATACGGGAATATATCAAAATGCTTTACGACATTCAGCCAGACGAGCGGTTGTTTACGGTCACGAAATCCTATCTCAACCATGAGATGGAGCGAGGGGCGAAGCAGGCAGGAGTGAAAAAGATTCGTGTGCATGATATTCGTCATAGTGCGGTTTCTCTGTTAATCGACATGGGATTTTCGGTGTTGGCGATTGGGGAGCGCATGGGGCATGAAGCGGAGAAAATCACTTACCGCTATGCTCATTTATTCCCTACGGTGCAGACGGAAATGGCAGAAAAATTGGAAATGGAGCGAATGACAAAGGAGGATACAAATGGAAAGAACACTTGATTACAAAGGGCGGTGGCGCAATCATACAGTAGCGTTCCGGGTATCGAACGAGGAAGCGAATCTGCTTAACGATTTGGTGGCACTGTCGGGATTGACGAAGCAGGACTACATCACAAGGCGGCTGCTGTGCCGGGACGTGGTGGTACAGGGTAATCCGAGGGTGTATAAGGCTCTGAAAAATCAAATGGCGGCTATCTACGAGGAATTGAAGCGGCTGGAAGCATTAAGCCCGGACAATGACGAACTGCTCTATACGTTACAGGTAATCGGAATCACATTAGACGGTCTGAAAGGAGAAGATGAATGACAGAAAAAATAAAAACGACTGCTCCCGTATTATCTGTTGGCGCAGATAGGGAACAGCCGAATACAAAAAATCACAAAGAAATTATAGCAAATGAAACAGCACAAATCAATCTGCAAGCCGCACAAAACCCGGAGAAATCCAGGAGCGGCGGGCTTCAAACCGTTTCCATGACGGAACTGTATGATACCGTATATCCACCGAGAACACCGGTTGTGGACGGGTTTCTCTACGGCGGTACTTACCTCTTTGTAGGTGCGCCGAAAGTTGGAAAATCGTTCTTTATGGGGCAGCTTGCCTACCATGTGGCAATGGGGCTTCCACTGTGGGATTATCCCGTCCGAAAGGGGACGGTGCTGTATCTGGCACTGGAAGATGATTACGCAAGGCTTCAGCGCCGACTCTCCGGTATGTTCGGTGTGGAATGTGCGGATAACCTGTACTTTGCGACACAGGCAAAGACCTTGAATGAGGGATTAGACAGGCAATTAGAGGAATTTCTGAAAGAGCATACAGACGCAAGGCTGATTATCATTGACACGCTCCAGAAAGTGCGTGAGGTTGGCGGGGACAGGTACAGCTATTCCAGTGATTACGAGATTGTGACAAAGTTAAAATCGTTCAGCGATAAATACGGTATCTGCCTGCTGGTGGTTCATCACACACGCAAGCTGGAATCCGAGGACAGCTTTGATATGATTTCCGGCACAAATGGGTTGCTTGGAGCGGCAGACGGGGCGTTTATCATGCACAAGAAAAAGCGTACTGACAATGAGGCGGTGCTGGATATTGTGGGGCGTGACCAGCCGGATCAGGAACTGACCATAGAGTTTGACCGGGAGTGCTGCGTCTGGAAATTTAAAAAGGCGGAGACGGAACTGTGGAAACAACCGCCGAATCCTCTGCTGGAAGCAATCAACAATTTTCTGACAGAGGATAAGCCGGAATGGGAGGGGACAGCAACAGAACTTGTGAGCCAGTTGCCGGATATGCAGATACAGGCAAACGTGCTTTCCAGAAAATTGAATGTAGTCAATAGTCAGTTGCTTAATAACTATGGAATTTTCTATGACAATAAGCGAGGGCATGAAAGGAAGATTGTTCTGAAACGGCTTGAGCCGAGAGAGTAAAAGCGACGATATGCGTCGGTTGCGACGGTATTTTTTACAGTGGGCTGGTATAGAAAATATTGACGCTATCGACGCAAACCGACGCAGAAAGGATTAAGTGATGAAAAACGTGCAAATTCCTTATGAATTGTTTGTATCTCTGCTCCGCTATCATCTAATGGAAGATGATGATTGTCTGAATGAAATCCGGCAGGGATTGGAGCAGAAATTGGATTCTCTGGTGCGCCATGAATTATATGCGAAATATAAGACTGCGCCCACACAGGAAGAACGGGAAAATGCCAGACAGGAATATCTGGAAAAACGTGGAGTGCCGGATAGCTTCCGCTGGTAGTTTTCCTTTGATGATAACAGACAGGAGCGTGTCACGCTCCTGTGGATAGCAGATAACGAGAAAGGTGTGATTTGATGATAATTCAGCCGGAATGGGGAACCCGGAACGTGAACAAATATTTTTACGAAAATGAAGCCCGTAGGATTGCCGCATTCAATGAAATCTTTGGAGATGTGGAACTGACTGCGGCAGAAATGCGGACGCTGGTATGGCTGTGTGGGTGGGAGGAATGTACAGTAGAAAACGTACTTTCGGCTATCCGAAAAGCTATGGCGGAAGCAAAGCGGCGGGAACAGCCGCCCGTCCGTAGGACGGAAAAGCCCTCGGCAGAGCGCAAAGGCAGCTTTTGATGGACGGAACGGCTGTCAAAAGTGCTTTTGCGTTACTTTCGGCGAAAGTAACAAAGCTTATGCGCCGTATCCGGCGCTGATTACCCGAACAGGGAGAAAGGATATTGATTGAAGCGAACAATCAGCTTTATGACAGGAAAAGGCTCTGTCAACCATAACAGCAGAAAATTTCATGCAAAGAATACTGACCCGGAAAGAAGCTGTCTGAACGTGGAATACTGCAACGAAAATATTAAGGACGTATATCACGAATTGTTTGATGAAGCACTCGCCCGGTACAATGAGAAGCAGACTAGAAGTGACCGCCGGATTGATGATTATTATGGGAAAATCTGTTCCGGCAAGCAGGAAAAACCATTCCATGAGATTATCCTGCAAATCGGGGATAAGGACAACATGGGAGCGAAAACGGAGAACGGACAGCTTGCGGTAAAAGTGTTGGATAAATATATGCAGGACTTTCAGCAACGAAATCCTACGTTGAGGGTGTTCAGTGCCTATCTTCATATGGACGAAGCAACGCCCCACTTGCATATAGATTTTGTACCGTATACGACAGGAAGCAAGCGGGGACTTGATACAAGAGTTTCTTTGAAACAGGCGTTATCTGCTCTCGGATTTAAAGGCGGCGCAAGACGGGAAACGGAATTAAATCAGTGGGTGGCTTATGAGAAAGAACAGCTTGCCGCTGTCATGCTGGAACATGGGATTGAGTGGGAGAAGAAAGGCACACATGAAAAGCATTTATCTGTCTTGGATTTTGAAAAAAAGGAGCGGGCAAAGGAAGTTGCAGAACTGGAAACGAAAAAAGCGGAATTGCAGGAAGAAAACGCTACTTTTCAAGAAATCAACGAAGATTTGCATGAACAGTTGTTACAGGTTGATGATGAGATTCGTTCCTTACAGGAAGATTTGCAGGAGTCCCGGCAGGAAGCAGAGAAAGCACAGAAACAGGCGGACAAATATCAGAAGCGCATGAATGAACTTGCTCCTATGGTAAAGAACATGGAAAAGCTGGCGGCAGACTTTTCCGCAGATCCGGAGCAGACGCTTCCAGAAGCGGCGGTTATGGAATCTGCAAAGTCGTATCGGGAAAAGAAAGCAAAACCGCTGGTAAAGAAAATTGTACAAGTTATGCGCTCCGTTTATTCGGCATATCTGGATATTTCAAATAAGTTTACAAAGCTGCAAGCGGCGTATAACAGGGAACGGAGCGGAAACGAGCGACTGACAAACAGGCTGGAAGAAGTTTTGGAGGAAAACCGGGAATTGAGGATAGTGGTGGAAGATTTTGGGCGTATAAAAGCTGTGGTCGGCTCTGAACAGGTTAATGCTGTGATTGACCGGGTAAAGCAGCAGGAACAGATAGAAGCCGAGCAGAAACGGGCTGCAAGGAGAAAACATAATCGGGAAGCCCACTGACAGGCGGAGGGCTGCTTAAAGACCTCTTAGCTGCATGAAGCGAATCCCCGCCAGTTAGTCAAGAGTGGCGTAGCCGTTAATTTACTCTTGACTGGCTGGTGGGGATTTGCTATTTCCATTTACTCTTTCAAACGAAGAAGTTATAATTAAAATATAAAGGCTGAAGAAAGGTTAAGGGAGAATGGATATTACAAAGGAATTAAAAAAGGATGGTATGTTACTAAAAAAGATTCCTAAAAAGGAACAAACGATAGATATTTGCAAAATGGCTATTAGACAGAATCCTTTAGCTTTACAATTTGTGTCCAGAAAATGTTTGGATTCAAAAATGTGCTTAGCAGCGGTAAAAAAGGATGGACAGGCATTTCGGTATGTTCCTAGTCAATTTATTACGAGGAAAATGTGCGAATTGGCAGTTGAGGCAGACCCGGAACTTTTGAATAATGTACCAGAGAATTTTAGGACATTGAGAATTTGTATAAATGCTATTAAAAAAGATGTAAGTACTTTATCATATGTATCACGAGAAAAAAGATATGAATTGTTTGACAATAACACAGAAATTGATTTAATTAAAAAGGTTGTAGAGCATAATTCTAAATGGTTAATGTATATGCCTAACCGCCCAGATGTGAGGGCGTTTTGTATAAGTTGTATGGAAGAAGATTTTTCTGTTGCACAGTATATGCCAGAGCAGATAAAAATTGCTGATGATATTCTGAACTATCAAAAAACGAAAGGAAAATTACATTTTATACACAAGTATTATAATTCCGAAGAAGGAAAATTTTGTGTAAAAATTAAGGTTGTATGTGGACAACATGCCTCAATATTTGATGAAAATGAGATGATAGAAGAATCATATTGTGTTGTGATGGAATTTGGAGACTTTGACAAGTTTTATAGCTTTTTAGATGGAGATCTTTTTGATGCAGAATTAAGAAAATTTGATTTTAAAGGAATAGATTTAAAGCAATATAATATTGATGGTGCTACTATCAATAGTGAAATATTGCAATTACAAGGATTATATGACGGGACATATTTTTCATCTATTAAAAAGATTTTGGAAACAGATTCAGATGAATTTATGGGAAGTAATGAGATTATGATACCTAATGAATTTTGTTATCCCAAACCTATAGATGATGATGAACATGAGCGATTTGATATTAGTCATATTCCGTTTTTTTATATTAGTGACATTCACTTAGCACATCGAGTTTGCAATAAATTTAAGGATAAGGCAACAAAAGAAGAAATACGCTCATATATAAAGTATTTAGCAAGAAGTATGGTTTCTTCCATTGGAACCAGGCCATATAATAGCTATTTGCTGATTGCAGGAGATACTTCATCTATTTTTGAGTTTGCCGCTATTTTTTATAACGAACTTATACAGTGGTGGAATCCAAATCAGATAGTGGTTGTGCCTGGTAATCACGAATTATGGGATCCTTGTATTGACATGGAAGATAATATAGAAATATATAGGAAATTTTTTGATGATTTAGGTATAATATTTTTACAAAATGATTTAATGTGTGTAGAAGATAGGAAAAAATGTGAGATATTCAGTGAAGTAGAAATATTGAAAATGAGTGAAGAAGAAATAAGGAGCAAGTCTCAATGTTGTTCGGTCATTATTTTGGGTGGAATAGGATTTAGTGGTTTAAATGAAAAATTCAATGCCTCAAATATTCGATATGGGAAAAGTTTTGATGAATTATCAAGAGAAGCAGCTTTGAGGAAAGATATACAAGAGGCAATTCGTTTTAATACGATATACACCAAAATATTAAAAAGCTTAGGCAAAAGCAGAGTTATTGTCCTTACACACGTCAAAAAAGGAGACTGGAATACTGAACCACATAATCCGTATTGGATATATTTGAATGGGCACAATCACCAAAACTTTTATGAAGTGAGCGATAGAAGAACTATATATGCTGATAACCAAATTGGATATAGAACAAAGAATATTGGGTTAAAATATTTCTATTGTGATAATAATTATGATATATTTGCTTATTATCAAGACGGAATACATGAAATAACACGGGAGCAGTATATTGATTTTAACAGAGGGAAATTGGTTTCCATGTCATTTAAAAGGGAAGATGGAACAATTTATATGCTAAAAAGAAATAGTATATATTTATTTTTGATATACTGTGAATACTCCAAACGTTCAAGAGGAAAATCACTATATCTTATGAATGGTGGAAAGTTGGGGAGATTAGGACGAAATAGGATAGAGGATTTAGCTTATTATTATGATAACCTCAAAAAATATGTGGAAAATGTAAATCAACTACTATACAGGTACGTGGGAGGTCAACAGAGAATTTCCGAATTTATCAAACATCTTGGCGGTTCTGGAAAGATACATGGTTGCATTGTTGATGTAGAAAGACCTAATGAATTAGAAGGATTTTCATATTGTCATTTGTTTGTTAATCCGATAGATGGGAAAGTGACACCATATTTTGCTTATGATGTAAAATCAAGAATTGTATACAAAGATTTTAAGGCTTTACTGCAAGCACATGATAGTTGCAAGTTAATGGCTAATAATTATTTGAGGCTTGAAAAAGAATCTGTGCATAATTTACCGACTATTCAGTATTCGGGGCAGATGGAAGAATGGGAAAATGAAGATTCCATGTATGATGAGGGAGGTTATCTATATAAAATTTCTCGAATTATAAAAAGTTTACAGTATTGTGCGGAGAAAAATATTGTACGTCTTTGGAATGAAGAATTACTCAATTACGATTTTGTAAATAGGATTAAACAATCGAACAAAATTGACGAAATTGTAGATGACAGACTAATGATTGATGAAAAGAGTATTTAATGGTAATGTTACGTTTTAGACATTCTGAAATGCTTGTTTTGTAAGGAATTTCAAACGCTGTGGGAGAGGGTGTGATACTTTATACCTATATCCTCGAAAACGGGCTTCTATTGCGTAACATTTCAAAAATGTATTGTCAATCTGCGAAGATTTGCTATAATAAAGGCGTGGCAACATTTTGGCAACAGAAAATCAGCAAGCCAGAATAAATGATGTAATCGAAGTAAAAATCGGTGTGTATTTGCATAAAACTTAAACAAATACAGTTAATAACAACGAGGGACACGCCGAGTTTGAATAATTTGAAATGCTTTAAGAACCCAGTATTTATGCGGGTTTGCAGCACTTTTAAAAGTCTTTTGATAACAATTTGATAACGGTTGCATGAGAGCCATTATTCTTGTAATCCAGTGGTTTTAGGGTTAGAGAATGATTGACAGGTGGTTGTGCAACAAATAAATTCATATTTATCTAAAAAGCCCTTAGCTGTGGGTATAAAACTCATAGCTAAGGGCTTTTGTCGTGCTTATTTATCTGGTTTGAGTTTGTCTTGGAACATTTCGACCGTAAATGGTAAACCACACATCTCTAGAACTACACCTCCAAGTTTGAGATAATGTTGGAAAAGTTGTACAATACACTTTTCCCATTTTTCACACTAGGAGGTCAATTATGAACACCAAACTTGACACAGCACAGATCCGTGTAAAAAACTGGGCTGCTATTATTCAGGAGCGCAACGAATCTGGTCTGTTTGTCAAAGATTATTGTGCACAGCATCAGCTTTCATGAGACTCTTATTATTACTGGCTCCGCAAAGTGAAAGAGGCCCTGCTTGTAGAAAGCGGCTTTATTGAAGTAACGCAGCCAAAGCAGTTCCCTGTGCAGAGGTCTGTAACAGCTGATCCAAATGAAATGTTAACGCTCAAATTTTGCGGAATGCAGCTTGAGATTCCTATTTCCATTCAAAGGGATACCTTGTCCATGATCATTGAGGTGACCGCCCATGCTCAATGATGCGGATATTTCACGTTTCTATCATGTCTATGTTTTTGTCGGGAAGACCGATCTCCGTAAAGGCATCGATGGCCTGTCAACGTTGGTGAAACAAAAGTTTCAACTGGATCCTTTTCACGCTGGAGACCTGTTTCTCTTCTGTGGTTCCAGTAACCGGAAGATCAAAGGGCTGGTCTGGGAGGAAGACGGCTTCCTGCTTATTTATAAGCGGCTGGAGGTGGGAACTTTTCAATGGCCCCGATCGGAAGCGGAAGCCCGTAACATCACTTCGGAGCAGTATCATCTGCTCATGAGCGGATACTCCATAGATCCATCTGTCCATAAGATCGATCCAAAATATCCAGTGTGACTTTTGAACAAAACAGAGAAGTTTTCTGTTTGATTCGAAAGCCTGTATGGGGATAAAAAGTTCTGTTTTTTATCCGCTTAACATGAATTGTGGACAGTCTTCTCTGCCACATGAAAAGTAAGCCGGATCCACCTGTTTTCAGGCAGCCTGGAAGGTATTCTCTACAGAAAGAACTGCTTTTGGAGCAGGAGTTTTCCACCGTCAAAATACCGAAAAGATATCGGTCTGATTTTTGTGTTTTTTCGCTTCTTCTGTTATACTGGATCCATAAAAGCGAAGGAGACTGATCGTCCGTGTGGCACTTGCGTTATCAAAAGAACAGCTGGCAAAACTGAATAAAAAAGATATCCTGCAGCTCTTGCTTGAAAGCATGGAGCAGGAAAAAGAATTACGTAGCCAGCTGGCTGTTCTTACGGATGAGTTGAAACGGACAAACCAGCAGATGCAGGTGATCCTTGAAAAATGGAACCTTGCGCAGGCAACTCGCTTTGGACGTTCTTCTGAAAAAATGACATATGATACCGGAGCCTGCCAGCAGTTGGAACTAGCCATCATGTACGCGGAATGTTTCAATGAAGCAGAAGCATGTTTTTTACGGCAAATCTTGCTAATAACCCCAGGTTTCGCCTATAATAGGATTCAGTATGAATAATAGAAAGAAGGGGGTTAAGCAATGCAGGCATATACATATATTTCTAAGGGAAAGTTTGAATTAGTGGAAAAACCAAAACCGGTGCTTATGCACGAACGGGATGCGATTGTAAAGGTAACACTGGCCAGCATCTGTTCCAGTGATCTGCATATCAAACACGGAAGTGTGCCGCGGGCGGTCCCTGGAATTACAGTCGGCCATGAGATGGTAGGAATTGTGAAAGAAGTTGGGGCAGCGGTGACCCATGTGAAGCCGGGGGACAGGGTCACTGTAAACGTAGAGACCTTCTGCGGTGAATGCTTTTTCTGTAAAAATGGATATGTAAATAACTGTACGGACGAGAATGGCGGCTGGGCCCTGGGATGCCGTATCGATGGCGGACAGGCCGAATATGTGCGGGTTCCATTTGCAGATCAGGGATTAAATAAGATTCCGGATGGAGTGACGGACCGGCAGGCACTGTTTGTGGGAGATGTGCTGGCGACCGGCTATTGGGCGGCGAGAATCTCTGAGATCACGGAGGAAGATACGGTTCTGATCATCGGTGCCGGTCCGACGGGTATTTGTACCCTTCTATGCGTAATGTTAAAGAAACCGAAACGAATCATTGTCTGCGAGAAAGATGAAAACCGCGTCCGCTTTATAAAGGAGCACTATCCGGATGTATACACCGTTTTACCGGAGGAATGTCTGGAATATGTTCAGAAAAACAGTGATCATGGCGGAGCCGATGTAGTCCTTGAGGTGGCAGGAGCCCCTTCTACTTTCCGGTTAGCCTGGGAATGTGCAAGGCCTAATGCAATCGTCACAGTGGTAGCGCTCTATGACGAAGCCCAGACGCTGCCGCTTCCGGATATGTATGGCAAGAATCTTACCTTTAAAACCGGCGGTGTAGATGGATGCGACTGTGAGGAGACGCTTCGCCTCATTGCAGAGGGCAAGATCGATACGGAACCGCTTATTACCCATACCTATCCGCTTAGCCGGATCGAAGATGCATACGAGCTTTTTGAGAACAAGAAAGATGGAGTGATTAAGGTAGCGGTGGAGTGCTAGTTGGATAAAGAAAGGTAAGAGATACATGCAGAACATCAGATGGGCAGTTCTTGGAACCGGAGTGATTGCAAATGAAATGGCCGTGGCCTTAAAGAAAAACGGGCGAAACATCGATGCGGTGGGTAACAGAACCCATGAGAAAGCGGTTGCATTTGCAGAAAAATATGGGATAAAAAAGGTATATGATAATTATAATGACATGTTTACAGACCCGGATATTGATGTAATCTATATCACAACTCCCCATAATACCCATATTAATTTTATGCGCAGGGCAATTGAGAATGGAAAGCACATTCTGGTCGAAAAATCTATCACCTTAAACAGCCGGGAACTGGATGAGGCAATTGCTCTGGCGGATAAAAAGGGTGTTGTCATAGGTGAGGCCATGACGATTTATCATATGCCGATTTATAAAAAGCTTAAAGAGATTCTTGAGTCAGGGAAACTTGGAAAGGTGAATCTGATCACTATGAATTTTGGAAGCTTCAAAGAATATGATATGAACAACCGCTTTTTTAATAAAAACCTGGCAGGAGGTGCCATGCTGGATATCGGGGTGTACGCGCTTTCCTTTATTCGGTGGTTTATGGATTCCAAGCCGGATCAGCTTTTATCCCAGGTAAAACCGGCACCTACAGGAGTGGATGAACAGGCAGGATTGCTGCTGATGAATCAGGAAGGCCAGATGGCATCTGTCATGTTGTCGCTGCATTCCAAGCAGCCGAAAAGAGGCATGGTATCCTGTGAAAAGGGATATATAGAAATCATGGAATATCCGAGAGCCTGGGAAGCGAGAATCACCTATACAGATTCCGGAGAAACGGAAATGATTCAGACCGGTGAGCATGCAGATGCGCTGGCCTATGAGCTGGCGGATATGGAGAAAGCCATCCGTGGGGATGCAGAATGCATGCATTTGGATTATACAAAAGATGTGATGGATATGATGACGGAATTCAGAAAAGAATGGGGATTTCAGTATCCGGAGGAGATGTAAATTATGGTACGAAAACACATCTTTTTTTCAGGTGATGTCCAGGGCGTCGGCTTCCGCTACCGCTCCTTTTATATCGCCCAGTCCCTTGGCCTGGCCGGCTGGGTGGAGAACCTGTGGGACGGAAGAGTGGAGATGGAAGTGCAGGGAAGCGAAGCTTCCATTCGGGAAATGTTAGATCGGATTCAGCAACAGAGATGGATCAACGTGGCGGATATGGAGATCACAGAGATTCCCTGTGAAGAAGAACGGGGATTTAAGATAAGATAAAAACGAGGGGGATGTTACTATGTTTATCAATTTTTCCAATCATCCAAGCAAACTTTGGGCAGAGGAAGAGAGAAATGCGGCTCTTCAGTATGGCACGATTGAGGATCTGGCCTTTCCGCAGGTTCCGGAAGGCACAGTCTAATCACTGGCTAAGCCAGTGGTCATGATTTGCATTACCAGAGCCAATTCCATTTTTTTGTGTATAAAAATACAGGAAAATGACAAAAAACATGTAAATTTTTAGTTGGCTTTTTAGCATTCTATGGTAGACTAATATGGTATATCAAAAAATGGGAAGGAGACTCAAAAATGAGCCAAAAAGAAGAAAAAGGGCTAAAGTCCTTTAACAAGGGATTCCAAGTGCCAGATACCTACATTATTATCTTTTTAGTAGTCGTTATCGCAGCACTTCTGACATTTCTTGTACCAAAGGGATTTTACGAAACACAGGATATTTCATATATGATCAATGGTGTTGAGAAAACCCGTACAGTAATCAAGGACGGAAGTTTCCAGTATCTGACAGATGATGCAGGAAATGTAGTAACAGAAGGAGTAGCACTCTTTAGCGGAGATGGTGGAACAGGATTCTTCAACTATATGTATAACGGAATCGTAAATAGTTCTGCAATCGAGATAATCGCATTCCTTATGGTAGTAGGTGGTGCATTTGGTATCATGATCCGTACAGGTGCGATTGAATCTGGATTGATCGGATTGATCCGTAAGGCCAAGGGAGCAGAAAAACTACTGATTCCGATACTTTTCGTACTGTTTTCTCTTGGTGGAGCAGTTTTCGGAATGGGAGAAGAAGCGCTTCCGTTTACTATGATTCTTTGTCCGTTGTTTGTAGCAGTTGGATATGATTCAGTTATCGCAGTTCTTGTTACTTATGTTGCCACACAGATTGGTTTCGGTTCATCTTGGATGAATCCGTTCTCTGTAGGCATTGCACAGGGTATTGCAGGTATTGACGTATTCTCCGGTGCAGGATTCCGTATGGTAATGTGGGTCGTATTTACAGCACTCGGCTGTGGAATGACTATGTTCTATGCATCAAAGATTAAAAAGAATCCGACAATCTCAATCGCATATAAGACGGATTCATATTTCCGTGAGCAGAATGAAACAACAGGAATTGACGAAGGACATTCATTTGGTCTTGGACACATTTTAGTCCTTCTGACACTGGCTGTTACAGTAGTATGGGTAGTTTGGGGAGTTATGACTCAGGGATACTACATGCCGGAGATTGCAACACAGTTCTTTATTATGGGAATTGTTTCCGGTGTGTTTGGAGTTATCTTTAAACTGAATGATATGAAACTGAATGATATTGCAACATCTTTCAAAGATGGAGCAAAAGACCTGATCGGTGCTGCCCTTGTCGTTGCTATGGCACAGGGAATCATGCAGGTTCTTGGTGGTTCTGATCCGACAACACCTACAGTTATTAATACAATTATGTATAATATTTCAAATGCATTGTCTGGAGTTTCCGGAGCAGTTGCAGCCGTACTTATGTATCTGTTCCAGTCCGTATTTAACTTCTTCGTTGTATCCGGAACAGGACAGGCTGCCATCACAATGCCGATCATGGCTCCGCTGTCAGACCTGTTAGGTGTTTCGCGTCAGACAGCTGTAGTTGCATTCCAGCTTGGTGATGCATTTACAAACCTGATTGTTCCTACATCCGGATGCTTGATTGGATCTCTTGCAATTGCAAAGATTGAGTGGTCTAACTGGATTAAATTCATGTGGAAATTCCTTGGTGTCTTAATGATTGGTGCAATCATTACAGTTCTTGTTGCAGTTGGAATTGGATTCTAAAATATGTATTTTATCTCAGTCGAGAAGACTCCCACCTCTTTTGGTGGCGAGTAATAGCAAATTTGTCTCAGTGGGAGTGATTTGTGATGAAATTAATTCAGAATATTGATGTTTATGCGCCACAGCATCTGGGGAAAAAAGATGTACTTATAATCAATGATAAGATTGTTAAGATTAAAGATGCGGGTTCTATATCCGCAGACGGATTTCTTTCTGAGGCAGAAAGGATCAATGGAGAGGGGCTACTTTTAACTCCGGGATTCATTGATAGTCATGTTCATGTACTCGGAGGCGGTGGCGAAGGCGGATTCGCCAATCGTACTCCGGAAGCAACCATGGAAGGACTTACGAAGTTTGGAGTGACAACCGTTGTTGGCTGCCTTGGAACAGATGGAATCGGTCGTGATATGTGTGCACTGGTTGCAAAGACAAAAGGATTGAATGAGCAGGGAATGTCTGCATACTGTTATACCGGAAGTTATCAGATTCCGGTCCGCACGTTGACTGACAGTATTGTGAAAGATATTATGATGATTCAGGAAATCATTGGAACGGGAGAAATCGCGATCTCTGATCATCGTTCTTCACAGCCGACTTTCGAGGAATTTGCACGTGTCATTGCGGATACAAGGCTTGGTGGTGTTCTTTCCGGGAAAGCTGGCATTGTAAATGTTCATCTGGGCGATAGTCCGAGATGCTTAGATCTGATTGAACGAGTAGTCGATGAGACAGAGATACCGGCAACTCAAATACTGCCAACACATATCAATCGAAATGAGATGCTTTTTGGCAAGTCGATTGAGTATGCACTGAAAGGCGGAGCAGTAGACTTTACTGGAAATGAAGATATTGACTATTGGGAAACTATCTGTGATGAGGTACGTGTATGTAATGGTATCAAACGGATGTTAGATGCAGGAGTAAATCCTGACCGCATAACAATTTCTTCTGACGGGCAGGGAAGCCTTCCGATGTACAGTAGTGATGGCAAATTCCTTGGAATGGGAGTTGGACAGTCCAGCTGCCTTCTGAAGGAAGTAAAGGAATGTGTATTTAAAACAGAAATTCCTTTAGAAATAGCAATTTCTACAATTACATCGAATCCAGCAGATATTCTTTGTCTTAAGGGAAAAGGTAAGGTTGAAGAAGGCTATGATGCGGATCTTTGTATTCTCGACCAGGAACTTCAGCTTGTTGAAGTGATTGCAAAAGGGAATACAGTTTATAAAAAATAAAGGATATCAGATGTGAGAAGCATCAGTCACTTAGTTGGCTGGTGCTTTTTTGCGTGCTTATACAGTTGATAAAATGATAACCTCGCATAAAAAGAGATGCTGTCTGCTGGTAGAATTAAAAAGAAAAAAAGTTGTTGACATACACCACAAATATAATAACAATTCTAAATGTTTGAATTATAATTATTCTATATGATAGAAGAAGGAGATAAATAATAAATGGATGATTCCTTTCACTACTTGGGAGAGTTATTCTTTTATCTATTTAAGCGACCAGCTTAAGGCAAAGTTGACGGTATATCGGACGTTTTGTCCGAAACCATAGCCTGATCCCTTCTTTTACATACGACAGTATGCCTGAGATACCTTTAGCCAGCCGATAATAGCTGAAATGGATTTTTTCTTTTATAGGGTCTGCTTTCTGTATGATTGCAACCTTCAGGGCATGCGTTTCTGATTTCATGGACATATGTACCAGAAATGCCATGCACAGGGTAATATAAAAATTTAGGGCATTGATTGCAGTGAGCTTCCTTACACGGAAGTTTTCAAACTGAAACATCTGCTTTTTTAGAGGTTTCTGGGCTTTGTGCTTGCAAAATGCTTGCAGTAAGTAAAATTTCTTATAATTTGAAAATACCAAGATGAAAATATCAATGAAAATATCAAGGAAAGAAATCCCTTGACATTTCCCACCAACATGCCTAAAATAATAAACAGATTGCATACATGAAATCAATCAAACCAAACAAACCAAAAGCTATGATCGTGTTCTATAAGATACTGTTTCCGGTCAGAGAGAAGAGGTCAGCGGCTGTGAGCCTTTTTCCGTTCAGACAGATATCCGAATTTCCCACGGGAGCTGCATTGCTGAAATTTAGAGTAGGCATTGCCGTCTGGTGTACGTTACATACCGGAAAGTGTCTGTGGCAGACGAAAAAATGACCTGCCGACAGGAAGCTGGGTGGTACCGCGGTATAGATATGATCGTCCCTTTGCACGTTTTGTGCGAAGGGATTTTTTTATGTCATGTCGCAAGCAACCGCGCGAGACGCCCGAATGTGCCAGAGAACATCCTTTATGCACAAATTCGTGTCCACAAGTTAAAGCAATATCAAGATAAAAAGCAACAAAAGTAATAGAAGGAGAGAAATCATGCAGGATTTAAAAGAACTGAATGAAGTGATCACTGCGATCAAAGAGGAAATCCGCCAGGGTGCGGATGCTCTGACGACTTCCAAGAGTGTCTATGAGTTTAAGAAGACCTTTCTGGATAATAAGCAGGGCAGAATTGGTCTGCTGATGAAAGAAATGCGCAATGTTGCCAATGACCAGAAAGCGGAATTTGGTAAGACTATCAACGGCGCCAAGGAGTGGGCAAACAATTTCTTTGACGAGCTGGATCAGAAATTAAAAGAGAAAGAGCAGCAGCAGCGCTATGAATCGGAGAAGATTGATATCACGATGCCGCCGGTTAAAATCCGTTACGGTAATCTGCATCCAGTTACGACGGTCCGCAATCAGCTGACGGATATCTTTACCTCTATGGGATTTGAGGTATATGAGGGAACCGAGATCGAGACGGATTATTATAACTTTACAGCTTTAAATACACCGCAGGATCATCCGGCGCGCGATATGCAGGATACATTCTATCTGTCTCCGGAATTCTTGCTCCGTACCCAGACATCGGCTGGACAAGTTCATGTTATGGAAGCGAAAAAACCGCCGATCAAGGTTGTTTCCCCGGGTAAGGTATTCCGTTCTGACGATGATGCGACCCATTCTCCGATGTTCAGCCAGATGGAAGGTCTGGTTGTTGATGAGGGCATCACCCTGTGTGATTTAAAGGGTATGCTGGATATGTTTGTTCAGAGAATTTTCGGTGAGCAGACAAAAACGAGACTTCGTCCGTCCTATTTCCCGTTCACGGAGCCGTCTGTTGAGGTCGATGTAAGCTGCTTCCAGTGCGGCGGCAAGGGCTGCCGTCTGTGCAAGGAAACAGGCTGGATCGAGGTTCTCGGCGCTGGTGTGGTAAATAAGAAGGTACTGGAAAACTGCGGCATTGATTCCAATAAATATAGTGGATTCGCATTCGGATTGGGTCTGGAGCGTATCGCAATGCTGAAATACGGCATCAACAACATCAAGATGCTTTTTGAGTCTGATCTGCGTGTGCTGGATCAGATCGATGACTGATCAGGACAGGAGGATTAGAAATGCTTGTACCGTTAAGCTGGTTAAAAGATTATGTAGATATTAATATTTCCGCAGATGAGCTGGAGAAGAAGCTTTTTGACTGTGGATTTGAGGTAGAAGAAAAATGGCAGGTTGGCAAGGATATCAGCGGCATCGTCGTTGGTTATGTTGACTCCTGTGAGCCGATTCCGGAAACACATCTTCATGTGTGCCAGGTCAATGTAGGTGGTCCGGAACTCTTACAGATCTGCTGTGGCGCTGACAATGTAAAAGCTGGCGGAAAATTCCCAGTTGCCATGATTGGCGCGAAAGTATATGCAACTGCAAAAGATCATGTGACGATCGAGGGCGTGGCTACCATTAAAAAGGGTAAATTGAGAGGTTATGAGTCCCAGGGTATGCTGTGTTCCGGTACCGAGCTTGGCTTAAACGAGGATCTGTATCCGGGTGCTGGTTACAACGGATTGCTGGTTCTGCCGGAGGATGCGGAAATTGGTTCGGATGTCAAAGAGCTGACCGGCTTAAATGACTGGATCTTCGATGTTTCTATCACGGCAAACCGTCCGGATTGCCAGAGTATTTTCGGTCTGGCAAGAGAGGTTGCTGCCGCACTGGGCGAGCCGCTCAAGACGCCGGCACTGGATTACACTGAGACAGAAGTTGAGAAAGAAGGCTTCAACGTAACGGTAGAGGCACAGGATCTTTGCCCGCGTTACATTGCACACTATGTATATGACGTAAAACTGGGTCAGTCCCCGGCATGGATGAGACGACGTCTGGCTTTGGTAGGGAATAATTCCATTTCCAATATTGTTGATATTACAAACTATATCATGCGTGAGTTAGGTCAGCCGCTTCATGCGTTTGACTGCGATTATCTGGAGGGCAATGCGATCAACGTAAGACGCGCGGCCGAGGGCGAGAAGATCGTGACGCTGGATGAGAAAGAATTTACCTTAAATCCGAACAATCTGGTTATCTGCGACGGCAAAAAGCCGGTAGCACTTGCCGGAATCATGGGTGGTTTAAATTCTGAGATCCGTGATACCACGACGGAAGTGATGTTTGAGGCAGCTAAATTTGCCCGTGACAACATCCGCAGAAGCTCCCGTGCATTAGGACAGGGATCCGACGCGAGCCAGCGATATTCTAAGGGTGTCGATGAGTACACAACCGAGATGGCGATGAAACGTGTCCTGCACCTGGTTGAGGAGCTGGGAGTTGGTAAGATTTCCAAGACCCATAAAAATGTAAATACCGGAAACTCCTTAGAGCCGACTACCTTCAAGACAAGTGTTAAGAAGGTAAACGCTGTTCTGGGTATTACCGTTCCGAACGAGGATATTTTACGCATCCTGACTGGCTTAAACTTCCAGCCGGAGATCAACGGCGACGAACTGACCATGCATTTCCCGGCATACCGCGAGGATATGGAAGATTATCCGGATGTTGCCGAGGAAGTGATCCGTATGTACGGCTACGATCACATCACATCGACCTTCATGCCGAGTGCTAAGGTGACGATCGGTGGAAGCAACCTGCGTCAGAGAACAATTCTGAAAGTAAAGAGAACGCTGTGCAGTGTTGGCGCATTTGAGGGAATCCACTATTCCTTCTTCTCCCCGTCGGATCTGGATGAAATGGGATTTGCAGAGGACGCGCCAGAGCGCAGGGCGATCCGCATCATGAATCCGATCAACGAGGATCTGTCCCTGATGAGAACAACACTGGCACCGCAGATGATTCATGCGATGGGACGCAACCAGAAGAGAGGCATCTTCGAGGGACGTATCTTCGAGATTGGAAATGCATTTATTCCGAAGTCCCTGCCTCTGACGGAATATCCGGAAGAGCGAGAGACGCTGTGCATCGGTGCATTTGGTAAGGAAGAGTCCTTCTTTACCTTAAAGGGAATGGCAGAGGCAGTTGCCGATGTTTTAAATATTACTTTTAACTATGAAAAAGCAGAGAAACCGTTCCTGCATCCGTATCAGACCGCAGCGATCTTCTGCGAGGGCGAGGAGATTGGTTACCTCGGTAAGGTAAAATATGAGATCATGAAGGAAGAGGCAATGCGCGAAGATGCGTATGTGTTGGAGATCAGCATGAAAGCGCTGGAGAAATGGTATGGAAAAGCCAAAGTATTTGAGCCGCTTCCAAAATTCCCGGAGGAAAAACGTGATCTGGCGCTGGTTATGGACAAAGACATCACCTGCGGACAGGTTGAGGGCTGTATCCGCGAGGCTTGTGCTTACGTCAAGGATGTTAGCCTGTTCGACGTATACGAGGGCAGACAGATCGCAGCCGATAAGAAATCGATGGCATTTACCGTTCTCTTCACTCCGAAGGAAGAGGCGTTCAAGGCAGATACCGTTGACGGATATGTCAAGAAAGTGCTGAAACAGCTGAATAAGACGTATGGAATTGAGCTGAGAAGCTGATTTTGAAGGAAAGAAAAGGCTGCTGTCCAGAGAGAGAAACTTTGGACGGCAGTCTTTTTGTGTAATAGGAAATTCCTTGGAATTCCCTATTACACAAAAAGGCACTAACGTGCCAATGATGCGCACTCGCGCGAAGCAGAAACATGTCGCAAGCGACCGCGCTCGGCGCGAGAATGTGCCAAGGCACATTCTTTTTCACGTTCATAAAAAAATGTTTGATGATAAGTTTGATTACGCTTCATTTTCTATTCGTATAATCACAATATCATTTAATTTCAAAACCATATTTTTCTGCGGAAGCACCGACAGATCATCGCGCAGCACCAAAAATATCTTGATATTCTGCTCTTCTTCCATCTCTTCAATGGTTTTTCCGGCATACCGTTTATCGACGAAAACCTCGGCAATTTCCTGAATATCCGCGTCCTTCATGCTGGACAGGCTGCTCTTGCGCTGGTACTGTTCGACGAAACCGGCGCTGATGATACCGGTTGGGATCGCGACGGCACCGACTCCGAGGTAGGCGATGCAGATCGCCATCACGCGCCCAAGCGTTGTGACCGGGTAAATATCGCCGTAACCGACGGTCAGCAGCGTGGACATACTCCACCAGATGCCGCTGAATGCATTGCGGAAAATGTCCGGCTGAGCGTTGTGCTCGACACTATACATGCACATGCTGCTCGCCAGCATCAGCACCATGACGATGAACACAGAGGAAATGATCTGGTTCCGTTTTTCATAGAGTACGGTGGTAATGATGTTGAACGAGTCGTATTTCGCATTGAGCCGGAACAGATGGAAAATCCGCGCTACGCGCAGCATACGGAAAATGATGAAGCCCGACAGAAAAAAGACCGGGATGATCGTCAGCAGATCCACCACTCCATCAAAGGAAATGAGAAAGCAGAACCGGGCGCGTCCCGGCGTTTTTTCTGGATAGAGATAGTCGGCAGTCCAGATGCGCAGCGCGTATTCAATACAGAAAATCAGGACACTGGCATGTTCCAGCATGGTAAACAGACCACCGAAGGATGTTAATTGATCGAATGTTTCCAGAAACGTGACAATGATATTGCAGATGATCGTGAAGGTGATGAAAATATCGAATGCACGGCTGATACGGTTGCTCTTGTCGCCGATCTGGATGATGTTAAATATTTTTTCTTTCATAGTGGATATTTTTATAATAATTTTTGGGTGAATGTGTTTCCCTGTTGGTATAAAAGAGGGGGGTATCTCAGTCGAGAAGATTCCTACCTCTTCAGGAGGTGAGTAATAGCAAATTTGTCTCAGTGGAAGCCTTGTCTCCGACTGAGATAAACGCTCCGCGAGGATGCGCAGTGATTCTGATAGGAATATGTCAGCTTCGCTGACCAGAATCACGCGCCAAGTCTCACGGACGTTCGACTTGAATATAGTTGCAGATACTATTATTGTATCATTTTCAGGCATCCCTTGCAATCTTTCTGGTGTCTGGGTATAATTTCTGTAGGTAATTTAAAAAGGTAAAATGCTTTGTTTAGAACGGTCGCATTTAAATATAGAAGGTGCCGTGTAATAGCAAGCATGCTCACAAAGGAGGAATAAGATGCTGTTTATTTATTATCCAAAATGCAGTACCTGCCAGAAAGCGAAAAAATGGCTGGATGCACAGGAAATTTCATATATAGAGCGCCATATCGTGGAGGAAAATCCGACGTATGAGGAATTGAAGAAGTGGCAGGCGAGAAGCGGGCTGCCGATCAAGAAATTTTTCAATACGAGCGGGATGCTATATAAGGAAATGCAGTTAAAGGATAAGCTGCCGCAGATGAGCGAGGACGAACAGTTGAAGTTGCTTGCCACCAATGGGATGTTGGTAAAACGCCCTGTCATTGTGGATGGAGATACTGTTTTAACGGGATTTCGGGAAAAGGAATGGGAAGAAAAGCTGCGGTGATGGACTGGGAGCAGAAGTTTCCTTTCTTACGCGAAAAAGGACACGTGGTTTCGCTGATTGGCGGAGGCGGAAAGACGACGCTTCTGTATGCGCTGTCGGCGTACTGCACGGCGAAGGGATGGCGGGTGCTGACGGCGACGACGACGCATATTCGGAAGCCGGTAAATGTGCCGTGGATTGCGGTAAATGAGGAAGAAAATACCGCGTGGGAGAATGCCGGAAAAGAGCGCGATCGTCTCTGGCAGCAGGGAACCTACGTCGTAGCCGGAACCCCAGCCCCACACGAAAAATTGACAATTCTGCCAGAATCGATTCGAAGCGAGTGGATTTCGGATGCAGATATCACATTTCTGGAGGCGGATGGCGCGAAATGTCTTCCGTGTAAATTTCCGGCGGCGCATGAGCCGGTGATACTGCCGCAGAGCGATATCGTGCTGGCGGTCGCGGGGCTGAGTGCCCTGTATCGTCCGCTGGGGGAGGTGTGCTTCCGGGCGGAGCTGGCGATTGAGGCGTGGAACAGGGATGTGTGCGAGTATGGGGACGCAGCTTATCCCAAAGAAGGAAAAAGACTGCTCAAAGAAGTGCCCATTTCGAAAGATACGCCTTTGACCCCAGAACTTCTGGCGTGGCTTCTTGGTAGCGAAAACGGTGCCAGAAAAGATATATCGGGGCGTTTGTTTTTTGTGGTTCTGAACCAGGCGGACACGTCAGAGCGCCGGGAGGATGGCAGAAAGGTACTGGATATCCTGAAACATAGCTACGGAATTCAGGGAATTTTAACTTCCTTTTCAGGATCAGAACGAAATCAGGAGTGAGAGAGATGAGTGAGAAAAAGGATATCGTATTTTGTACGGGCGGCGGCTGTACGGCAAAGCTGGGAGCCGGTGTTTTAAGCCGCATTTTGGAAAAACTACCGCGCGGCGAGAAGGATCCGAATCTTTTAGTCGGATATGACAGCCGGGACGATGCGGCAGTGTATCAGGTCACAGAGGATCTGGCGCTGGTGCAGACGGTTGATTTCTTCCCGCCGATGGTGGACGATCCGTATATTTTTGGACAGGTTGCAGCGGCAAATGCGCTGAGCGACGTGTACGCGATGGGCGGTGAGGTCAAGACGGCGCTGAATCTGGTGTGTTTTCCGGAATCAATGGATTTGAATGTTCTGGGACAGATTTTACAGGGCGGCGCGGAGAAGGTGGCAGAAGCAGGCGGCATTCTCGCGGGCGGTCACTCGATTGCGGACACGGGCGTGAAATACGGTTTGTCCGTGACGGGACTGGTAAATCCGAAAAAGCTGTACGCCAATGATGCCGGACAGCCGGGCGACCGCCTGATTTTGACAAAGGCATTGGGTGTTGGGCTGATTTGTTCGGCAAACCGCGTCGGAGAAGTGACAAAAGAGCAGATGGACGGGGCGGTACAGTCGATGACGACGCTCAATAAAACAGCGGCGGAAATCAGCCGGAAGTACACGGTTCATGCGTGCACAGATGTGACTGGGTTCGGTTTTCTGGGACATCTGCATGAAATGATGGGGCGCGGGCTGTCGTGCGAGATTGATGTGAAGCATATCCCGGTGCTTCCGGGCGCACGTGAGTCGGCAGATGCGTTTTTATACACGGCGGCAGGACAGAGAAACCGCAACCATGTCGGGGCGGCGGTGCAGTTTGAAAATGTACCGTTTTCAATGGAAGAGGTCTTGTTTGACCCGCAGACCTCCGGCGGACTTCTGATGGCAGCTGCCCCGGATGAGGCGGAGAAACTGGAACAGGAGCTGCAGAACGCCGGGCTTCCGGCGCGGATCGTGGGAACGATCACGGAACCGGGAGAGGTTGAAATTTTTGTACGAGGATAGGAGGAAACAGAAATGAAGAAAGTAGATGCAAGAGGAGACGCATGCCCGATTCCGGTCGTAAAGGCAAAACACGCGATAGAGGAACTTTCGGGTGCCGGACAGGTGGAAGTGCTGGTGGATAATGAGATTGCAGTTCAGAATCTGACGAAAATGGCGGAGCAGAAGGGCTATCAGAGCAGTGCAAAGAAGCTGGCGGATCAGGAATATCAGGTTATCTTTACGGTGGGTGAGCAGACAGAAGAGGAAAAAGCACAGGCAGGAGCCGGATGCGAAGCCTGTATTCCGGACAGCCGTACCGATACCGTGGTTGTGATTGCCAATGATAAGATGGGCGAGGGCAGTGAGGAACTTGGAAAGACGCTTTTGAAAGCATTTACATTTGCCCTGACCCAGCAGGACAACTTGCCGAAAACCATTCTTTTCTATAACGGCGGAGCCAGTCTGACCTGTGAAGGATCTCCGATGCTGGAGGATCTGAAGACACTGGAGGCAGAAGGTGTGGAGATCCTGACCTGCGGCACCTGCCTGAATTTCTATGGTCTGACCGAGAAGCTGGCAGTCGGCGGTGTAACCAACATGTATGTCATCGCTGAAAAAATGCTGGGCGCTGGAAATGTGGTAAAACCATGATTTATATGGACAATGCGGCGACTTCGCTTCAAAAGCCGCTGCAGGTGGAACAGGCAGTCCTTGAGGCGCTTCGCACCGCAGGAAATCCGGGGCGCGGCGCGCATGAGGCAACCTTACATGCTTCAAGACTGGTGTACGGGGCACGTGCGGCAGCAGCAGAATTGTTTGATGCGGAAGATGCGTCGCGGATTGCCTTTACGGCAAACGCAACGGAGGCGCTGAACATAGCCATTTCCGGGCTGATTCGTCCGGGCGATCACGTGATCACGACGGTCTGTGAGCATAATTCGGTGCTGCGTCCTCTTTATCGTCTGCGTGATCAGGGTTCGATGCTTAGTTTTGTGGGTGTGGATGCGCGTGGAAATCTAAAATATGAAGAGTTGGAAGCATTTCTGCGCCCAGAGACGCGTGCGGTGGTAATTACCGGCGCCTCCAACGTGACAGGAAATGTGACGGATCTTTCCTATATTTCTTCGTTTGTTAAACGGAATGGACTGCTTCTGATTGTGGATGCGTCGCAGACTGCAGGGGAAGAACTGTTTTCCGTGCAGAAGCTCGGAATCGACGTGCTCTGTTTTACCGGGCATAAGGCGCTTCTGGGACCACAGGGAACCGGCGGGCTGTATGTGAAGCCGGGACTTTCGGTGGAACCACTTCTGGTTGGCGGCAGCGGCATTCACAGTTATGATGAACACCATCCGAAGGAAATGCCAACGGCACTCGAAGCCGGGACGCTCAATGTCCATGGTCTGGCGGGGCTGGCAGCAGGCATCCGTTACCGGATGGATCAGGGGATCGAGAAATTGCAGAAACGGGAGCGGGATTTAACACGCCGTTTTTACGAACAGGTGAAGGAAATTCCGGGCATCATTGTGTATGGAGATCCGGCGGCAAAATGTCATGCGCCGATCGTTTCTCTCAACCTTGCCGGGGAAGATTCGGCACGTGTGGCGGATGCACTCTGGGAGGAATACGGCATCTGCGTCCGCGCGGGGGCACACTGTGCGCCGCTCATGCACCGGGCGCTTGGAACGGTCGGTCAGGGAGTGGTGCGGTTCAGTTTTTCGCATTTTAATACGGAAGAGGAGATTGAGAGGGCAGCAGAAGCAGTTCGGGCACTGGCAGAGGAAGCGTAGGGGAGAAATTGGTAGTATGAGAGAAAAACATCCATTTATCGTACTGTCCTTTCAGACAACTGTGGCGGCGATGGAATGGGAAAAACGATGTATGGAAACGGGCATTCCGGGACGTTTAATTCCACTTCCGAGGGAGATTTCTGCCGGCTGTGGTCTTGCGTGGCGGATGCGTCCGGAAGAGTGGGAGCAGTGGAGCGGACGGGTAGACACTTCTGTTTATGATAAGGTGTCGTGTGTGTGGCAGTAAAAAGAATTACTCTAAAAGCAGAAAACACAATCAAAGGAATTATTTGAAGAAGAAGCTGCATAAACAGGTAATGGAAATAATAGTAACAAAAGTGAGATAGGAGAAGGCATCCTCATGAAACGAGATGATTTAATTATTGTGCGCGGCGGCGGTGACCTGGCAACTGGGACGATTCATCGACTCTGGGCGGCAGGGCTTCGGGTGCTGGTGCTGGAGATTGAAAATCCGGCGGCGATCCGGCGGCAGGTGGCGTTGTGCGAGGCGGTTTATACGAAAACAACGGAGGTTGAGGGGCTTCGTGCTGTCCGGATTGAACGATATGAGGAGGCAGAAGCGGTCTGGCAGGAAAATAGCGTGCCGATTTTGATTGATCCGAAAGGCGTGTCGATTGGAGCGCTGAAACCGGCTGTTGTGATCGATGCGATTCTGGCAAAGCGAAATCTTGGAACCCGTCGGGATATGGCACCGCTCACGATTGCACTTGGTCCGGGCTTTACGGCAGGTGAGGATGTGGATGTTGTGGTGGAGACAAAGCGCGGTCACCGGCTGGGGCGAATTATCCGCGAGGGTGCGGCGATCCCGAATACAGGGATTCCGGGCGTGATCGCTGGATACGGTGCAGAGCGGGTGATTCACGCGCAGGCAGCGGGTATTTTCAAAAATATGCGTGTGATCGGTGATATCGTCGAAGCCGGGGACACGATCGCGGAGATTTGGCAGGAGGACGGAACGAAACTTCTGGTTCAGACACAGATCACAGGCATTCTGCGAGGTCTTTTGCGGGATGGTTATCGGGTGACGGAACATTTCAAGGTAGCAGATGTCGATCCGAGAAAAGAGGAACTTTCCAACTGTTTTCTGATCTCGGACAAGGCGAGATGTATCGCGGGAAGTGTACTGGAGTTGGTGTGTGCCCAGTTATGGAAGTAAAAGAGAGACTATAGCAATAGTTCCTTTGAGAAAAATTCTAAGAAATTTCATCCTAATCATTGACGTATAGCAAAAAAACAGCGTAAAATTTTCTGGATAAGCTCCTTTGGCAGGCAGCTTTGATAAACATCAGGATCTGGTTTTGGAAGATGATCTCTATGATTGTTAGAATCTTCATGTCATAGGAAACTTCGTCCTATGACACAAAAATGCTCCGCGGAAAAGCACAGCGAACTATAAAGACGCTGTGCCTTCCGGGGTTTCTTCCCCTTCATTTGCTTCCTCCATGGTGACAATCGGCTGGATGGCCTCATCGGTGTAGCGGACGCGCAGAACTGCCTGCGGCCAGTTAAGCTTAATGAGAGCTGTTTTCTGCCGTTCTTTTCCGGCTTTTTCGATTAGGTCGAGCAGTTCACGCAGAACTTCCTTTGTCAGATAGCCGCCGCGCCAGTGAAACGTCAGTGTTTTTCCTTTTTTGGCCGCCTGTAAGGAGCGCTTGTAAACGTCCTCCTGTTTGGTAAAGGAAAGCTTCTTTTCTTTGTAGTAGAAATGATCGCTGTCCGTGCAGGCAGGCGCCGGGGCGATGAGCGGTTCGTGGTCGCGGAAGATCGCCTTGTCGTCGAGATTGAAGTAATCGTAGCGGATTTCCTCGCCGGTCTGGAGACATTTGCCGAGACTGTTGTCGAAGGTAGCGTCCAGATGGTAGTACGTTTTCCCGATCTTGACGATGTTCCAGGTATGGCGGTATTTGATGCCCTTTTCAGGGTTATTGCCGCAGAGCGCGATCATGCACCAGATGCCGAGCGTATCACAAAGAATTTTGACCGATTTGGCGATGCCCTCGCAGACGCCGACGCCCTGTCCCAGAGGTCCGATGATCTCATGGGAGTAGGGCTTTTTTAATTTGTCATAGTGAACGTGTTCGCAGATAAAATCGTGGATATAGCGTTCTTTTTCCAGTTCAGTCAGCTTCATTGCCGGGCGGGCAAGTTTTTCGACGCGGGCGCCCATCGCTTTCTGATGTTCGCGGATCTTGCCCTTGTCAAAGAGGTATTCCGGTATCAGGATCAGGTTCGGGGAATCTGGGTAATACTTATATTTAAAGCCGGAAGCCCAGAAAATCTCCGGGTGATCGAGCCGCAGTTCAAAAAATACATTGCTTAAATCCTTTCCCTCCAGGCGCGGAATCTGAAATTCGTCGGAGAGATTGGTAAGTCCCTGCTGCATGGCGCGGTAGGCGGCTTGCTGGTTCTTGTTCATGTGATTATAGTAAAATGGTTCCATTTTGATATTCCTTTGTAACTCTTTATATTTTAGTGTGATTCAGCCGCTTTCTCAATCTGCCCGGATTCCGGGTCAAACCAGACGCGATCGCCCTCATTGATTCCGGCATCATAGAGTGCCTGATCCGCGGTGCGTATCGTGTATTCTGGATGCTCTGAGAGGTTTGCATTTTCAGTTGTGTCCAGCAGACGGACACAGACCATCGTTTCTTGTCCGTCCGGGCGTTCTTCACAGCCAAAATCGGCTTCGTATATTTCTAAAACCCGGCAAAGACGCGGGAATGTTTGATTGCTGTTCATTGTGTATATGCCTCATTCCATGGGAAAATTCCTGTTTTTGTCTTTTTAATTTTAGCAGAAGATGATAAGGCAGGCAAGTAGAGATGAAGGGGGGAAAATAAATTAAATGCGAAGCCACGGCAAATTCCGTTACTGGGCATGATGCGTGAACAGTAACGATGGGGCGGCTGGGAAGAAAAGCGGGAGGGGGAGAAATTTGAGGAGAAAATTGCCGGCAGATACTTGTAATTCTAATAAAAACAGGTAGAATAGAAGCTGTCTATGTCCTCGGGAGACGGACATAAAAGTTACAATCACGGGGGTTATAAGTAAATGGCAAAAAAGAAAAACAGCTTCAGCGGTTCGCTGGGGTTTGTGCTGGCAGCAGCCGGAAGTGCCGTCGGTGTAGGAAATATCTGGCGTTTTCCGTATTTATGTGCGAAAGACGGAGGCGGACTGTTCCTGCTGGTGTATCTGGTGCTGGTGGCGACATTTGGATTTGTACTTCTGACGACGGATGTGGCGATCGGCAGAAGAACGAAGGAGAATGCGCTGCAGGCGTTTGGAACGCTGCATCCGAAGTGGAAGTTTGTCGGATACCTGACGTTTCTGGTTCCGATGTTAATTATGACGTATTATTCGGTCATCGGCGGATGGATCACGAAATATTTCTTTGAGTATTTGACGACATCCGGAAGGGATGTGGCGGAGGACGGATATTTTACATCGTTTATCACGGAAAAGAATGCGCCGCTGATTTTCACGGGAATCTTTCTGGCGCTCACAATCTGGGTTGTATACAGAGGTGTAGAGAAGGGAATTGAGAAATTTTCCTGTTTTATCATGCCGGGACTGATCCTGTTAGTCATCGGAATCGCGATTTTTTCATTGACGCTTTCCTACACGGACGCGGATGGGACGGTCCGGACGGGAATACAGGGATTCCTCGTCTACGTGCGCCCGGATTTTACGGGACTGACGGTAAGAGGATTTCTGGAAGTACTGCTGGATGCGATGAGCCAGCTCTTTTTCTCACTGAGTGTGTCGATGGGAATTATGGTAACATATGGTTCTTATGTCAAAGATGAGATCGATTTGAACAAGGCGACCAATCAGATTGAATTTTTTGATACAGGTGTGGCGCTTCTGTCCGGTATGATGATTATTCCGGCGGTCTTTGTATTTTTAGGACGCGATGGCATGGCGTCCGGTCCGAGTCTGACCTTTATTTCGCTTCCAAAGGTATTTCAGGCGATGGGCGGCGCCGGTCATATCGTGGGACTTGCATTTTTCCTGATGCTTGGCTTTGCGGCGCTGACATCCTGCGTTTCTGTCATGGAAACGCTGGTTGCCAACTGCATGGAAGTGTTTGGAAAGACGAGAAAACAGATGTGTGTGATGGTCGGAATCTATTCCCTGATCACGGCAGTTCTCATTTGTCTGGGCTACAATGTTCTGTATTTTGAGTTGAAGCTGCCGAACGGTTCCACCGGACAGCTGCTTGATGTGATGGATTATATCAGCAACAGCTTCCTTATGCCGATCATTTCCTTCTTAACCAGCATCCTGATCGGATGGGTGGTCGGACCGAAGTGGATCGTGGAAGAAGTCGAGAAAAATGGGGAACATTTTTCAAGAGCAGGTATGTACAGCTTCTTAATCCGGTATATTGTGCCGGCTGTCATGCTGGTTCTTTTCCTGGTATCGACGGGGTTTATTAATATGCTGTAATGAAAAATGGTTTTAGCCGATTTTCACGGAAAGTGCGAGAATTGGTTAAAACCTTTTTTATAGAAAAATGCGTCCCATTATTCTTCACGGTCATCCGACTCGATCTCATAGGTATATCCGGCATTTTCGATCGCCTGAATTGTATCCTTGATGCCCTGTCCGCCTGCTTTTTTTATAGGATTCAATAAAAACAGGAATCTGTTCGGAATAAAACCTATTAAAGATGTAGGAAAATAGGAACTATTAAAACCGATTTTATCATTTTTACCGGCTAGTGTCAACTTATAAAAATGTAAAAGTTTACAATCAAAACTGGACAATATATCGATTTTTTGCTATGATAAGCTAGTTAGAAAAAACTAACTTGCAGGGAACGTGAAAACGCAGTAAATTAGGTGCATAGGTGTGAAAGCTAGGCAGCCTGATTGGATAGAGTGGAGAAACAATGCAGTATTTGTGGATAAATCCGGTTTCTGCCGGGATGTGTGAGGAAGATTCGCTGAAGCGTTTTTTAGAACGGCATGGTCTGACGCGGGTCGAGTGCCGGGGCGATTGGGGACGGATCGTCCGGGAAAGATATGAAGCTAGTCTGCGGGCGGGCGTGACGCTTGCGGATGCGCGCTGTCCGGAGGCGGTTCGGCTGCTTGAAGAGATACAGAAGGAGTCGGAAAACGAATCTGGAATTGAAAACCTGAAAGTTGCCCCGATCGAGCCGATTTTACTTCACTGTGCGCGGGAATTAAGCACGCGTCCGGATCTGGCGGATGGGGAGAAGATCATCACGACGCCATGCCAGAGTCTTGCGGTGCTTGGAAATTCGCTGGGACTTGAGAATACGCGGTTTATCGCATGGAATCGTCTGGCAGGCGGTGAGGTGCGCGTCCGGGCGATCGAAGACAGCCCGATTCCGCCGGGGTATTTTGCGGGAATCTGCCGGAAAGATGGACAGGCGGCGAAGGTAGAGAGTGTCAGCAGTCCGGAGAAAATCCGGGCATATGTGGAGAGCGGAAGCTGGAAGCAGGCGGATCTGCTGGAACTTTTGTATTGTAAGGATGGATGCCATCACGGGGATGGCGTGCAGACAGAGTGAGAGAAATCTGCGGTTCATGGAAAACGCTTGAGGAAGCGGAAAATGCATGAATTGCGGCAAAAGAATGGGAAGAATGAAAGAAACGAAGAAATTCAAGGATAATTGGCAGAAATACTTCGGTCCGGCGCTGGGAATCGGAGCGGTATTTCTGATCTGGTGTTTGGTCTGCCGCATGGAGATGGTCAGTGCGTATGTGCTGCCGTCCCCGGCGCGGGTGTGGACGAGCTTTTTAAAAATGGTGAAAATCGGGGAACTGTGGGGGGATATTTCAATCAGTTTCCTGCGTGTCATGAAGGGATTTGCGATTGCGTTCCTGTGTGCCTTTGTGCTGGGAATGTTCAGGGCGCTGTTTCCGGGCAGCAGCGTTTACTATGAGTATATTGTGCAGTTTTTCCGCAATGTCCCGCCGCTCAGCATGATTCCGCTGCTGATTCTCTGGTGCGGAATCGGAGAGACGACGAAGACGGTGATTATTGTGCTGGCGTCCTTTTTCCCGATGTACTTAAATATCGTGAAGGGATTTACCGGGTGCGATTCGAAACTTCTGGAAGTGGGCGATATGTTTGGCTACTCGAAGCGCCGCAAATTTTTCCGCATCATTCTGCCCTATGCGATGGCAGATATTCTGGTCGGAATGCGGATCGGGCTTGGCTATAGCTGGCGCGCCATTATCGGTGCGGAGATGGTGGCGGCGTCCACCGGGCTTGGACATATGATTTTATTTGCGCAGCAGATGTCGCGGACCGACAAGGTGATCGTGGGGATTCTGGCGATCGGGGCAGTCGGATATGTGACGGACCGCCTGTTTGGATGGATGATAGGATTTGTGCTGAAAGGATCCGGGGAAAATGGCTGGAATTGAACTGATTGATATTCATAAAACATACCTGGTGGATAACCGGGAGATTCCCGTTTTAAACGGGATCAACCTGTCGCTTCCGGCGGGGAGAATCACTGTGATTTTGGGGCAGAGCGGATGCGGGAAAACGACGCTTCTGCGGCTGACCGGAGGACTGGAGACGGCGGACAGCGGAGAGATCCGCTGGGAGAGCGCCCACAAGACGGCATTTGTCTTTCAGGAACCGCGCCTCATGCCGTGGTTGACCGTCTGGGAAAATGTGGTGTTCGGGCTTTCAAAAAAGGAGACAGATCCGGGGAAAATAGAGGCGGTTATCCGCACGGTCGGATTATCTGGATTTGAAAAAGCATATCCGGCACAGCTCTCCGGCGGAATGCAGCAGCGGGCGGCGATCGCGCGGGCGCTGGCGTATGAGCCGACCTTTATCATGATGGATGAGCCGTTTGCCGCACTTGACTATTTTACAAGGGAACAGATGCAGAAAGAGCTTCTGCGCGTCCAGCAGGAGCGCAGTGCAAGCATTCTGTTTGTGACGCACAGCATCGATGAGGCACTGATTCTGGGAAGCCAGATTGCGGTCATTGAAAAGGGCATGGTCAAGGCGCTCTATGAGGTCAAGGCGCCGCAGGAAGAGAGGAATCTTTTGGAGGATGAGATGATAACCCTGAAAAGGGATATTATAAATAATTTACATTTTATTTAGAGGAGGAACGATTATGATGAAACGATGGATGGCAATGGGAATGGCACTCTGCCTTACCGCAGCTTCCCTGGCAGGCTGCTCCGGTACAAAAGATGCGGCTGAGAGCACGCAGGCAGAGGCAGAAACCAGCGCAGAGGAGGAGACAGCGAAAGAATCTGATCTGGATAAGCTGACCTTTACGTATGTAACTTCTCCGCTCAATGTGCCGACGATCATCGAGAAAAATCAGGGTATTTTTGAAAAAACATTTGGCGATATGGGGATTGAGGTTGATTATGCGGAGCTGACCTCCGGGGCAGATCAGACACAGGCGCTGGCTTCCGGCGATGTGCAGGTTTTGTATGCGGTTGGCGGTACTTCGGTGATTCTGTCTGCAGCAAATGGAGCGGATATCAAGGTATTAAATATGTACAGCCGTTCTCCGAAGGCATTCTGTATGTATTCTAAGGATGAGTCCCTGACGACGCCGGAAAGTCTGAGAGGAAAGACAATCGCAGGACCGACCGGAACCAACCTGCATGAGCTTCTCGTTTCCTATCTGGCAACGGCTGGCATGACGATCGACGACGTTAACTATGTCAATATGTCGATCCCGGATGCAAAAGCAGGTCTGGACGGCGGCAGTGTAGACGTGGCTCTGGTTGCTGGCGCAACTGCTTACAATGCAGGGCAGCAGGGTTACCACCTGGTAGCCGACGGCGAAGGCCTGATTAAGGCGATCATTGCAGTGGCAGTGACACAGAAATTCTATGACGAGCACCCGGAGATCATCGAGAAGCTGGAAGAAGCACAGACCGAGATTGCTGATTTCATGGAAGAAAAATCGGATGAGACGATGCAGATCGTAGCCGATGAGCTGGATCTGGACACCGATGCAGTCAGAAGCATGTACGATCTCTATGATTTCTCTACCGAGATCACAGATGATGACAAAGAAGGCTTCCAGAAGACCGCTGATTTCATGTATGAATCCGGCATGATCGACGAGGCATTTGATGTAAAACAGTTATTTATTGAAAAATAATCAGTGAACATTTGAGAGGATAAACGATTGAAAAGCAGCTCCCGGAGTGTGGATTCCGGGGGCTGCTTTTACGATTGCATATGCAATTATGAAAATACGGAATGTTTACGCTAATACCTTTTTAATCGCTTCTAACAGCTCATCATACGTCTCATAAGCCGGAATCTGCGGATATTCTGCCTTGATCTCCTCCGTCGTGCGGAAGAGGAAGCCCGCCTTGCTTGCCTCAATCATGGTGAGGTCGTTGTGGCTGTCGCCGCTGGCGATCGTCTCGAAGCCGCAGGACTGGAGTGCTTTGACGGTTGTATATTTGGATTTCTCACAGCGCATCTTAAAATCGGTAATCTCACCATTTTCGCTGACAACCAGAGAGTTGCAGAAGATGGTCGGATAGCCAAGTTTCTTCATCAGAGGTCCGGCAAACTGGGAGAAGGTATCGCTGATGATGATTACCTGAGTGATTTCTTTTAATTTGTCTAAAAACTCCCTTGCGCCCGGAAGCGGATCAATTTTAGAGATCGTTTCCTGAATTTCCTTGAGTCCCAGTCCGTGCTCGCGCAGGATGTTTAAACGGTAATTCATCAGTTTGTTATAATCCGGCTCATCGCGGGTGGTGCGTTTTAACTCCGGGATTCCGGTTTCTTCAGCAAATGCGATCCAGATTTCCGGTACTAATACACCTTCTAGATCTAAACATACAATATCCATGTTTCCTCCTGTCTGATACAACGCCTGTCAGCGCTGTGCTCGGTTGAAAAATTTGCTTCCTATTATAGACGAAATGCAGGGGAAATACCAGAGAAATTTGAGAAAAGATGAAAGAATAGAAAAAAGTGCGTTACTGGGCACGTATGCGTGAACAGTAACAAAAGTGCCAATTATTCGCGGTGAGAAAGATTCAGAAGTGAAGAGTTGGCATCATATAGCAGCAGAGTGGTTATCAATAGAATTAAAAAATACCAAAAAAGGGAGTCTCTTTTCGTGAGCGAGAGACTCCCTTTTTGGCACCTATAGTCGGGTTATAATTTGATTTTGATGAAATCATTAGCAATGCGCCGGTTTATTCATTTCAGATCTTTTATCGTTTTCTGTCTTCGAAGCAGTCGATTTCGAAAACAGTACTTTACCGGAATGAACCACAATAATGACACCCAGAACCATCAGCAGAACCGCGATGATAAGCTGCAGTCCTTCTACCATAAAGACAGCGGTTCCGGCATTGTAAGCCTTTACCAGTGCGATGCAGCGCTCAACGAGTGCGGTGAAGGTAACGCACAGCATAACAACCAGCGGAACCAGCAGCGTGCGGTTTTCGCGGCCGGTGACGCGTAAGAAGACGCACAGGGTGATGAGAACCAGAGCGCTTAACAGCTGGTTGGCGCTGCCAAACAGCGGCCAGATGTTGGAGTAGCCAATCTGGGTTAAAATATAGCCGCATACCAAGGTGATAACAGTTGCAAAATATTTGTTGCAGAGAAGTTTTCTCCATCCTTCGGCGTGTTCCATGTCATCGACACTGAACAGCTCCTGGAAGGACATACGTCCGATACGTGCAACGGAATCCAGGCTTGTCAGGGCAAGTGCGGAGACGCACATCGTCATAAAGCACTGGGCAGCGTAAACTGGGATTCCGAACATCTCCAGGAATCCGGCAACACCGGAGGAGAAGATAGCAAACGGAGTACCGGTTGCAGGCGTGCCATCAGCGGAAGCGGCAGCACCGGCAACGCACAGAGCCAGGACAGCCAGTAAACTTTCCAGAAGCATAGCGCCGAAGCCAACTTTCGGCATATCCTTTTCATTGGTGATTGCCTTGGAGGAAGTACCCGAGGAAACCAGGCTGTGGAAACCGGATACGGCGCCGCAGGCAACGGTTACAAACAAAATCGGGAACAGGTCACCGGATTTCTCATTGTGGAAACCAGTGTAAGGCGCCAGGTTCATTGCCGGATGTGCGACAAGCAGTCCAACGACGGCACCGATAATCATACCGGCAAACATAAAGGTTGTCATCAGGTCACGCGGTTCCATCAAAAGCCACATCGGAAGAACGGCTGCGAGGAAAATGTAAGCGAATACCATGTAGGACCAGTTCGCCTTGGTGGTAATGAGCGGGCAGTTCATGCCGATGACGAAAGCAGCTACCGTGCAGACAAGTCCGAGCAAGGTCTGTTTCCAGCCATGGAACTGAGCCTTTTTCTGAATCAGTCCAAATACAACGGCAAAGGCAATGAACAGAAGGGAAATGCTTCCGGCTGCGCCGTTGACAGTTGCGGCAGCGGATAAGCTGGTCACGCCGTCTACCGTCTCATATGCATTGAATGTACCAGCAACCATGTCGGCAAAAGCGGCGGTTACAATTAAAGTAAAGAGCCAGCAGAACAGAAGAAACAGCTTTTTACCGGTTTTGCCAATGTACTGTTCAATCAGAAGTCCCATCGATTTGCCTTCATTTTTAACGCTGGCGTACAGGGCACCAAAATCGGTAACAGCGCCGAAAAAGATGCCGCCGAGGATGATCCAGAGAAAGACCGGAACCCATCCAAAGACAGCCGCCTGAATAGCACCGGTGACAGGACCGGCACCGGCGATGGATGAAAACTGGTGGGCAAATACAACCCAGCCATCGGTCGGAACATAGTCCTGACCATCTTCTTTTGTGACGGCCGGTGTTTTGGCGTTTGGATCAATGCCCCATTTATGGGCGAGCCATCTGCCGTAGAGCAGATAACCAGCCGCCAGACAACAGGCTGCGATAACTACGATAACTAATGTGTTCATAAAGATACCTCCATTCCCATAGGTCAAATGGTTTTTAGTGTCCCGGCAGTTTGCCGGAGTTTCGGGAGCGGGGAAACAAAAAAGCCTCCGTCCTCCTGAAACTTTTAAAAGTTCAAGAAGACGGAGGCATAAGCATCCGCGGTACCACTTCTTTTACCGGCTGTAAAGCCGATCTCTCAGCCATATCCATCATTCTGAATATGTTCCTCTTTAACGGTAGGAATCCGGACCGGACTACTGGTATCCTGCATGCGTTTGTCCGATCAGCTCACAGGGGATAATTTCCATCGGCGTTACTGTCTTTCATCGCCCGGCAGCTCTCTGAAAACGTGGAGAATTGGAAATCGTGTCCTGCTCAATGCTTTTTACAAGTACGAATTATAGACTTTTTTAAAGGAAAGTCAATCGAAAAAATAGCCGGAAGTTTGTGACAGAAATTTTACAAATCCGTCATTTTGACAAAAAAATCACAACTAAGAAATTTAACAACTGCTTATCTAGAAGTCTGAGTTACTGTTTACGCATACGTGCCCAGTAACAAGTCGGAAACATTCCTGTGTTAAAACTTCGAAAGAACTGGACACACCCTTATTTTGCTGTATAATAGGTAATTGTCGGTTCTTTTTAGGGCTGGCAATTACTTTTTATTTAAATTGGGAAGAAAAAGGGAGAGTTTTGGGTATGGAAAAAATACGTCCAATGTTGTTTACAACATTGAAGAAGTATTCCGGCGCACAGCTGATGTCAGATGTGGTAGCGGGTATCATCGTGGCGATCATCGCGCTGCCGCTTTCGATCGCGCTGGCGCTGGCTTCGGGGGTAGGTCCGGAACAGGGTATCTACACGGCGATTGCAGCCGGATTTGTGATTTCATTTTTAGGGGGCAGCCAGGTACAGATTGCAGGTCCAACGGCGGCATTTGCAACGATCGTGGCAGGTATCGTGGCGAAGAGCGGCGTGGAAGGACTGGCAGTTGCGACGATCATGGCAGGTATCATCCTAGTTATCATGGGATTCTGCCATTTTGGTTCACTGATTAAGTTTATTCCGTTTACAATCACGACCGGCTTTACCTCCGGTATCGCGGTGACGATCGTCATCGGTCAGTTGAAGGATTTCTTTGGCGTAACCTATCCGGCAGGCATGGAGACGATCGAGACGATGCAGAAGCTGAAAGCGTTCGCGGCTGGATTCGGAAGTGTCAACCTGCACGCGATCATCGTCGGCGTGGTGTGTCTGGCGATTCTGATCGTGATGCCGATGATCACGGAAAAAATTCCGGGATCGCTGGTAGCGGTTATTGCAGGTATTTTAATGGTAAAATTCCTGCCGCTGCATGTGAATACGATCGGCGACCTTTACACGGTCAGCAACAAGCTTCCGGCGTTCCGTCTGCCGGTGTTTAGCTACGATGTGATTCAGGGTTCCCTGTCGGATGCGTTTACGATTGCAGTTCTGGCGGCGATTGAGTCTCTGCTTTCCTGCGTGGTAGCGGACGGCATGATCGGCGGAAAACACCGTTCCAACACGGAGCTGGTGGCACAGGGCGCGGGGAATATTATTTCCGCCCTGTTTGGCGGTATTCCGGCGACGGGCGCGATCGCGCGTACCGCAGCCAATGTCAAAAATGGCGGCCGTACCCCGGTTGCAGGCATGGTTCATGCGGTTGTCCTGCTTCTGATTCTGGTAGTTCTGATGCCGTGTGCAAGCTGGATCCCGATGCCGACCATCGCGGCAATCTTGTTTATGGTTGCCTACAATATGTGTCAGTGGAGAACCTTCGTCCGTCTGACCAAGACGGCTCCGAAGAGTGATATTGCGGTTCTGGTGATGACCTTCTTCTTAACCGTTATCTTCGATCTGGTTGTAGCGATCGAGATCGGTATGCTGTTATCCTGCCTGCTGTTTATGAAGCGGATGAGCGATGAGACGGGCGTCAGAAGCTGGCTCTATGTCGAAGAAGTAGAGGAGCAGAAGCGCAAAGAGCAGGAAGTAAGAAAAGCGAAAAAAGCCGGAAAAGAGCTTTCAGTGGAAGAGGCACAGCTCTTAGCGGCAGCTGCAGAAGATGAAGAAGCAGCCATGAAAGAACAGGCACGTTTGCGGGAGATTCCGAGAGAACTGGCTGTTTATGAGATTACGGGACCGCTGTTCTTCGGTGCAGCAGACCGCATCAACCAGATTGAAACCCGCGAGGAGACGAAATGCCTGGTTCTTCGTATGCGTGCCGTTCCGGCGGTTGACAGTACAGCGATGAATTCGATGGTTGCCCTCTATGAGCGCTGCCAGAAGAACGGCGTTACATTGATTTTGTCCCATGTCAACGAGCAGCCGATGCACGTGATGGAGAAGGCAGGATTTGTGGATATGATCGGACTCGATCATTTCTGCCCGAATATCGAGGCAGCACTTGATCATGCGGACGAGGTGCTGGGGAAATAATTATGGATATCTATCGGAGAATGGAAGAAGTATTTAGGCGCATTCCGGACGGCTGCGTGACGACTTACGGTCAGGTCGCGCTCCTGTGCGGTGCGCCGCGCCATTCCCGCCAGGTGGGATATGCACTCCGCACCAACCGCCTGGGCGATGTCCCGGCATTCAGGGTGATTAATTCCAAGGGCTTTCTAAGCGGCGCGGCGGCATTCGACTATCCGGGACAGCAGAAAAAACTGCTGGAACAGGATGGAATACGGGTGGACTCCACCGAGGACGGCGACCGCGTCGATTTGAAACAATATGGATGGAAACCTTCGATGGACGAGGCAGAAGAATTGTATGCGTTGTTTCGGAAGTTGGGGATCTGAGTGGGAATCAAGGAAAATGCATCTGAATGAGATGTTGGTAAGCGAAAGAAGTGAAATGAGATGGATAAGATGGCAGACGATAGGGGCTGCATCTTATCCATTTTTAATAGACATTTCTGACCGTTTATTATTAAATTGCCTCCGCGATTTGCCGTGCCACATAGACACCGCTGGCAGATGCATGGGAAAGGGAATGGGTAATACCGCTGCCGTCACCGATGACGTAGAGTCCATCATGACAGGTCATCAGGTTGTGATCCACTTCCACCTCCATGTTGTAGAATTTTACCTCCACTCCATAGAGAAGCGTGTCATCATTCGCCGTACCCGGTGCCACCTTATCCAGGGCATAAATCATCTCGATAATACCGTCCAGAATCCGTTTTGGGAGAACCAGGCTCAGATCACCGGCAGCCGCATTGAGGGTTGGAACCGTAAAAGATTCATTGATTCGCTGCTGCGTGCTTCTTTTTCCGCGGATCAGGTCTCCAAAACGCTGCACAATTACGCCACCGCCCAGCATGTTGCTGAGTTTTGCAATACTCTCTCCATATTCATTGGAATTCTTGAAGGGCTCTGAAAAATGTTTCGCTACCAGAAGGGCAAAGTTCGTGTTATGGGTCTGCTTTGCAGGATCCTCGTAGCTGTGACCATTTACCGTTACGATGCCGTTGGTATTCTCATTTACCACAGCTCCCTTGGGATTCATACAGAAGGTGCGCACGTAATCTTCGTATTTTTCCGTGCGATACACGATCTTGCTCTCATAGAGTTCATCCGTAAGATCCGAAAAGATCTCAGCCGGCAGCTCAACCCGGACCCCCAGATCCACGCGGTTGGAATTCGTATGGATATCCAGATCCCTGCATACCTTCTGCATCCACTTACTGCCGCTTCGTCCGGCGGAAATGATGCATTTCGTACCCTCAAAGGTTGTATCATCGCTGTAAACCTTGTAACCCTTCTCGGTCTTCTCCACGGTTTCGATGGCACAGTCAAAATAGAAATCTACCTTATTCTTCAGATGATCATAGAGGTGCTCCAGAACAATATAATTAATATCTGTACCCAGATGGCGGACCGAAGCATCCAGAAGATGCAGACCATGCTGCATGCAGGTTTTCTTGAACTTTGTTCCTGCAGTGGAATACAGCTTCGTTCCCTCCCCGCCAAAGCGGAGGTTGATTCCATCTACGTATTTCATCAATTCAATGGCCGTCTTCTTTCCGATATACTCATAGAGAGTACCGCCGAAATCATTGGTAATGTTGTATTTTCCATCAGAAAATGCACCGGCGCCGCCGAATCCGCTCATGATGGAACAGCATTTGCAGTGAATACAGGACTTGATTTTATCACCATCAATGGGACATTTACGGTGCTCCAGCGGATGTCCTACCTCAAAAACAGCGATCTTTAAATCTGGTTTACGTTCCATCAGCTCATAGGCAGAAAAGATACCGCCGGGACCGGCGCCGATAATTAACACATCATACATATTGAAATTCTCCTTGTTTTCCTAAAATTTGATTCCCTCTTTCTGTATTATAGCATAAATTCGAAAAAAGAGGCAGCACGTCATGCGCTGCCCCGAAACAGTATCCCCCATGTCGTCATGGCATCTTCCGTTATCATATCATCACCTCAGAATAAAGCTTTTTTTATGGCTGTAACCATCAGCCTGATTCCCTTTGTAAAATTACCGGAGGTGTTTTCGAGCTTGATGACCTCTCCGGCGCTTCTTGGCAAAGGGCTGGCGCTGGGACTTGTATCTACCTTTTTTCCGTTTGTAAGCTACACACTGGGACTCCGCCAGATGGAGGCAGGAAAAGCCTCGGTTCTGGCGTTCTCTGAGCCGATGGTGGCAGCTGTGGCTGGGATTGTGGTATTTGGAGAAATGCTGCGGGTTGAAAATGTGCTGGGCATTCTTTTGATTTTTACGGCATTGGTGGTGTTGAACAGCCGGAACGTAAAACGGTAAAATCAGGGGCTAAGCGATAATGGAACTGTGATGAAAACACGGCTCACAAATCTTAAACGGATATCCAACCGGCAGTATCCGTCTGCAGCGCTGGCAGCGGGCGATGTAGCTTTTTTTGCCCTTGGACAAATACCGCATGATCGTACCCTCAGTGCGGCTGCGTTCCTGTTCGAGCCAGTCCTCGTCGATGATCTTGTCAAAACGGTGGGAGAACTGGTAGTAGAGGTCGAGCTTGCGGTAATACGTTTCGTATTTCTGCAGTCCCAGCTTGGAACCGGCGCCTTTGTCCGGGTGTTTCAGGCGTTTGTCCGCCGGGTAATCCTTGCAGTAGCGCAGCCATTGCAGGACAACCTGATGATCCTTGATATCGATGGGACAGCTGATCATGCGGTAGAGAATCCGTTTGTCATCGAATCCGTAGATATCGTCTCTGTGGCGTTCTGCCTGCGCATAAAGGCTTAAAATCTCATCGACGCTGACCTTTTCAAACGGAGGCGTCGGCTCAACGGATTTCCAGACTTTGATGATAACGTCCAGCGGCTCGTCCAGATCGAGGAGAATCTGCGGGAAACCGAGGCTGACTTTTTCGATCGGTTCCTCCTCCTGAGTAAGCTGTTCCCGGATATAATCGAGGGATTCCTGCCCCATCGCATTGACGTAGCCGGTGTCAAAGAGTCCGAAGCGTCCGGCGCGTCCGGCGATCTGCTTGATCTCCGGTACGGACAGACCGCGCCGGGTGGTACCGTCAAATTTCTGGGTCTGGACAAATACGATACGCCGGACAGGCAGGTTGAGTCCCATGCCGATCGCGTCGGTGGCGACGACCACCTTGGTTTTGCCGCTGGTAAAAAGCTGCATCTGGCGGCGGCGGATCTCCGGCGGCAGGCTTCCGTATATAACACTTGCCTTGATACCTTCTTCTTCCAGACGTCCCGCCACATCCAGCACGGATTTTTTGGAAAATACGACGAGTGCATCGCCGGGAAGAACACTTTCCGGGAAGGAAAATGGCGTGTCCTCACAGATGAGCGCAGTTTTGCGCTGATACCGGCAGATGGCAAGGCTGTCGCCGCACAGATGGATCAGGTGTGTGACAGCAGATTCAGCGGCGGGACTCATGCAGACATGGATTTCGTGAGCTTTCAGTCCCAGAATCGCCTTTGTCCAGCAATGCCCGCGGTCTGGATCGGCGGTCAGCTGTGCCTCATCAATCACGGCAATATCGTATTCCTCCGAGAAATCTGCCATCTCGATCGTCGAAGCTGTGATCCGGCTGTCATCGTCGGCGATACACTCCTGACCGGTCAGCATGGTGCTGGGAACGCCGCAGTCGTGCATTTTTTCATATACCTCAAGCGCCAGAAGGCGCAGCGGACCGAGGTAAGTGCCCTTTTTCGCTGTTTTTAAGCGTTCCAGCGCGTGAAATGTTTTGCCGCTGTTGGTCGGGCCGATGTGGAGAATGAAACGGCGGTTCATTGCCATAGTCTCCGGAAATTCCAGCTCTGGACGGGATGGGACGAGATCCATGATTTTATACTGGATGACGTAGCGCTTATAGATCTGGTAAAGCTCCAGAAGTGTCTGCGTGCAGAGCTGACCATCCAATTCTGTTTCCAGATAATTCAGAAAATCCACGGAAATATCATCGCGCTGGGCGGGCAGAAACATTGCCTCATCCAGGCGGATGAGCTGTGGCAGCAGGCTGGTTTCAATGAGCTTTGTGACAGCATCGTTGTGCGAACGGTACGCAAAATAAGCCAGATTTTTGATCTGGCGGTGCCATTCCTCCAGCGAGAGGCTGGTGACCTGTGTCGGTTTGGTGCGTTTCAGTGTTTTAAACAGCCGGTTGGTCCGCTCGCTCAGATCGCGGGGGCGGGAACTGGTCTTTCTTTTTTTCTTGCTTGCCGCCTGATACTGGCGGATATATGTCTGAAGAAGCTGATTTGGCTCGAGCATTTGAACGTCTCCTCTTTATGTAAATATCTTGTCCGATACAAATTCTAATTTAAAACGTAGCTGTTCAGTACCTTCACAGTCACGCGCAAAAATCCATTAAAAATTGCCTGCGGCGTTTCTATTATCGCAGAAGTTGCATGGATGTGCAAGAACGGGAAATCAGATTGCAGAAAAATATAAAAATATTTGATATAATAAGAACACTTAGTTAAAACAGAAAGGTCAACATCTATATGGCATCAAACTATAAAACGGGCGCCAGCCTGAATTTAACTCCTTTCGAAATGCAGCTTCTAAGCCGCAGCCCCCTGTTTCGAGGCGCGGGCGAATCCGGAATCGGGGAGATGCTGTCCTGTCTGGGGGCGGAGGAACGCAGTTATGAAAAAGAAGAAATGATTTATCGCGCGGGGAATACGGTCACATCTCTGGGTGTGGTGATGCACGGAAGTGTGATGATTGTCAACGATGATCTGTGGGGCAACCGCAGCATTCTAGACCGGGTAGAACCGGGACAGATTTTTGCGGAGACATATGCGTGCGTGCCGGGGGAAAAGCTGCTGGTCGATGTGTTTGCAGCGGAGGTGACGGAAGTGCTGTTTTTAAATGTTGGAAAAATGCTGTCGCAGTGTCCCAATTCTTGCGGACATCACACGCAGCTTATCCGCAACCTGCTTGCAATCTCGGCGCAGAAAAACTTGCAGCTGTCCCGCCGGATCTTCAATACATCGTCGAAATCCATCCGGGGACGGCTTCTGTCGTACCTCTCCGATCAGGCGGTAAAAAATGAGAGCGAGAGATTTGATATCCCATTCAACCGCCAGCAGCTCGCCGACTATCTGGGCGTGGACCGGTCGGCGCTGTCGGCAGAGCTGGGGAAAATGCAGCGGGAAGGGCTTCTGGAATTTAGAAAAAATCACTTTCATTTATATGAAGAGGTTAGAAGCTTGTAGATTACAAACAAAAATACCCTGTCAGGAGCATTAAAATCCGACCGACAGGGTATTTTTAGTGAAAATTCCTATGGGTGTAACAAGACCGGCTGTCCATTCCCTATACTTTCCTGCACCGGCTGTTTCAGCATATCCAGAAATGCCTGTGCCGCCGGCGTCAGCGGGCGCATCGGGTTTTGCAGGACGAGGATCTGGCGCTTCGGGATAGGGATATTTAGGTGAAGCTGGAACACGCGGTAGTTGAGCAGGTAGTTCCGGGCAAATTCCGAGGGAACAAAGCCGATTCCCAGATTGTGGGAGACGGTCGGGGCGATCAGGTCGTTGGAAGAAACTTCGATGCTCGGGCGCAGATCCAGCCCCTGTTCCTCAAAGAGATTGTCCCAAAAAAGCCGCGTCGTTGTGCCGGACTCCATGCTGACAAGTGGGTGCATACAGAGCTCTTCAAGGGAGAGTGTGCGGTTCTGCAGCTCGGAAAAACGGTTTCCGGCAATGACGATGTCCTGGAACTCGGCAACCGGCATCACGTGAACCAGATCCAGATCCTTCATGATCTCGTGGATCGGAGAAATGATGACGGCAAAGTCATTTTCCCCGGCCTTTAAGGAAGAAGCGGTGATCGGCGCAGAGTTGGAATGAATCTGCACGGTCACATTCGGAAAACGCTGCTGGAATTGTTCAATATAAGGAAGCAGAAAGAAGCGCATTGTCAGCTCGCTCGCACCGATCGAAACCTTGCCGCTCTGACTGTTCGTGTATTCTTTTAAAAGCTCTTCCGCTCGTCCCATCTGCTGGCAGGGACGGTTGATCTGGCGGAACAGGATCCGCCCTTCATCGGTCAGGGTCACGCCTTTTTGGGAGCGGTTGAAAAGTTTGCACTGAAGCATATCTTCTAAATTATGAATGTATTTTGTTACGGTTGGCTGCGTGAGGCAGAGATTCAAAGCCGCCTGGGTAATATTCTGGCATCGAGCCACCTCATAGAAAACCTTGTAGTAGTCGAAACTGATGTCCATGTATGTAGTTGAAATCCTTTCTGTATGTCGGACTGTTTCTGCCTGATTGAAACAGTGTTTATCTGATTTTATATCTGTACGTGTATTTACCAAATATAGTCACACTTTATCGTATTTTTCCAGAAATGTCCAGCCACAATAACGATTACCAATAATTATCACCATTCATTTTATCTATGGATATAGGAAAAAAATATAATTTTACCATTTGTATTTCCGGGAGTAAGATCGGGAACAGACGGGAAGAATGTGGAGACACAGGCGAAAACGTTACTGGGCACGTATGCGTGAACAGTAACTAGAACACGTGGCGGCATCGGGAAATGAAAGAAAAATAACCGGGGCAGCCGCGGGAGAACAACCCGGAGAGAGGAAGTGACAGTATGGGAGATCTGGGTGCGACCCTGATCAAGGAATTGAACTGTGAGACAGCCTTTGCAATTGGCGGGATCGGCATATCAGAATCCGTTGTGGTTACATGGATCATGATGGCAGTGGTGCTCGTGGTTTCACTGATTGTGACGCACGGTCTGAAAGTTGAACATCCCGGACGCGGACAGCTCCTTCTGGAGAACGCTGTTACGTGGCTGCAGGGCATCGGCGAGGGAATCCTCGGAGAGGAAGGAAAAGGCTATGCGCCGTATCTGACATCCGTGCTGATGTATCTGGGCGTGGCGAACCTGCTTGGTATACTGGGATTCAAGCCGCCAACCAAGGATTTGAACGTCACGGCAGCACTGGCGCTGATGAGTATTGTGCTGATTGAGACAGCAGGGATTCGGGTCAAAGGTTTAAAAGGATGGTTAAAGAGCTTTACAGAGCCGATCGCCATCGTGACACCGATCAATATCATGGAGGTATTTATCAAACCGTTGTCGCTGTGTATGCGACTGTTCGGAAACGTGCTGGGCGCGTTCGTCATCATGAAATTGATTGAATACATCCTTCCGGTAGGGCTTCCGGTATTGTTCAGCGCTTACTTTGATATCTTTGACGGTCTGATTCAGGCGTATGTATTTGTCTTTCTGACAGGGCTTTTTATCAAGGAATCAATCGAGTAATAGAAGAGAAATAGAAAATTACAAAAAGGAGACTTTATTATGGGTACAATCATTGCAATCGGAGCAGGTCTGGCAGTTCTTGCAGGCGCAGGAGCCGGAATTGGTATCGGAATCGCCACATCTAAGGCGACTGAGGCAGTCGCAAGACAGCCGGAGGCAGAGGGAAAAATCACAAAGATTCTATTGTTAGGTGCGGCACTTGCCGAGGCAACTGCTATTTATGGTTTCGTTATTGCCCTTTTGATTATTATTCTTTTAAGCTGATACGATAGAAAACGAAAGGTGGGGCAAGGCTATGTTACGGTTGGACATCAACCTGGTTTTTACGATCATCAACCTTTTAATCTGGTATGCGATTATCCGCATTTTCCTCTTTAAGCCGATCAACAAAGTGATCGATAAACGGAATGAAGCCATTCAGGAAAAGTATGATGAGGCAAAAAAAATGCAGGAAGAAGCGCAGGCGGAGAAAGAGAAATACGCAGCCTGCCAGGATGAGATAGAAGTAGAGAAAAACAAGGTGCTGGATGCGGCGCGTGCGAGTGCACGTGAAGAAGGACGTCAGCTGATTGAAAACGCCCAGAAAGAGGCAGATAAGGTCATCCGTAAGGCGGGCGAGGATGCACGCCGGGAGAAGGATAAGATGCTCGAACAGGCGAAGCATGAAATTTTGTCGCTGGTTCTGGACGCGGCGGCTGGTTCGATGAACAAGAAGTCGGATGACAGCGCTCTTTATGATGAGTTTTTGAAGAAAGCGGGTACGACGGAGAATGAAGAAACTTGATGTCTATTTACAAGAAATAAAGAGGCAGAAGATTTCTGTCGATGATCTGCAGCATGCGGCTGAGATACTGGCTGCGACACCGCAGCTTCCGGCAGAGCTTGAAAATCCGGATTTGACCCGTGAGAAGCGGGAAGATCTGGTTCGTAGCCTGTTTCCGCTGGCAGTCCGGGGAATCATCGAGGTGCTGGCACAGGATCAGACAATGAAAATGATGCCGGATCTGATTAAGGAAGCGGAGGCGTTTGAAAAGCCGGATAAATATCTGCGCTGTGTGCTGGAATATGTCAAAGAGCCGGATGAAAAACAGGCAGCCGGAATCCGGAAATTTCTCTCGGAGAAATATCCGGGACGGGAACTCCGGATTGTGAAGGAAGAAAAGCCGGAGCTTGGAAGTGGTTTTATCCTCCGGGTCGGAAGTGAGGAATATGACTGGAGCACGGAGGGAAGAAAACGGGCGCTGGCAGATAAATTAAAGAATCTGGCAAAAGAGCCGGATTCGGGTGATTTCCTTACACAGAAGGGAATCATCGGGATTCTGAAAGGAAATCTGGATGGAATCGACATTTCGGTCCGTGAGATCGGTACGGTCAGCCGGGTGGGCGACGGCATCGCCTATGTGGATGGAATCGACCATGCGATGTACGGTGAGATTGTGGCGTTTGACGGCGATGTGAGAGGCATGGTACAGGATATCCGGTCGAAGGAGATCGGCTGCATCCTCTTTGGACATGCGAACACCATCGGAGAAGGAAGCCGCGCGATGCGGACCGGCAAGATGGCAGGTATCCCGGTTGGCGAGGGATTCTTAGGGCGTGTTGTAGATGCGCTGGGCAATCCGATCGACAATAAAGGGGAGATTGAGGCAGCCGGATACCGTCCGGTGGAGTCACCGGCGCCGGGTATTATCGAGCGTCAGTCAGTTGATACCCCGATGGAGACAGGTATCCTCTCGATCGATTCGATGTTCCCGATCGGACGCGGACAGCGTGAGCTGATCATTGGCGACCGTCAGACCGGTAAGACCTCGATCGCGGTGGATACGATGCTGAACCAAAAGGGAAAAGACGTGATCTGCATCTATGTGGCGATCGGTCAGAAGGCTTCAACGGTATCGAGACTGGTTCATACACTGGAAAAACACGGGGCGATGGAGTACAGCATCGTGCTGGCAGCGACGGCGAGTGATCCGGCGTCCTTACAGTATATCGCGCCGTATGCAGGAACGGCGCTGGCAGAATATTTCATGCATCAGGGAAAAGATGTCCTGATTGTCTATGACGATTTATCGAAACACGCGGTTGCGTACCGTGCACTGTCTCTTCTGATGGAACGTTCTCCGGGACGCGAGGCATATCCGGGCGATGTATTCTATCTGCATTCCCGTCTGCTGGAGCGCTCGGCGCGGCTTTCGGATGAGCTGGGCGGTGGTTCAATCACAGCGCTGCCGATTGTCGAGACACAGGCGGGCGATGTGTCGGCGTATATCCCGACCAACGTTATTTCCATCACAGATGGACAGATTTTCCTGGAAAGTTCGCTGTTCTTCGAGGGCATGCGCCCGGCGGTCAATGTAGGGCTTTCGGTATCGCGTGTCGGCGGCGCAGCGCAGACCAAGGCGATGAAGAAGGCAGCCGGAAGCGTACGTATCGACCTGGCACAGTACCGCGAGATGGAAGTATTTACACAGTTCAGTTCCGATCTGGATCCGGCAACTAAGGCACAGCTTGCCTACGGCAGCGGTCTGATGGAGCTGTTAAAACAGCCGCTTGAGCATCCGCTCTCGATGGAAGAACAGGTTGTGATTCTGTATGCGGCGACGAGCCATCTGCTGGTAGATATTCCGAAAGAAAAGCTGAAGACATTCCAGGGCGGTCTTTACGAATATATGAGAAGCTCCTACCCGCAGGTGGGCGATGCACTCCGCACGACGAAGACACTCAGCGAGGATATCCAGCGCGAGATTGCGAAGGCGGTGGGCGAGTACAAGGCAAAATTCCTGAAAGCACAGGGAAATGCGCTGGAGGCAGCCACAGCGGATGCAAAACTGGATAAGCAGTAAGGCGGTGATGGAAGATGGCAGGACTCAGAGAGATCCAGAACCGGATCCGGAGTATTCAGGATACGCGCAAGATCACGAACGCGATGTACCTGATATCTTCGACGAAATTAAAGAAAGCCAGAAAAGAACTGGCAGAGACGGAGCCGTATTTCTATGCATTGCAAAATGTCATCCGGCGTATCCAGAGGCATCTGCCGAACATGGAAAGTCCCTATTTTGAAAAAGAAGGGCACCAGTCGAAGAAAACGGGGCTGCTGGTTATTTCCGGCGATAAAGGGCTGGCGGGTGCTTATAACCATAACATCATGAAGATGGCGGATACATTTTTAAAGGATCCTTCCCGCGAGGTACATCTGTTTGTCATCGGTGAGACGGGGCGGCAGTTTTTTGCCTCCCAGCACATCCCGATTGAAGAAAATTTCCAGTATACGGCGCAGGATCCGACGTTTAACCGGGCAAGGTGGATTGCTGGAATACTTCTGGAACGATATTTGTCGGGTGATTTGGATGAGATCCATGTCCTGTATACAAGAATGGAAAATGTGATGCAGAGTGTGGCGAAGGATAAAAGGGTGCTTCCGATTACCAAGCCGGATATGCACGGAATGGCGATTCCGGTCGATGTGCGGCTGGAGGAGTTTTCCCTCCGGCCAACGCCGGAGGAAGCGATGAATGCGATCGTTCCGAACTATGTAGCCGGATTTATCTACGGCGCGCTGGTTGAGTCGTTCTGCAGCGAGCAGAATGCCCGTATGATGGCGATGGATGCGGCGACGGATAATGCGGATGCACTTTTAAAAGATTTGAATACGATGTACAACCGGGCGCGGCAGGCGGCGATCACACAGGAGATCACCGAAGTATGCGGCGGCGCGGCTGCACAGAGACGAGAACGAGAAGAGGAGATGAGAGTGTGATGGGAGAACAGGCGGCAGAGACAAAAAAGACTGAAACCAGCCTGCCGGAAGGCAAGATTGTCCAGGTTTCCGGTCCGGTTGTCGATGTGAAATTTGAGAGCGGTCCCCTTCCGGAGATCCGGGACGCGCTCACAGTAGAAAATCAGGGAAAGACGTGTGTGATGGAAGCTGCCAAGCACATGGGAAATAATATCGTCCGCTGCATCATGCTGTCGGCAAGCGAGGGCTTGAGCCGTGACATGAAGGTAACACCGACGGGAGAAGGCATTTCCGTTCCGGTTGGCGAAAAGACGCTTGGACGTTTGTTTAATGTTTTAGGTGAGACGGTAGATGGAGGAGAAAAGCTGGATGGTGAGGAGCACTGGTGTATTCACCGGGATCCGCCGCCATTTGAGGATCAGAGCCCAGTCGCGGAGATTCTGGAGACGGGCATCAAGGTTATTGATCTTCTGGCGCCGTATTCCAAGGGCGGAAAAGTCGGTCTGTTTGGCGGCGCGGGCGTCGGAAAAACAGTCCTGATTCAGGAGCTGATCCGGAATATTGCGATGGAGCAGGGCGGTTATTCTATCTTTACGGGTGTCGGTGAGCGTTCCCGTGAGGGCAATGACCTCTGGAGTGAGATGAAGGCATCCGGTGTTCTGGAAAAGACAGCGCTCGTGTTTGGACAGATGAACGAGCCGCCGGGAGCTCGTATGAGAGTTGCAGAGACCGGGCTTACGATGGCAGAATATTTCCGTGACAAAATGCACCGGAATGTGTTACTATTTATCGATAATATTTTCCGTTATGTACAGGCAGGTTCGGAGGTTTCAGCGCTGCTTGGGCGTATGCCGTCGGCGGTTGGTTATCAGCCAACGTTAGCGAATGAGATGGGCGAGCTGCAGGAGCGGATTGCCTCGACGAAAGATGGTTCGGTCACTTCAATCCAGGCAGTCTATGTACCGGCGGATGATTTAACCGATCCGGCACCGGCGACTACCTTTACCCATCTGGATGCGACTACGGTTCTTTCCAGAAAGATCGTAGAACAGGGTATCTACCCGGCGGTCGATCCGCTGGAATCCTCGTCCCGTATTCTGGAACCGGATGTGGTCGGAGAAGAACACTATGAGACGGCCAGACGGGTGCAGGAGATTTTGCAGAAATACAAGGAATTGCAGGATATCATTGCAATTCTGGGTATGGACGAGTTGTCTGAGGAAGATAAGCTGACCGTCGGCCGCGCAAGAAAGATACAGCGTTTCTTATCCCAGCCGTTCCATGTGGCGGAGAACTTTACCGGTGTACCGGGCAAGTATGTGCCATTAAAGGATACCGTCAAGGGCTTTAAGGCAATTCTGGATGGTGAGATGGATGCGTACCCGGAGGCAGCATTCTTCAATGTCGGAACGATCGAGGATGTAGTGGCAAAGGCGAAGGCTTTAGAGAAACAGGAGGCGTAGGAACGGATGGCAGATTTTCATGTAAAAATCATATCCAGCAACCGGACATTCTATGAGGGAGTCTGCCACTGTCTGATCCTTCCGGCGGTGGACGGTGAGATGGCTGTCATGGCGCACCATGAGAGCGAGATCGTGGCAGTCAAAGCGGGAGAAATGCGTTTCCAGGCGACAGAGGACGGTCCGTGGGAGGCGGCAGTCGTCGGGCAGGGCTTCTGTGAGATCGCCAACAACCGTGTTATGTTGCTGGCAGATACGATCGAGAAACCGGAGGAGATCGACCGGATCCGGGCGCAGGAGGCATTAGAGCGTGCGAAAGAGCGGCTGCGCCAGAAACAGAGTATTTCCGAGTATTACAGCACCCGCGCGGCGATGGCGAGAGCGCTGGTTCGTCTGAAAGAGACGGAAAAATTTGTGGACTAGGTGCGTTAGAGGCGGATTTGAGTCTGATGTAATTCTGTGGCAGATGCGGTTCAGAAAGAAATGACAGAAAATCAGTAAGAATGGAGAACAGGGCATGACATTACTTCAGTTAAAATACGTGGTGGAGGTGGCGGCAGCCGGAACCATCAGCGGGGCGGCAAAAAAACTTTATATTGCACAGCCGAGCCTCACGGCGGCGATCAAGGAACTGGAGCATGAGATTGGATTTTCCCTGTTTACCCGCACGAACAAGGGCGTGGTGATTTCCCCGGACGGGGAAGAATTTCTGGGGTATGCGAGACAGGTGATCGAGCAGGCAAACCTGATCGAGGAGCGCTATTTTGGCGCTGTGCCGCAGAAACGCCAGTTCTGTGTTTCCACCCAGCACTATTCCTTTTCCGTTGAGGCGTTTGTCGATCTGATCCGCGAGTACGGCGGAGAAGAGTACGATTTCCGTATCCGCGAGACGCAGACGTATGAGCTGATTGAGGATGTGGCGAAGCTTAGGAGCGAGGTTGGCGTGCTGTATCTGAACCGTTTTAACGAGACGGTGATCCGCAAGACGCTGCGGGAACACGACCTCAAATTTACGCGGCTTTTTATGGCAAAACCGTATGTATTTATCGGTGCGGCCAATCCGCTTGCAAGCCGCAGTTCTATCACCCTGTCGGATTTGGAACCTTATCCGCGTCTGTCCTATGAGCAGGGCGAGCACAATTCCTTTTATTTCTCCGAGGAGATCCTCAGCACGCTGGACAGCCGCAAGGACATCCTGGTGTCCGACCGCGCGACCCTGTTTAATCTTCTGATTGGGCTGAATGGGTATACGATCTGCAGCGGTGTCATCAATGAGGAACTGAACGGACCGAATATTGTAGCGATTCCACTTGATGTGGACGATTATATGGAGATCGGTTACATTACCCACAATCGCGTGACACCGGGACGGTTTGCGGGACTGTATATTGAGGCGTTGAAGCGGAGAGTGGGAGTGCCGGTTCCCAAAGTGTCTACCCGTGAACCAATAACCAGAATTCCTGTTTCCGACAGGTGATTTTTTGGTTTGACTTTTTTTAAAACAGGAAATATAATAATACCGAAACGAGTAGCAAACGAGTGTAAATCCAGCTTTTGCTGCTCTTTTTTTATTATTTCATAAAGAATGTGCCAAGGTGCATTTTTTATGAAATTTCATAAAAATGCCATTAAAAAGTGTGTTGCAAAATAAATGCTTTTGAAATAAAGTCTTCCGGAACGGGAAAACATGAGTCAATCTGAGAGTTTTACAGAAAATATTCAAGGAATGTGCATAACCTATATTTGCTGTCACAGAAAGATGTGGGGAAAGAGGAAAATTTATTGTTGAAACCGTTTTATTTGCTGCCATTTTTAACGTGACAAATCGAAATCTTTTGCCGAAGATAGATTTGTATGGAAATAGGAACGGAATCGGAAAGAGGATGATAGAATGCGGCAGAATAGAGAAATGATTTCATGTCAGCGTCCATAATCAGCACTTCCTTTTTGTAAGAAATGTGGTATACTCGATAGAACATGAAAACCATATTAAAAAAGGTGAAAAGCAGAATGAATCATATTTCAATTACAACCCTGGAAGCGCCGGAGCTGGATATCTACGCCCGGCTGAGCGAGGGGCAGTTATTTCATTATAATGAACCAAAGGAAGGTCTTTTCATTGCGGAAAGCCCTAAGGTCATCGGGCGGGCGCTCGACGCGGGATATGAGCCGGTTTCTTTTCTGATGGAAGAATGCCATATCGAGACAGAAGGGCGGGAGATTCTGGAACGCCCGGTGTGTGCGGGAGTGCCTGTGTTTACGGCACCATTTGATGTGCTGACGCGCCTGACCGGCTTTAAACTGACGCGCGGGATGCTGTGTGCGGTGAAACGGAAGAAAATGCCGGGGATCGAGGAAATCTGTGCAGGTGCCAGACGGATCGCGATTCTTGAGAATGTAGAAAATCCTACGAATGTGGGGGCGATTTTCCGGTCAGCGGCGGCGCTCTTTATGGATGCGGTGCTTCTGACACCGGGATGCAGTGACCCGCTGTACCGCCGCGCAAGCCGTGTCAGTATGGGAACAGTGTTTCAGGTGCCGTGGACGTACATTCCGAAGGGCGACTGGGCGGAGAACAGTATGGAAACGCTTAAGAAGCTGGGATTTCTCACGGCGGCGATGGCGCTCAGTGACCGTTCCGTGAGTATCGCGGATCCGGCGCTTTCGCAGGAAGAAAAATTAGCAATCATTCTCGGAACCGAGGGTGACGGGTTGGCGGCATCGACGATCGCGGCGTGCGATTACACCGTGAAAATCCCGATGTCACACGGCGTGGATTCGCTCAACGTGGCAGCAGCGAGTGCAGTGGCGTTCTGGCAGCTGGGCATGGGAAATAGGAAATAAAGTTCTGGCTGTGTAAAAAAAATGTACATTGGTTAAATGCGTTTCAAATGCCAGAAATGAGTGCGGAAATGGATGGAAAGAATCGTTTGGAGGAAGGAGAAAATAGAATGAAGTGTCCAAAATGCGGACAGGAAGCAGTTGGAAATTTTTGCAGTAACTGCGGAACTCCGCTTGTAAATGATACAGTACGCCGAGAACAGGAAACGGTGGGAAGAAAGCCGGAAAATAGCTATGACGACGGTGATTCAGAACAGCGGAATCCAGCTCGGATGGAATCGGATGAGAAAAAGGCGGAATCCGGCTCTGGATCGAAACGAAACAGTCAGGAAAAGCGGAGCAGCCAGAGTCAGGACGCACAGAAGCGTGAGGAAGAGCGCCGCGACAATGAACGCTGCCAATCCCAGGCACAGGAGGATGCCCGCCGCGACCGTGAAGCGGCATCGCGCAGACGACAGGACGCGAGACGTTCTTCTTCCAGCGCGAAAGAGGATAAGCGGGATGCAAAACAGCAGAAGCAGATGGAAAAACGCCTTCATGCTCTGGAGTCGGAGCGGGAGCGCTCAGAGCGTCAGAAAAATCGGATGGAGCGCAGCCACCAGCGGGAACTGGAACGCCAGTCCCGGGAGGCAGAGCGCACCAGACGGGCGGCGGAGCGCAGTGAGGCGCATACGCAGAGTGACTCAAATGACGGTCCGTCCGTGCTGGATGTGACGGCAGCCGGAGTAACCGGCGTGGTTGTGCTGATGGCGCGCGTGATGCAGGCAGCCAGTTTTCTTCTGATGGCGGGAATCACCTGGGCGAATGCGAAGGCATTTCGGTATGGCGGCGACGATCTGGGCTATATCGGAACTATGATTACCGAGGAAAATTATGGTCTGGGGCTGTATGTAGGGATTGGCGTATTTCTGGTATTGATGGGCGCGATCTGGTGCCTGTGGATTCTGTCAGGCAAGCACGCGGGTGGTAAAGTACGGCTGCAAAAATACGATACGGGGCGCGGATTTATCCCGTTTATAATCATCCTTGTTCTGGTATTAGTAGCCGGTCCGGCAGCGTACCTGATGCCGAAGAATGCGGGCAGCTTACAGCCGATTGTAGACGGCGGCTATGCGGCACTGGAGGCGATCAATGCGAACCACGGATTTCTGCTGTTCTGCAGCATCGGAGGCGCGATCCTTTCGTTTATCCGGAAAATGCTGCTGGTATAATTTTATAATTCATCTAATCGCCCGAACTGATACCCCATTTCCTCCCATTTTGCCAGAAGTTCATCGAGAATCTGAGCGTTGGTCTGCGAAGTGCTGTGCAGAAGGACGATCGCGCCGGGGTGGATGCGCGTCAGAAGCTTGGAAAATGCTTCTTCTTTGGATGGCTGCTGATCCTGCATCCAGTCCACATAGGCGAGACTCCAGAAAAAGGTCTTGTAGCCGAGCTCCTTTGCCATCTGCAGGTTCGATTCACTGTATTTGCCCTGCGGCGGACGGTAATATTTTTTCATTGTCTGCCCGGTGACGGACTGGTAGAGTGTTTCCAGGGCAGTCAGCTCCTTTTCAAATGCTGCTTTGTCGGAAATGCGGGACATATCGGGATGGTGATACGTGTGGTTGGCGACGGTGTGACCCTCTGCGATCATCTGTTTTACCAGTTCAGGACTGGTTTCGAGATAGTTGCCGACGACGAAAAAGGTTGCCGGGACATGGTGTTTTTTCAGTGCTTCCAGAATGGCAGGTGTGCAGCCGTTTTCATATCCAGCGTCGAAGGTCAGATAGATGACGGGCTTGGAGGTATCGCCTACATAGAAAGCATCAAAATTTTTTAAAGTGTCGGCGGAGGCATTGCCGACCGGTGTCTGCCCTGGACTGGGAAATCCAAGTCCCCAGTTTCCATCTGCGGAAACCGGAATCGAACCGGAATCAAAGGCAGGCGGGAGCGAGCCACAGGCGATAACAGGCGCTGAAACCGTGTGCCCGGATGGACGGCGCAGGAAATGTGCGGCAGTCTGCCCGGCGAAGAAAGCGATGGCAAACAGGGCGGGAACCAGCAGCGGGGAAATGATGTGCCGGAAACGTGATGGAACAAAATGCATGGGAAAATGAATGAACATGATGTGACCTGAAAGATATATTTTCATAAATATATGAAAGAAGGGGGAACATCATGTTTTTATTATAATTTGCTGTCCGTGAAATGCACCGAATCGGAAAAACCAAGCGGTACCATATAACAAATTTTATGTGCTGACATAACAAATTAATGCTTGTCATGCCCTTTGTACCTATGTTATTATTATAACGATGCTTAGATGAGATGCTCCGAACCCTTGAACAAGGGGAGCTGGATGAAAAGCAGACCATGAAATTATGATGAAATAAATAAGAGAAACAAGGAGGATGTTGAAGGATGAAGCCTTATAGCGAGATGACGAAAGAAGAACTTCTGGAACTTAAGCGTGATCTGAGCGATCAGTACCGGGAGTTTCAGGGCAAGAATCTGACGCTGGATATGTCACGCGGTAAGCCAAGTGCAGAGCAGCTTGATTTATCGATGGGAATGATGGACGTACTGAGCAGCGACAGTGATCTGACCTGCGAAGATGGGACAGACTGCCGCAATTACGGCGGTCTGGACGGTATCAGCGAGGCGAAGGAGCTGTTAGCGGATATGATCGAGGTTCCGGCTGACAATATCATTATCTATGGAAACTCCAGCCTGAACGTAATGTACGACACCATCTCCCGTTCTGTGACTCATGGCGTTATGGGAAATACCCCGTGGTGCAAGCTTGACAAGGTTAAATTCCTGTGTCCGGTACCGGGATATGACAGACATTTCTCCATTACTGAATATTTTGGCATCGAGATGATCAACATTCCGATGACCGCAGATGGTCCGGATATGGATCTGGTAGAGCAGTATGTGACAACCGACCCGACCGTAAAGGGAATCTGGTGCGTTCCGAAGTACTCTAACCCGACCGGCAATTCCTACTCCGATCAGACGGTACGCCGTCTGGCACGCATGCATCCGGCTGCTCCGGATTTCCGTATTTACTGGGACAATGCTTATGGCATCCACCATTTATACGATGATGAGCAGGATCATGTGCTGGAGATTCTGGCAGAATGTAAGAAAGCCGGCAACCCGGATATGGTTTACAAATTCTCTTCAACCTCCAAGATTACGTTCCCGGGTTCCGGCATTGCGGCAATCGCAACCTCCCACAATAACCTGGATGATATCAAGAAACAGTTAAAGATTCAGACTATCGGTCATGATAAAGTGAATCAGCTCCGCCACGTGCGTTTCTTCAAGGATATCCACGGCATGGTAGAGCACATGAGAAAGCATGCCAACATCCTGCGCCCGAAATTCGAGGCAGTTGAGAACATTCTCGACCGCGAGCTGGGCGGACTGGAGATCGGTACCTGGACAAAACCGCACGGCGGCTACTTCATTTCCTTTGATTCACTGAACGGCTGTGCGAAGGAGATCGTTGCGAAGTGCAAGAAAGCAGGCGTTGTCATGACCGGAGCCGGTGCAACTTATCCATATGGCAAGGATCCGGAGGATCGCAACATCCGTATTGCTCCATCTTATCCGCCGCTGCAGGATCTGATCACTGCAACCGAGCTGTTTGCACTCTGCGTCAAGCTGGTCAGTGTCAACAAGCTGTTAGAGGAAATGTAATATTAAACCAAGAAGTACAGGAATTGTATGGGTATGTCGAAGGACCGCTGCCCATACAATTCTTTTTTCGGAGAAAAAGTGATGATAAAGGAAAAGTTATCCCTGATCTGGGGAAAGTTTGTAAACAGGGAGACGATATCGTATCTGATATTCGGCGTTCTGACGACGCTGGTGGACTGGATTTCCTATGCGGTTTTCCGCCACAACGGCATGAACTACCGTATGGCGACGATCTGCTGTCAGGCGGCGGCGATCCTGTTTGCATATGTGACAAACAAGATCTGGGTATTCCGAAGCTACAATTTCCACCCTGTATATCTTCTTAAGGAAATGGCTTCGTTTTTCTCCTGCCGTATTCTCACATCGGTGTTCACGTATGTGGCGATGATCGTGATGGTAGACGGCATGGGAATCAAACAGGATATGATCTGTAAGATTGTGGTATCAGCGATCTCGCTGGTGTTGAATTATATTTGCAGTAAATTATTTATTTTCAAAAAGAAAGAATCCTCGAAATAGGGCTGTGTGGGGAAATGACAGCGGAAATGGATGCTGAAGACAGACCGGAAAGAGTAGAGAAAACGCCGCCTGAACAGGATTCTGGATGGAGGGAAGATGGAGCAAAGAGAACGAGACGAAAGTTCCAGTAAACTGGAAGAAGCACTCAGGGAGCTTACGGGAGCGGAAACAACGGGGAAAATAGAGGAGTATGAGAACGAGCGGGAAGGTGCGGACGTGGATTCGGAGACCGCCTGTACAGATATGAGACACGCTGAACGAATGCCGGCCTGGAGACAGGAAGAAGATGCCAGAAAATCTAAACTTTCAGAGTCCAGAGCAGATGTCGTTAATGAGTTGAATGACGATGACTGGGAGCAGGAAGAATTAGATGAGTGGGATGAATCAGAGAAATCACCCCGCGGAATGGGCCGCCTGGCTGCGGTTTTCCGTCCGTCGGATGATCTCCTGGCGGCATTTTTCCTGCCGGTAGTGATTTTGATCCTGATTTTTGCATACCGCGGTATTTTCCCCTTTGGGCAGGAAAGCTTCCTGCGGACGGATATGTACCACCAGTATGCGCCGTTTTTCTCGGAATTCCGGCATAAGCTTTTAAGTGGCGAGAGCCTGCTTTACAGCTGGGATGTCGGCATGGGCGTAAACTTTGCCGCGCTCTATGCGTACTATCTGGCGAGCCCGTTCAACTGGCTGCTGCTGTTATGCCCGTCGTCCCTGATTATCGAATTTATGACCTACATGATCGTGTTCAAGAGCGGTCTGGCGGGTCTTTCGATGGCGTGGTACCTGAAAAAGCACACGGGTTCACAGAAGTTTGGAGCGTGCTATTTCGGCGTATTCTATGCACTGTCCGGCTATATGGCGGCGTATAGCTGGAATATCATGTGGCTGGACTGCATCGTGCTGCTGCCGCTGATCCTGCACGGCCTGGAGCGGCTGGTGCGCGAAAAAAAAGGGCTTTTTTACTGCCTGATGCTGGGACTTTCAATCCTGTCCAACTACTATATATCAATTATGATATGTCTCTTCATGGTGATTTACTATGTGGCGCTCCTGTTTCTGGAGAAACGGCCGGGATGGAAAGATTGTCTGCACAGCTTTTTCCTGTTTGGTGTGTATTCGCTTCTGGCGGGTGCGCTGGCGGCTGCGGTGCTTCTTCCGGAGATTGCGGCGCTGCAGAGTACGGCGTCTGGCGATTTTAATTTTCCGACCACACTGGAAATCTACTTCCCGATCTTTGACATGATCGCGCGGCACATCGGAAATGTACAGGTGGAGACGGGACTCGACCATTGGCCGAACCTCTACTGCGGCGTGGCAGTCTACATTTTCATGGGGTTGTATTTTCTGAACCGCCGGATTGCGATCCGGGAAAAGGTTGTGTACGGTGTGCTGCTGCTCTTTTTCTATGCCAGCTTTTCGTTCAACGTGCTGAATTTTATCTGGCATGGCTTCCATTACCCGAACAGCCTGCCGTGCCGCCAGTCGTTTATCTATATCGCGCTGGTGCTGACGATGTGTTTCCGGGCGTATCTATATCTGGATGAAATATCCAAACGGCAGTTTGCCGGGGTGACATCCGCCGCGATTGGCTACGTGATTCTGGCAGAAAAGCTGGTGACGGACGATGCGTTTGAGCCAGTTGTCTGGTATGTGGCAGTGGTGCTTCTGCTGTTGTATCTGGGCGTCTTTTATTTCTATCAAAATAAAGAACATTTCGCGTTCACGGCGGCGCTTCTGGCGATGGCGCTGGTAAGTGTGGAGGCGCTTGCCAATATGGCGGCAACGAGCATTCCGACGACGAGCCGGACTGATTATGTGGCAGACAATCAGGATGTTGCAGCGGTGACAGAGCCGCTCAAAAAGACGGAATTTTACCGGATTGATAAAACGAATGCACGCACGAAAAATGATGGCGCGTGGATGCATTTTCCATCCGTATCACTGTTTTCATCGGTGGCAAATGCCGGGGTGACGGATTTCTTCAAACAGATGGGCTGCGAAGGTTCGACGAACGCATACAGCATCGTGGGAAGTACGCCGCTGGTGGATTCGTTATTTTCAATCAAATATGCACTCTATGAGGGTAAGCAGGACAATCCGCGCCTGTCGCTCTATGCATTTTCAGGTGACACGTACCTCTATGAGAATCCGTGGACGCTGCCGCTCGGCTTTATCCTGCCGGACATAGTGGAAACGGGCTGGAAGCGCGATCTTTCTTCGCCGGCGGATGTCCAGAACGATTTATCGGATGTGCTGGGCGTGCCGGAGTGCCTGATTTTCACGGACGGGGAGGAGCAGGGGAATCGTTTTTCCTTTACAGCACCGGAGGATGGGGAGTATTATATAAGTGTCGCAAACCGTCAGATTGATTCGGTTAAGCTGGATGTCGGCGGGGAGAGCCGCAGCATTGATACGTTGAAACGCGGGTATCTGGTGGAAACTGGATATGTGAAGGCAGGCACATTGATTCTGCTGGAGAGCAATGACAGTGCCGGAAGCATGGACGCGAGCGCGTACCGCTTTGACGAAGCCGGGCTGCGTGCGCTCTATGAGCGCCTCAACCAGCATCCATTTGAACTGGAAACATTGGGCGAGGAGGCGATGAAGGGCACGATCGACGCGGGCGAGGGCGGAACGCTGTTCCTCACGATCCCGTATGACGAGGGCTGGACGGTCACGGTGGATGGAAAAGAAGCTATCACGCGTCCGGTCTGGAAGGCATTTACCGGCGTGGAACTGACGGCGGGAACCCATACGGTGGAACTCAGGTATTATCCGCAGGGACTGCATGAGGGACTGCTGATCAGCGGAGGTGCGCTGTTTGTGCTGGCGGTGATTGTGGCTTCTATGTATATAAGGAAGAAGAAGCAGGGGAAAACTTCTGCAAAAATGAGAAGAACGGTGGAAAAAGAGCCGGATGGCGATTTAAAACTGAGAAATTGAGATACAAAATTTATAGAAAAGAGGTTAAAATCATGAAAAAGCTGGAAGAATATGTAAGAAGCATTCCGGACTTCCCGGAGCCGGGTATCATTTTCCGCGATATTACTACGATTTTACAGGATGCAGACGGACTGCAGCTTGCGATCGACGGAATCCAGAAATCCTTAGAGGGTGTGGATTATGATATCGTGGTTGGTCCGGAGTCCCGCGGGTTTATTTTTGGCGTGCCGGTTGCATATGCGATGCACAAGGGATTCGTGCCAATCCGCAAGAAAGGCAAACTGCCGTGCAAGACGGTATCTGTAAGCTACGATCTGGAGTATGGCAGCGCGGTTCTGGAGATGCATGAGGATGCCATTAAACCGGGACAGAAGGTAGTTATCGTTGACGACCTGATCGCAACCGGCGGAACGACCGAGGCGATTGTCAAGCTCATCGAGAAGATGGGCGGCGAGGTTGTAAAAATCTGCTGCGTGATGGAGCTGGCAGGCTTAAAGGGACGCGAAAAACTGAACGGATATGCGGTGGATGCCCTAATTACCTATGAGGGGAAATAGATAACGGTTCACGGGTAGGCACTTTTGGAACCGAAAGTGCCGTAAGAAAATGTGGTGACAGCAGGAATTTGCCGTATTGAAATGCGAAGCCACGGCAAATTCCGTTACTGGGCACGTTTGCGTGAACAGTAACAAAATAGTTTGCCGTTGCATTTTTTGTCAAATATTCGTATAATAGGGGTATTCTATATAATATTTTATTTCATTTGCGTGAACCGCTTTCCGGATTCCGAACGGCAGGCGTTTCAGTTATCTACGGAAGGGTCAGGAGGCATATATGGGAAATTTGGATAAAATAAAAAAGCTGGATCAGGAAATTGAAGCGCCGGCGGATTTTACGAGTCCGGAGGTACTGTATAATGAGTTGATTGCCGCCATTCGCAAGTACCATCCGTCGGATGACATCAGCATGATTGAGAAAGCGTACCAGATCGCGTATGACGCACACAAGGACCAGAGGCGTAAATCAGGTGAACCGTATATCATCCATCCGCTCTGTGTGGCGATCATTCTGGCGGATCTGGAGCTGGATAAAGAGACTCTGGTGGCAGGTATCCTGCACGATGTCGTGGAAGATACGGTCATGACAGAGGAGGAGATCACGGCGATCTTTGGCGAGGAGGTAGCACTTTTAGTAGACGGTGTTACCAAGCTGACCCAGATCTCGTGGACGATCGATAAAGTAGAGATTCAGGCGGAAAACCTGCGTAAGATGTTCTTAGCGATGGCGAAGGACATCCGGGTTATCCTGATTAAGCTGGCAGACCGTCTGCACAATATGCGGACGCTTCAATATATGAAGCCGGAAAAACAGAAAGAAAAGGCGCGTGAAACGATGGATATCTACGCGCCTATTGCTGATCGTCTCGGTATTTCCAAGATCAAGACCGAGCTGGATGATTTGTCTCTCAAATATCTCCAGCCGGAGGTTTACAAAGAATTGTCCGAAAAACTGGCGCTTCGTAAGGACACCAGGGAGGCGTTTATCCATAAGATTATGGATGAAGTCAAGAAACATATGGACGATGCGGGCATCGAAGCCAAGGTAGACGGCCGTGTGAAACATTTCTTCAGCATCTATAAAAAGATGGTAAACCAGGACAAGACGCTGGATCAGATCTATGATATTTTTGCGGTCCGGATTATCGTGGAGAGCGTGAAAGACTGTTATGCGGCGCTCGGTGTCATCCATGAGATGTACAAACCGATTCCGGGACGTTTTAAAGATTATATTGCCATGCCGAAACCGAATATGTACCAGTCGCTGCATACGACTCTGATTGGCAGCAGCGGACAGCCGTTTGAGATTCAGATCCGCACCTATGAGATGCACCGTACCGCTGAGTATGGTATCGCGGCACACTGGAAATATAAGGAGAGCGGCAGCAGCAAGGCGGCGATTGACAGCGCCGAGGCAAAGCTTTCCTGGCTGCGTGAGATCCTGGAATGGCAGCGGGATATGTCCGATAATAAAGAGTTCTTAAGTCTCTTAAAGAGTGATCTGGATCTCTTTACGGATGATGTATACTGCTTTACCCCGACGGGCGATGTCAAGAACCTGCCGAGCGGTTCCACCCCGATCGATTTTGCGTATTCGATCCACAGTGCGGTCGGCAACAAGATGGTTGGTGCCCGTGTCAACGGAAAACTGGTCAACATCGATTATGTCATTAAAAATGGTGACCGTGTCGAGATTATTACCTCCCAGAATTCCAAGGGACCGAGCCGCGACTGGCTGAAACTGGTTAAGAGCACACAGGCGAAGAATAAGATCAACCAGTGGTTCAAGAGCGAGCTGAAAGAGGACAATATTCTGCGCGGCCGTGCGCTTCTGGATAAATATTGTAAGGCGAAGGACATCAATTATTCAGAGTTAAATAAACCGGAATATATGGAAAAGGTCATGAAGCGCTATGCGTACCGTGACTGGGATTCCGTTCTGGCATCGATCGGACATGGCGCCCTCAAAGAGGGACAGGTCATCAACAAGATGCTGGATGAGCGCAACAAGAAGTTAAAGAAGGAAGTAACCGATACGACGATCCTCGATAACATGGCGTCGGATGGAAACAAGGTTCCGGTGATCGCAGCCGGGAAGTCGAAGAGCGGTATCGTTGTCAAGGGAATCCACGATCTGGCGGTTCGTTTTTCGAAGTGCTGCAGCCCGGTTCCGGGCGATGAGATCGTCGGATTTGTCACAAGGGGACGCGGTATCTCGATCCACCGGACGGACTGCATCAATGTGATGAATCTGCCGCAGGAAGAGCGTGAGCGCTTGATTGAAGCCGAGTGGCAGCAGCCGGAAGCACAGACGGGCACGGAAAAATACTCCACCGAAATCAAGATCTATGCGAACAACCGCATCGGCATGTTTGTGGATATTTCCAAGGTATTTACCGAGCGCCAGATCGACATTACCTCGATGAATGTGCGGACAAGCAAGCAGGGCAAGGCGACGATCGTCATGACGTTCGATATCCACGGAATTGAGGAATTAAATAAATTATCTGATAAACTCAGACAGATTGAAGGAGTATTAGATATAGAGAGAACTGCCGGATAAGCGGTTCTCTCTATATTTCACAGGTACTTACACCCTGTGAAAGTTTCACATATTATTAGGAGGAAAAGATGGAGATAAAACGGCTGATCGTGGGAATGGTCCAGACGAACTGTTATATTGCGGTGCATCCGGAGACGAAAGAAGCTGTGATTGTCGATCCGGGCGATGAGGCGGCGCGGATCGAGGATGCACTGGCGCAGACCGGAGCGAAGGCAAAGGCGATTCTGCTGACTCATGGACATTTTGACCATGTGACGGCGATGGAAGAGCTGAGACGGGATCTGGGCGTGCCGGTCTATGCCTGTGAGCAGGAGCAGGCGGTCTTGGCGGATCCGGATAAGAACCTGTCCGTCCAGTTTCAGGGCGGCGGTCTGCATCTGAAAGCGGATATGCTTTTGAAGGATGGAGAGACGTTCGAGGCAGCGGGCTACACGTTCCAGATGCTTCATACACCGGGACATACAGAAGGTTCCTGTTGTTATTATGTAAAATCAGAGAAGGTGCTGTTTTCGGGAGATACCTTATTTGAAGGTTCTTACGGACGCATCGATTTCCCGACTGGAAGCGGACGTCAGATGATTCATTCGGTGGCAGATATCCTTCTGAACCTGCCGGATGATACGAATGTATATCCGGGACACATGGGATATACGACGATCGCCGACGAAAAACAGTACAATCCGCTGGCGGGATACAGGGGGCGCGAAGCATGATAGCGATTTTGTTAAATGACGCGTCCTTTGAACAGGATATCCGTGAGCTCCTGATGGCATTTTATCCGGGCGAGACATTTACGCACAAGGAAGAGGAAGCCGGGGAGGTGGAGCTGATTGTACGGGGAGTCCGGGACGGAAACTCGTTTTCACTGGATGTGACGCCGGTGAAGAAAGAAGCTGTTCACTTTGCTTTGATTTATCCGGATTTTTCCAACCGTTTTGAGACGAAAAATGAGATCAAACAGACGTTATACCGTCTTTTGAGTGCCCAGACCGGCAGAGAGCTTCCGTGGGGGACGCTTACCGGCATCCGTCCGACGAAGATTGCGCTCACGAAGCTGTATGATGGCTGGACGGACGAGCAGATCGAGACCTATATGCGCGAGACGTATTTCACCAGCAAGGAAAAGATCGATCTGAGCATCGACGTGGCGGAGCGCGAGAGACGCCTGCTGTCCACGATCGATTATGAGAATGGGTACAGCCTGTATGTGGGAATCCCGTTCTGTCCGACAACCTGCCTGTACTGTTCGTTTACGTCGTTTCCGATTGTGAAATGGGAAAAACGGATGGACCTCTACAAAGAGGCGCTTTTTAAGGAAATGGAATATGTGGCGGAGCAGATGAAGGATCGCCCGCTTTCGACCATCTATTTTGGAGGCGGCACACCGACCTCGTTAAATCCGCAGGATCTGGATGAGATCCTGACAAAGGTGGAAGAATTATTCCCGGTGGAACAGGCAGTTGAATTTACCGTTGAGTCGGGACGTCCGGACAGCATCACGCGCGAAAAGCTGCAGGTGCTCCGGAATCACGGCATTTCCCGTATTTCCATCAATCCGCAGACGATGAAGCAGGCGACGCTTGACCTCATCGGACGCCGTCATACGGTGGAGGATGTGAAGGAAAAATTCCTGCTGGCGCGGGAGTTGGGGTTTGACAATATCAATATGGATCTGATCGTGGGTCTGCCGGAGGAGACGATCGACGATGTCCGCCAGACAATGGAGGAGATCAAGGCACTCAGACCGGACAGCGTGACGGTGCATTCGCTGGCGATCAAGCGCGCGGCGCGCCTGAATATCTATAAGGAGCGCTACGGAAATCTGAAGATTGTCAATACACAGGAGATGATTGACCTGACCGCGCAGTATGCCGAGGAGATGGGACTGAAACCGTACTATCTCTACCGCCAGAAAAATATGGCGGGCAATTTTGAAAATGTCGGTTATGCGGTTCCGGGCAAGGAATGTCTCTATAATATATTGATTATGGAAGAAAAACAGACGATCGCCGCCTGCGGTGCGGGAACGACTACCAAGGTTTATTTCCCGGCAGAAAACCGGATTGAGAGGGCGGAGAACGTCAAGGAAGTTGAGCAGTATATCGACCGGATCGATGAGATGATCGGGCGGAAAGAGAAGCTGCTTGGACGAAGAGAGTAAAAACGAAAAATTCACAGATACAGGGTGTCAGATGCAGAAAAACACTTTGTAACAGAGAAACATAAAAATCCAGTTTCCAGCATGGAAAAGTGAAGTTTTCTTTGCGCGGGAAATATGGTCGCAGAAAGACATAGAAGGAGTTTGACACATGGCTTTAAAGAAAAAACCAGTTACAGGCATGAAGGACATTCTTCCGGGCGAGATGGAGATCCGGGATTATGTGCTGAATATCATCAAAGATACCTACCGCGGATACGGCTTCTCAGCGATCGAGACTCCGTGCGTGGAGCACATTGAGAACCTGACCAGCAAGCAGGGCGGCGACAATGAGAAGCTGATCTTCAAGATTTTAAAGAGAGGCGAGAAGCTGAACGTCGAGGCAGCACAGACAGAGGCAGATGTCGTAGACGGTGGTCTCCGCTATGACTTAACTCTGCCGCTCAGCCGTTATTATGCAAACAATTCTGCTAATTTATCAGCGCCGTTCAAGGCGCTGCAGGTCGGAAGCGTATGGCGTGCCGATCGTCCGCAGAAGGGGCGTTTCCGTCAGTTTGTACAGTGTGATATCGATATTTTAGGTGATGCGACAAACCTGGCTGAGATCGAGGAGATTCTGGCGCTTACCAAGGCGCTGAAGCGCATCTGCCCGGACAAGGCATACACCGTCCGCGTGAACGACCGTGCGATTTTAAAGGGTATGGCAGATTACAGCGGATTTCCGGAAAATGAGACCGATAAGGTATTTATCATTCTCGATAAGATGGATAAGATCGGTCTGGACGGTGTCCGCGAAGAGCTGCTTGCAGAAGGTTATGCGCCAGAGGCGGTTGAGAAATACACCGGACTTCTGGCAGAGATTCAGAACGATGCGGCAGGCGTCCGCGCGCTGGGTGAGAAGCTTTCTGGCGTGATGGATCCGGCAAAGGCAGAGAATCTGGCTGCGATCATGGAGACAGTTAAAGCTGTCGCAGACATTGAGTTTGGTCTTGAATTTGACCCGACGCTGGTGCGCGGCATGGGCTACTATACCGGAACGATTTTTGAGGTTTCCATGGAAGGCTTCGGCGGCTCCGTTGCAGGCGGCGGACGTTACGACAAGCTGATCGGCAAATTTACCGGCGTCGATACACCGGCGTGCGGATTTTCCATCGGTTTTGAGCGTATCATCACGATCCTGATGGATTCCGGTTTCAAAGTACCGGAGGCAGCCGGCAAGAAAGCATTCCTGTATGAGAAAGGTTTAAGCGGCGAGCAGTTCCGTGCCGTCTTAAAGAAAGCACAGGAAGAGCGCGCTAACGGCACCCGCGTGGCAGTCGCACAGATGAACAAGAACAAGAAATTCCAGAAGGAGCAGCTGGCGAAGGACGGCTACGAGGAGATCGTGGAATTTTACAAAGACAGTTTGAAGTGATTCAGTTTTTGAATTTTTCAGATAAAACTATAATAAACGGAGGAAATACTATCATGGCAGAATCTATGGCAGGACTGAAACGTTCCCATCGCTGTACCGAGCTGGGAACTGCCAATATCGGTGAGAAAGTAACCGTTATGGGCTGGGTTCAGAAGAGCAGAAATAAAGGCGGCATTATTTTCGTGGATCTGCGGGATCGTTCTGGTATCCTGCAGCTGATCTTCGAGGAAGCTGACTGCGGCGCTGAGAGCTTTGCAAAGGCAGAAAAGCTGAGAAGCGAGTTCGTTATCGCTGTAACCGGACGCGTAGAGGCACGTTCCGGTGCAGTAAATGAAAACTTAAAGACAGGTGCGATTGAGATCCGCGCGGATTACCTCCGCATTCTGGCAGAGTCTGAGACACCGCCGTTCCCGATCGAGGAGAACTCCAAAACCAAAGAGGATCTTCGCCTGAAATACCGTTACCTGGATCTGAGACGTCCGGATATCCAGAGAAACCTGATGACAAGAAGCCGCGTGGCTATCCTGACCCGTGCATTCTTAGCAGAGGAAGGCTTCCTTGAGATTGAGACTCCGACTCTGATTAAAAGTACTCCGGAGGGCGCGAGAGACTACCTGGTACCGAGCCGTGTACATCCGGGCAGCTTCTATGCACTGCCGCAGTCTCCGCAGCTGTTAAAACAGCTTCTGATGTGTTCTGGATATGACCGCTACTTCCAGCTGGCACGCTGCTATCGTGACGAGGACTTAAGAGCCGATCGTCAGCCTGAGTTTACCCAGATCGATATGGAGCTTTCCTTCGTTGACGTTGAGGACGTTCTGGATGTCAATGAGCGTCTGTTAAAGAAGCTCTTCAAGGAGATCTGCAATTACGATCTGCAGCTTCCGATCCAGCGTATGACCTGGCGCGAGGCAATGGATCGTTTCGGTTCCGATAAGCCGGATCTGCGTTTCGGCATGGAGTTGAAAAACGTATCGGATGTAGTAAAAGACTGCGAGTTTGTTGTATTTAAGAGCGCACTGGAAAATGGCGGCTCTGTCCGCGGTATCAACGCAGAAGGACAGGGCGCTATGCCGAGAAAGAAGATCGATGCGCTGGTTGAGTATGCAAAAGGCTTTGGTGCAAAAGGTCTTGCATATCTGGCAATCCATGAGGACGGTACCTACAAGTGCTCCTTCTCCAAGTTCATGAAGCCGGAAGAGCTGGATGCACTGGTGGCTGCTATGGGCGGTAAGCCGGGTGATCTGCTTCTGTTCGCAGCTGACAAGGATAAAGTTGTATTTGATGTACTTGGAAACTTACGTCTGGAGATCGCTAGACAGCTTGACCTCTTAAAGAAGGATGATTTCAAGTTCTTGTGGGTAACCGAGTTCCCGCTGCTTGAATATTCAGAGGAAGAGGATCGCTACGTAGCTATGCACCATCCATTTACCATGCCGATGGAAGAGGATCTTCCGCTGATCGATACCGATCCGGGCAAGGTACGTGCAAAAGCATACGATATCGTCCTGAACGGTACCGAGATGGGCGGCGGTTCTGTCCGTATCCATCAGGCAGACATCCAGGAGAAGATGTTTGAGGTTCTTGGATTCACGAAGGAGAAAGCACAGGAGCAGTTCGGCTTCCTGTTAGACGCATTTAAATACGGAGTACCGCCGCACGCTGGTCTGGCTTACGGTATGGACCGTATGGTTATGCTGATGGTCGGTGCAGACAGCATCCGCGACGTCATCGCATTCCCGAAGGTAAAAGATGCTTCCTGCCTGATGATGGAAGCACCGTCTCAGGTTGATCCGAAACAGCTGCAGGATCTTTCGATTGGCGTGGTTGAGAGCGAAGAGGCGGAGAAAACCGAAGAATAAAATGTAAGATATGGAACAGCCTGGAAAGACTGTGAAATAGAAAGCAAACAGGGCTGGATGAGAAATGCAGGGAAATACTGGATTTTGTCGGACAGTCCTGTTTTGCGTGTGAGATGAAAAAGTTCCATTTGTCCTTGGCAACTGAATATATAAATTGCTTGCATTGGGGAACCCAGGAGGATGGAAAAGGACTCTCTTTTCTATATGTGGTAGAAACTATGAATCTTTTGTGAACCTATGGAATCTCCCACCCGAATCTGCTAAAATACAGACAGATTGAGAATGTAATCAGGATATGACAGCGTGGAAAAAGGTTCTGTCATACACGGCAGAGTAAAATAAATGAGGTGAAGATTTTATGGATAAGATTAAAATACTGGTCGTGGACGATGAGGCGAGGATGCGGAAGCTGGTGAAGGACTTCCTTTCGATTAAAGGGTATCAGGTGCTGGAAGCCGGGGACGGCGAGGAGGCGGTGGATCTGTTTTTCCAGCAGAAGGACATTGCGCTGATTCTTCTGGATGTGATGATGCCGAAGATGGACGGCTGGGAGGTTGTGAAGACGATCCGCAAGTATTCGCAGGTGCCGATCATCATGCTGACGGCGAGAGGCGAGGAGAGCGACGAGCTGCAGGGCTTTAATCTGGGCGTGGATGAGTATATTTCCAAACCGTTCAGTCCGAAGATCCTGGTCGCACGTGTGGAGGCGATCCTGCGCCGCAGCAACGGCGGCAGCCAGGATGTGATCGATGTGGGCGGCATCCACATTGATAAGACGGCACATCAGGTCAGCGTGGATGGAAAACCGGTGGATTTAAGCTACAAGGAATTTGAGCTGATGACGTATTTTGCGGAGAATCAGGGAATTGCGCTTTCGAGAGAAAAAATTCTGAATAATGTATGGAATTATGATTATTTCGGCGATGCGCGGACGATCGATACGCATGTGAAGAAGCTTCGGAGTAAGCTGGGCGAGAAAGGCGAGTACATCAAGACGATCTGGGGCATGGGCTACAAATTTGAGGTAAGCGAATGAAACGTTCGGTCCGATGGAAATTTACAATCATATTTGCCGGGTTGATGACGGTTGCAATCGCGCTTATCTGGTGTATCAATAACTGGTTTCTGTCCGGATATTACCAGAATTATAAGATTCATACGCTGGAAAAGGGATATCGGGCGATTGACGCGATTATCCAGGATGAGGTCCGGAATGGCGAGAGTTCGCTGGAGGACGCACAGGCGGAGCTGAATTCGGGCTGGAAAGAGTACCAGAAGTCGAAAGATGGAAGTTCTGATATGTACAGTGCGGATGACGGTTCGGCTCAGTCTGGTAAAAATGGAACCGGTGATAGGGCTGGCGATGAGACACAGGATGCGCTGGGGGAATATGCGGAAGGTGACACGGTGGTGCTGGAGGATGATTCGGAGGATGCATCGGCGGATGCACTGGATGGGGAGGAAGCTTCGAGCGGCGGTGTCCGGCTGGCAAATGTGATCCGCGAGCTGCGTGACCGGTCGAATATTTCCCTGCTTTTATATGACAGCGAGAGTGACCAGACACTCGTCTCCTCGGCGCGGGATGTGGAAGTCATGCGTGACCGGGTGCGGCGCTATATCGTCGGCCATGCGGGGGCGAAGCGGGATGTATTGCGGGAATATGACAACTACATGATTCAGAAGACGTTTGACCCGCTCAGCAAGACGTTTTATCTGGAAAGCTGGGGATTTTTCTCGGATAATGCGACCATTTTCATCATGACGATGCCGATGGAGAGCATCCATGAGAGTGCGGCTATCTCAAACCGGTTTCTGATGTTTGTTGGAATCGTGGTAATTCTGGCGGGAAGTATTCTGATTTATTTTATTACCCGGCACATTACAATGCCGATCAAACGGCTGTCGGAGCTGTCGGAAAAGATGTCGAACCTGGATTTTGATGCCCGCTATGAGACAAGCCGCCGCTCGACGGAGGAAATTGATACGCTTGGAAACAGCATGAATGTGCTTTCGGAGCGCCTCAAGACAACGATCGGGGAACTGAAAGAGGCGAATGCACAGCTTAAAAAGGATATTGACGAGAAAGTGCAGATCGATGAGATGCGGAAGGAGTTCATTGCGAATGTGTCGCATGAGTTAAAGACGCCGATCGCGCTGATTCAGGGCTATGCGGAAGGACTCGTCGAGGGCATGGCGGAGGACAAGGAGAATCGCGATTATTACTGCGGCGTTATCATGGACGAGGCTGGAAAAATGAATCGGATGGTGCGCCAACTTCTGACCTTGACGGCGCTGGAATTTGGGGGAGAACGGCTGTCTGTGGAGCGGTTTGACCTGACGGAGCTGATTGCCAGTGTGATTTCTTCTTCCGGTGTGCTGCTTAAGCAGAATGAGCTGACTGTGGATTTTGACGGGAAGGAACCAGTCTACGTCATGGGCGATGAATTTAAAATAGAGGAAGTCATCACCAATTACCTGACGAACGCGATTCATCATGTGGGTGGCAGGGAGAAGAAGATTCAGATTCGGATTGACCACCGGCGCGATGGAAAAGAGGTTTGCGTGGAAGTATTTAACACGGGAAATCCGATCCCGGACGAAGCGCTTCCGAACCTTTGGACGAAGTTTTACAAGGTAGATAAAGCGAGAACGCGGGAATATGGCGGCAGCGGCATCGGGCTTTCGATCGTCAAGGCGATCATGGAGATGCACCATAAGGCGTGCGGTGTGAAGAACCATGAGAACGGTGTGGAGTTCTGGTTTACGCTGGACACGGCTGGTGAAAAATGAAAATAAAATTTTGCCAGAGACAGAATCTTAGAATTATGAAATATGTTTCAGAATCGTGATTTGCATTATATATGAGATGATATAAAAAACACTTGAAAATACAGGGAATTTCGGCAGCCTGGGGCAAAAATATTTTGTCCCAATATGGTTGAAATTCCCTGTGTTTTTGCGTTTTTTTGTCCGAAATTAAAATCTTAAATAAATATAAAAGATCCGTCATTTCCTTGACAACGAAAAGAAAAGAAAATATAATAACAATGTAACAAGATTTAATAATTATGTAACATTTCGAACGATAGATAACACCACAGCGATTGGGACTCGATTCTTTTGTTTCAGCAATATCTGCGGGAATCACGAAATCTAATTAAGGAGTTTTGAAGCATGAATTTAAATAGAACAAAGAAACTTTTCAGTATGGTATGCGTGTGCTCAATGCTGACCATTGGTAGCGCGCAGGCAGCTTTTGCGGGGCCGTCTACAGGTTATGAGAGCGACATGGTGGCAACCGTGGCAGCAGACCTTTCGATCTATGCGGATGAGGATGAAAACTCAGAAGTAGTAGCGATGGCTGAAAAGGGCGAGTCCTATGACGTAGTTGGAAAGGCAGATGACAGCTGGATCAAGGTAGCGGCCGGTGAGATGGAAGGCTATTTGAAGGTTCAGAGTAGCGTTATGCTCAGCAAGGCAGAGGAAGCAGCTGCAGTCGCAGATGCATTTGTCGCAGAGCAGAGCAATCTCTCGACCAGAGAGCAGTTAGTCAATTATGCACTGCAGTTTGTAGGTGGACGTTATAAATTTGGCGGCAGCGACCCGCACACAGGGGTTGACTGTTCTGGTTTTACGAAATATGTGATGCAGCACGGTGCCGGTGTGAGCCTGAACCGTTCTTCAACTTCCCAGTCCAAGCAGGGTACAGCAATCAGCGCTGACCAGATGCAGCCGGGTGACCTGATTTTCTACGGAAGCGGAAGAGGTATCAACCATGTAGCGATGTATATCGGCGACGGCAAAGTGGTACATGCTTCAACTGAAAGGACCGGCATCAAGACTTCCCCATGGAACTACCGCACACCGGTTAAGATTGTGAACGTGCTGGGTTAAGAATGAATTTACGAAACATCTGCATTGAACCTTTTCATGAAAAAAGGGTTGGATGCAGATGTTTTTTGATTTCATAGGAAATTGCGTCCGATGAAACAAAAAAATATTACTGGCATAAAAAGTAAGAATTACCCTGCATACTTTCGCAGTAAAATTCCATACTAAGACCTGTAACAAGAAAGTGACGGTTAAGCGGCTGTTCACAGGAAGCCGGAACCGACACGTAGAAAACCTGACAGGGCAGGAATTTAGGAGGAATGACTTATGTCAAGCAAAAACAGTTACAGCAACTATGATAACAGTGCCGAGAAAAACAGCACCAAAAATGCATCCAAGAACAGCTCTAATTATGGTTCCAACCAGAGCCAGAACCGCATGCAGAACCAGAGCCAGAACCGTTCCAGAAATAGCTCTAAAAACCAGTATCAGGACAAGACAGAGGATGATTACAGCGATTGTGACTGATGAGACAGGCAGATAAGAGAAAAAATAGTGAATGCCGGGAATGCGGAATATCCACCGTTTCCCGGCATTTGTTCGTCTTTTGTACTTTCGTGCCAATGGAAGAGGCTGCCGCATCTCCTCTGACACCTGTCCGCCGGACAAAGCATATATTAATATTACATAGAGGTAAAAAAGAAATCGGGTTCTGTCAGAAACCGTTTTTGTATAAAATGAGGAGGGATGACGGATGTATCAGACCATACCGGTGCGGTATCTGGACGCGTGGCTGGAGCAAGGGTACACGGGACGGCTGATTGACCTTCGGACGCCGGAAGAATATAATGTGTCTCACCTCTGCGAGGCGGAAAATATTCCATTTTTATGGCTTCAGGATAACCGGCAGACACTTACAGGTGAACGTCCGCTTCTGTTTTACTGTGCGCGGGGGAGTGAAAGCCTTCTGGTGTGCGGCTGGTATGACCGGATGGGATATGAGGTTTATAATCTGGGCGGCGGTTACCGCTTTTATCAGGGAAAGTATCAGTGCAGTGTTATTGTACACGGGTAGGCACTTTTGGAACCGAAAGTGCCGTAAGAAAACGTGGTGGCAGCAGGAATTTGCCGTATTTAAATGCGAAGCCACGGCAAATTCCGTTACTGGGCACGTATGCGTGAACAGTATCAGTGCAGCCTGAGATAGACACTTTTGCCGCGGCTTTTCATTGACAGATGCAGACCAGTCAACTAGAATAAAAATGGTGAAGACTGTAATGAAAATAAAAGGATTCTTTGCATGAAATGATTTGGCAATGAATCCACAGAGAGATAAGAGGAAAAAAGATTGGAACGATATGAACTGATTGCTCCCTGTCATTTTGGACTGGAAGCAGTGTTAAAAAAAGAGGTAGTGGATCTGGGCTATGAGGTTACCGAGGTGGAAAATGGTCGCGTAACCTTTATCGGCGATGCGGAGGCGATCTGCCGTGCGAATATTTTTCTGCGGACGGCGGAGCGCGTCCTTTTAAAAGTGGGAAGCTTCAAGGCAGTGACCTTTGACGAGCTGTTTGAGGCGACCCGTGCGATTCCGTGGGAGAAATATCTTCCGAAGGACGGTAAATGCTGGGTTAAAAAGGCGTCGTCTATTTCGAGTAAGCTGTTCAGCCCGTCAGATATCCAGAGAATTATGAAAAAGGCGATTGCCCGTCATATGCAGGAATATTACGATCTGGACCGGATGCCGGAGACGGGCAATGAATATCCGCTGCGCGTCTTTTTCTATAAGGATCAGGTGACAGTCGGTATCGATACGAGCGGCGAGTCGCTGCACAAGCGCGGTTACCGTCAGATGACGAGTAAGGCGCCGATCACGGAAACACTGGCAGCGGCGCTGATTCTTCTGACTCCGTGGAAAGCGGACCGGATTCTGGTCGATCCGTTCTGCGGAAGCGGTACTTTCCCAATCGAGGCGGCGATGATCGCGGCAAATATGGCACCGGGCATGAACCGTTCCTTCCTGTCGGAGAGCTGGACAAACCTGATTCCGAAGAAATGCTGGTACGACGCGATCGATGAAGCGACCGAGATGGTGGATGATACCGTAAAGGTAGACATTCAGGGCTACGATATTGACGGAGAGGTAATCAAGGCGGCGCGGGAAAATGCGGAGAGAGCCGGAGTGGATCACATGATTCATTTCCAGGAGCGCCCGGTGGCGCAGCTGAGCCATCCGAAGAAATATGGCTTTATTATCACAAACCCGCCTTACGGCGAGCGTATCGAGGAGAAAAAGAACCTTCCAGCGCTCTATAAGACGATCGGTGAACGGTTTAAGGCGCTGGATTCCTGGTCGATGTACCTGATTACCGCGTATGAGGACGCAGAGCGCTATATTGGCAGGAAAGCGGACAAGAACCGGAAAATCTACAATGGTATGATGAAGACGTATTATTATCAGTTTATGGGTCCGAAGCCGCCGAGAAGAAAAACGGGGGATCAGGTTGAAGCGTAATGTTTTCTATGGGGCGCTTCTGGTGCTTCTGCTGGGATTTCTGGTACGCGAGAACCGTCTGATTCATATTCCGAAGCAGGTGGAAAAGACGGAGGAGAGCGCCGAGTGGCAGCCGGAGTGGTATGAGCAGATGGCCGAGGAGATTAATGACAGCCTGATCACGCTGGAAGTCGATGGAACAATGGTCGATCCGCAGCTTGGAAGCTTGAGAATGTCGCAGGACGGGCAGTTTATGATACCGTATGGGATGCTGCCGGACGCGCTTTCCTGTGCGGCGCTTCTATACGATGGAAACCGGCTTGTGATGGAGCGCGGCAATACTCATGCGGAGATGACGGTCGGAAGCCCGGAACTTTTGCTTGGGGAGGAGAGCCAGACGATTGTAGCAGCCCCAGAGTGGGAAAATGGAATCCTGTATGTGCCGCTTGAGGCGGTGACGGAGGTATTTTCCTATGAAGAAAATTGGGATGCAGAGAACCGGAAAATGGAACTGACTGGGTCAGAGGATCCAGCCACGTTTTTGCCGGAATCCTATGATTACCGGAAGGCTGGCCGGGCACCGGCGGTTAAAAACCAGGGGAGTCTCGGAACGTGCTGGGCGTTTGCATCGGTGATGGCGCTGGAAAGTCGTGTCCGGCCGGAGTGGAATGTCAGCTTTTCGGAGGATCATATGTCCCTCCGGAACAGCTTCCATTTTTCACAGAATGCCGGGGGCGAGTATACGATGTCGATGGCGTATCTGCTGGCGTGGCAGGGACCGGTGCTGGAAGAAGAGGATCCATACGGCGACGGCTATTCGCCTGACGGTTTAAGCCCTGCTTGTCATGTGCAGGAGATACAGGTGTTGCCGGAGAAGGATTATGAGGCGGTTAAACGGGCGGTTTATCTGTACGGAGGCGTTCAGAGCTCCCTGTATACGGCGATGGTCGGTGACCGCGACGATACGCATTATTACCGGAAAGAGACAGGGGCGTACTGGTATAATGGCGATGAGAAGCCCAATCATGACGTTGTGATCATCGGCTGGGATGACCACTATTCGAGAGACAATTTTAACCAGCCGCCGGAGGGGGATGGCGCGTTTATCTGCGCCAACAGCTGGGGCGGCGAATTTGGGGACGATGGGTATTTTTACGTGTCCTACTATGATACAAATATTGGGATCCACAACATTCTCTATTCCGGAATCGAGTCGGCAGATAATTACGACCACATTTACCAGACAGATCTGTGCGGCTGGGTCGGGCAGCTCGGTTACGGAAAAGAATCGGCATTTTTTGCCAATATTTATACGGCAGAGGAGAAAGAAGAGCTGGAGGCAGTCGGCTTCTATGCAACCGGGGAAAATACATCGTATCAGGTATATACCGTGACGGACGCCGAGGGCAGCTCCCAGTTCGGGCGGCGCAGAAAGGTGGCTTCCGGGGAGGTTGCGAACGCCGGATATTATACGGTTTTGCTGGATAAGACGGTGACGCTGGAGGCAGACGAACGGTTTGCCGTGATTGTCGAGATCACGACGCCGGGAGCGATTCATCCGGTGGCGATCGAGTACAGTTCGTCGGATAAGGGACTGACGGTCGATTTAAGCGACGGTGAAGGCTATATCAGTTACCGCGGTTCCTCCTGGGAGCGCGTGGAGGCGGAGCAAAACTGCAATGTGTGTTTGAAAGCGTATACGAGGAATGTGGATTCCTGGAATTGATTGCTGGTACGGATGTGAAGGTATGGCGGAAGCTGTTTTTGAAGAACGGTGATTCGGAATGTCGGGATATGAAAAGCCATGCTGTTTGAGGATAAAGGAGCGAGGAAAAGTGAGCGAGAAAATTATATTTGCGACGGGAAATGCGGGAAAGCTGAAAGAGATCCGTGAGATTTTAAAGGATTTAAACCGTGAGATTGTTACGATGCGCGAGGCTGGATTTGAAGGCGAGATCGAGGAAAATGGAACCACCTTCCGCGAGAATGCAGAGATCAAGGCGAAGGCAGTCTGGGAGAAGACGGGCGGCATTGTGCTGGCAGATGATTCTGGACTGGTGATAGATTATTTAAACGGCGAGCCGGGCGTTTATTCAGCGCGGTATTTAGGGGACACAGCGTATGAGGAAAAGAACCGGATTCTGATTGAGCGCGTGAAGGATGCAAAAGGAAAAGAGCGGAGCGCCCGTTTTATGTGCAATATCGCGGCAGTGTTGCCGGATGGCAGAGTGCTTCACACAGAAGCGGCGATGGAGGGCGAGATTGCAAAGAAAGCGGCTGGAAACGGCGGATTTGGATATGATCCGATTCTCTGGCTGCCGGAGTACGGCAAAACGTCAGCAGAGCTCACGATGGAGGAGAAAAACCGTATCAGCCACCGGGGCAAGGCGCTGGAGCGGATGAAGGATGCGCTGAAGGAGGCGCTTGGCGAGTGATGAAAAAGATATTAATTACAAGCGACACTCACCGTCGGGATGGTAATCTGCTGGAAGTCATCCAGAATGAAGCACCGTTTGACATGTTCATTCATCTGGGTGACGCCGAGGGAAGTGAGGACATGATTACGTCGTGGTGTAAGGAGCAGAACCCGGACTGCGAGGTCTATATGGTGCTGGGAAATAATGATTTTTTCTCCCATCTGGACCGCGAGAAGGAGATTTCGATTGGAAAATACCGCGCATTTCTGACCCACGGTCATTTTTATAGCGTATCGGTTGGGACGGAGCGCCTGATCGATGAGGCACAGGATCGCGGCGTGCAGATTGCGATGTTTGGACATACCCACAAGCCGTATCTGGAGCGGCGCGGGGATCTGACTGTGTTGAATCCGGGCAGTCTTTCGTTTCCGCGCCAGGAGGGCAGACGCCCGAGCTACATGCTCATGGATCTGGATGACGAGGGCGAGGCGCATTTTACGACCTGCTATTTGTAGAGGTCTGTTACTGGGCACATATGCGTGTCACTGTTCACGTATACGTGCCCAGTAACTATGCGTGAACAGAAACCGAAAAAGCAAATATCCGCATATTGACGCATTTTCGGTAAATTGTTATAATGAGAGAGATTGTGAAAAAGGTACTTATCAATGATTCAATCGACCCAATAAAGATGCCGGGGACGGAGGTTTCGTTTCCGAGGCAGGAGTATGACATGAAACTGGAAGCTTTAATTCAAAATATGACGGATCAGATCAAAGAGGCGCAGCTAAAACTTGGTTATGCCAGGGAGACGATGCGCCTTTATTATCCGCTTTCTTCCCTGAATGCGATGCTGGAGATGCAGGAGACGGATATCCGGGAGCTGGCGAAGAAGATACGGCATGATCTGGAGGCGAAGAAGGAGAAAATGGGAGATACCCAGATTCGGATCCACGCCGATCGGATCGTCTTTACGATCCCGCCGGATTTTGTGGAGTATGTCCATGAGCAGGTGCCGGAACCGCCGTTTTTAAAAGAGCTGATCCAGTTGTTTCGGGAAAAGCACGCCTGCACAAAGGAAGAGATTACCGCTGTGTTTGAAAAATTCGGCGCGTATGAGTGCCGGCAGATGCCGGACGGCATGGATTTTGATTATGTCATTTATTTTACAGACAGCAGCATCGATGCATATGATTACTGCATCCGTGAGGAGATGGGGCACACGATTTACCACCGATTTGCACGGGCTGATTTTGAGGCATTGATGACGATTCAATAAAAAGGAGATTAGACGGATGGAAAACGAGACAAAGCAGACAAATACGAATGAACAGGAGCCGGATATCTTCGCACAGAAGTTAAGAGAGGCAGATTCCTTATATGCCATTCTTTCCGGATGTACGAAAGAGCCGTATGTATACTGTGATCCGGAAACAATGGATGATGCCATCCTGCTGTTTACGGACGAAGAGGGCGCAAAGGCAGGCGCACAGAAGCTGGCAGAGCAGCAGATTCCGGTAGGAATCGCGAAGGTAGACAGAAAGAGCCTTCTGCTTTTCTATACCAGCCTTTACACGATGGGTGTCAATGCTATCCAGGTACACGTGGGCGAGAAGCAGAAGATGATTCAGCTGACCGAGTTTGTAAGACGCAAAGACCCGGAGGAGAGCAAGAATGGAAAAGTCTGGGTGGAGAACCCGGAGCTGCACCTGACGATGCTTTACTATATGCAGGATCTGCGCCGTCAGCCAAATCAGGAGATTACGCCGGAATTAAACGATTTACAGGAGGAGATCGGCGCGCACTTCACGAAGGGTCGCTATATCGTGCCTCTTCCAGAGGAAGGAAATGGCATTCCGCTGGTTAAATTAAAGAGCGGAGATATTTTCCAGCCGATCTTTACGGATGTGATCGAGTTCCAGCGTTTCAACCGTGAGAAGAAATTCCGCCCGGTTGTCGTAGATGCGCTCAAGCTGGCTCAGGTACTCCCGGAGGAGGCAAAGGGCATCGTTCTCAATCCGCTGGGCGTTAATATGCCGCTGACCGTACAGAAAGTAAAGAAGCAGCCGGAAGCACCGGTCCAGAAGCCGGTATCCGTAGAGGCACAGATCGACGCAGCTATCCGCGAGGTTCAGGCAGAGGCTGGACGGGAGTAGGAAAGGAAAGAGTATATGTATCAGGCAGCAGACACAAGATATGATGGAATGACCTACAACCGCTGCGGCAGCAGCGGACTCAGACTCCCGGCAGTTTCGCTGGGATTCTGGCATAATTTTGGCAGCACCGGCGTCTATGAGACAATGCGGAAGCTGTGTTTTACCGCTTTTGACAATGGCGTCACGCACTTTGACCTTGCCAACAATTATGGACCGGAGCCGGGAAGTGCTGAGGAAAATCTGGGACGGATTGTAAAGGAAAATTTCATGCCATATCGAGACGAGCTGATCATCAGCACGAAAGCCGGATACGAGATGTGGAACGGCCCTTATGGAAACTGGGGCAGCCGTAAATACCTGCTTGCAAGCCTCGATCAGAGCCTTACACGCCTGGGACTTCCGTATGTAGACATTTTCTACCATCACCGGATGGACCCGGAGACGCCGCTTGAGGAGACGATGGGAGCACTCGATCAGGCAGTTAAGAGCGGAAAAGCTCTCTATGCAGGACTTTCCAACTACAATGGACAAAAAATGCAGGAAGCCGCTGCGATCCTGCGTGATCTGAAATGCCCGTTCGTCATCAATCAGAACCGCTACAGCATCTTTGACCGCACGATCGAAAACAACGGCTTAAAAGAAGCTGCTGTCAAAGAAAAGAAAGGTCTGATTGCATTCAGCCCGCTTGCACAGGGAACCTTAACCGACCGTTATCTGTACGGCATCCCAGCCGACAGCCGCGTCATGACCGACGGCAGATTTCTCAAAAAAGACCAGCTCACCGAAGAAAAAATCAGCCAGATCCGCGCCCTCAACGAGATGGCCGGACAGAGAGGCGAAAAACTCTCCCAGATGGCGCTCAAATGGGTCATGAAGGATCCTGTGGTAACCAGCGTTCTCATCGGTGCGTCCAAACCGGAGCAGATATTAGATAATCTGAAAATGTTGGATGGGGCACCGTTGAGCGAGGAAGAGCTGCTTAAAATCGATCAAATTTGTGGAATAAAATAAACAGAAAACGCCCAGCGGCGCAATTATGTGTACCCGCTGGGCGTTTCCGTCCGTGTTGGCAAACCATATCTATTTAACCGCCACAACCACCCTATTCGGCAGGCAAACCAGCGATTCCCCACTCTCTGAAACGGTTCCCTGCTTCACACAGAGCTTGTCCGGGCAGTCTGCCTCTTCGATCCGGGCACATCCATCTTGAATCACCAGATGATTTTGTCCCCCCTGATACCCGTCGATCCAGGTGTCTATCTCCTCATCCAGCCGGTAGGTGGCGACGGTTGTTCCATTGACACTGACATCAACGGTAAAAGCATCCTTCTGGCGCTGCAAGCGCACAACCAGAAAACCGATGAGTATGACGGCAAGAAGAACCAGAATCAAAACAAAATCATTTCTATTTTTCTTTGATTTCATCAATAAATGCCTCCGCTCCATCCGAGTAAATCAGTTTATAATCATCCGTGATAAAATAAGCATAAATGCCATCCATTGAATTGATGAGTTCCAGGCCCTTATCCAGTCCCATCGAGAAACAGGTCGTGCTGAGTACATCGCCATCCACCGAACGCGGGGAGACGATCGTCACGGAAACCAGTCCGTTCTGGTACGGATAGCCTGTTTTCGGGTTTAACAGGTGATGGTAATTGACACCGTTTTTCTCAAAATGGCGCTCATAGACGCCGGAGGAGACAACGGACATGTCATCAATATTCAGATCGGCAAAAACCGTTGCATAGTCGGCAAACGGTTTCTGCAGCCCGATGCGGAACGGCTGGTGGTTTGTGCGCTCACCGACACAGAGTACGTTGCCGCCCAGGTTGATGATGGCGCTTTCGACGCCGGATTCGGTCAGATAGTCTTTCATGCGGTCGGCAATGTAGCCCTTGGCGATGGAGCCGAGGTCAATCGTCGTGTCCGGGGAGAGGAAGGTTAAAGTATTTCCGTCAAGTTTCACATTTTTCCAGTTGACGCGTTCTGCCGCCGCTGTTATGTCATCCTCCGCCGGGATCACATGCTCGTCGCTGGTAAAATTCCAGAGAGAACTGAGCGGTTCGATCGTCAGGTCGTAGGCACCATGGGAAACCTCACTGTAATGCAGTCCTTCAGAAATCATCGCCGCCATATCGTCGGAGACGGTAAAAGTCGTCTCGTCGGCGCTGCGGTGGTTTAACTTGTAAAGCTCGCTGCCCTCGATCGTCTTGCTGAAACGGTTTTCGTACTCCTGGCACATGTCCACACAGTGGTCAAGGATCGCTTCATCCTGCGAATCATAGAGTGTGATGTTGACAAATGTATTCAGCAGAAACGCGGAACGGCTGATCGGCTCCCGGCGGGATTTGCTGAAAAGAAGCGCCGCGCCGCAGCCCAAAAATACGACGGCAAGAAGTGTCAGAAGCGCGGATAAATCCTTTTTTTTCATAAAGAGCTCCATTCTTAAAAATATCGAAAATTCGGTTTGAAACTATGTTTGCAAAAATGTCTGCAACTACTCTAACAAAGGTTGATAGGAAAGTCAAGATTACGGCCCAGAAACTAAATGCACCGGCAGCCAGAACGTTACTGGGCACGTATGCGTGAACAGTAACGCCAGAACTGTATCGTACGGAATTTTTAGTTCAGAAAATTTCTATCTGTGAACAGTTACGCGCTTTACAAAACTAAAAATTTTTACTAATATATTCATAGAGGTATACAGAGGAGGAAGAAATGCAGAAAAAAGGACGAGCAGGCACATCCAGAGCCGGAAAAATCGCTTTATATGGAATGATGACAGCGCTGGCATTTCTGCTGAGCTATGTTGAGACCCTGATACCGATCAACCTGGGCGTTCCGGGGGTCAAGCTGGGATTGGCGAATCTGGCGTCGATCGTGAGCCTGTATCTGCTGGGAGCCGGTGCGGCAGCGGCGATTGCATTGGTGCGTATCGTGCTGGTAGGATTTACGTTTGGAAACCTGTCGATGATGCTGTATAGTCTGGCAGGTGCTGCGGTCAGCCTTCTTCTGATGGTGGTGTTCCGCCGGTTGGACTGGTTCGGCGTGACCGGTGTCAGCATCCTGGGTGGTGCGGGACACAACATCGGGCAGCTTATCGTGGCGGCGCTGGTGGTGGAAAATGCGAGTCTGTTCTACTATCTTCCGGTGCTTCTGGCAGCCGGAACGGCAGCGGGGGCGCTGATTGGGCTTCTCGGAGGAATCCTGGTAAACCGCTTAAAATGTCTGGATTTGACAAAATTTATGTAAATGGAAGCCACAAGGGTAAGAGGATGTACAGTGACTGTTCATATGCAGGCATTTTTGGAACCGAAAATGCCATGAGATAAGGTGGCGCAATGGTAGATGGGCAGATAAAGTGTTACTGTTCACAGGTAGGCACTTTTGGAACCGAAAGTGCCGTAAGAAAACGTGGTGGCAGCAGGAATTTGCCGTATTTAAATGCGAAGCCACGGCAAATTCCGTTACTGGGCACGTATGCGTGAACAGTAACGATAAAGTTATAATGATAAAAGGATAAGAATGAAACAGCAAGGTTGTTTTTCAGTCAGGAGGATAGGGTATGGCAGTATATGAAGCAATCAGAAATTTAGTACAGTACGGGGTCAATACGGGGCTTCTTCAGGAGTCGGATCGCATTTACGCGACGAACCAGATTCTCGAGGTTCTGGGACTGGATGAATATGAAGAACCACAGGGCGCATGCAGGGAGATTTCACTGGAAGAGACGTTGGATGCCCTGCTTGATTATGCACATGAGACGGGCGTTTTGAAGGAGGACGGCGTGGTGTACCGCGATCTGTTCGACACGAAGCTGATGAACTGCCTGATGCCGCGCCCGAGCGAGGTGATTGGACATTTCTGGAAATTGTATGAGGAATCGCCGGAGGCGGCAACCAATTATTATTACAAATTGAGCCAGGATTCCAATTACATCCGCCGTTACCGTGTTTCCAAGGATATGAAATGGAAAACGGATACAAAATACGGGGAGCTGGACATCACGGTTAATTTATCCAAGCCGGAGAAAGATCCGAAGGCAATCGCGGCAGCCAAACTGGCAAAGCAGAGCGGTTATCCGAAATGCCTCTTATGCAAGGAAAATGAAGGCTATGCCGGACGTGTCAACCATCCGGCGCGCAATAACCACCGCATTATCCCGATCACGGTCAATGACAGCCAGTGGGGCTTCCAGTATTCGCCGTATGTGTATTACAATGAGCACTGCATCGTGTTCAACGGTGTGCACACGCCGATGAAGATCGAACGGGCAACGTTTGTCAAATTGTTTGATTTTGTGAAATTGTTCCCGCACTATTTCCTGGGGTCCAATGCGGATCTGCCGATCGTCGGCGGTTCGATTTTAAGTCACGACCATTTTCAGGGCGGACATTACACGTTTGCGATGGCAAAAGCGCCGATTGAACAGAAATTTGAGATGGAAGGCTTCGAGGATGTGGAAGCCGGAATCGTTAAATGGCCGATGTCAGTTCTGCGGACCCGTTCCAAGAATCCAGACCGCCTGATTGATCTGGGTGAAAAAGTGCTGCGTGCATGGCGCAGCTATACGGATGAGGATGCTTTTATTTATGCTGAGACGGACGGAGAACCGCACAACACGATCACGCCGATTGCCAGAAAAAATGGCGATTTCTATGAGCTGGATCTGGTGCTCCGCAATAACATCACGACGGATGAGTATCCGCTTGGTGTTTACCATCCGCACGCGAAGCTGCATCACATCAAGAAAGAAAATATCGGTCTGATTGAGGTCATGGGTCTGGCGGTGCTCCCGTCCAGATTGAAACAGGAGCTTGCCGATCTGGCGGAGGCGATCCTTTCCGGAGGCGATATCCGTTCCAATCCAGAGCTTGAAAAGCATGCGGACTGGGTGGATGAGTTCCTGCCGAAGTATGAGCATATAACAAGTGAAAATATAAACGAAATCCTGCAAAAAGAGGTAGGTCTTGTCTTTGAGCAGGTACTGGAAGACGCGGGCGTATATAAGTGTACGCCGGAAGGCAGGGAGGCATTTGCCCGGTTCCTGCGCTCAGTGGGCTTCCGATAAAGAGGAGATAATGGAGAGAGATTTATTTTTAAGAAAATATCGGATCGAACAGGAAGACTTTGACGCGGCGGGCGTTTCCTGGGAGGAATTGACTGCGATCGCGGATCATTATGCGACGATCGAGGGAAAGCTGCGGGAGATTGGCAAGGATTTTGTAGATAAGTATCTGTATGATATTGAAAAAGCGGGGATCCATTCCTACCGTTACCGTACCAAGGCACCGGGGCATCTGCTGGAGAAGATTATCCGCAAGAAAAAAGAGCAGCCGGAGAAATTTGCCCAGCTGGGAGTTGATAATTACTGGAAATACGTGACGGACCTTATCGGTATCCGTGTATTCTTCCTGTACCGTGAGGATTGGCGTCATTTCCATGAATACATCACATCGGCGTTTGAAAATGCCCCGGAGCAGTATGTAAAAGACCGTGAGCGCGATTTTGACAATGATGAGACACACTGCTATATTGCAGAGCGTCCGAAGGTATACCGCCGAAACGGGGACAGCCGGATCTACGATGAAAATGTGATCGAAATCAAGTCAGGCGGTATCTACCGTTCCCTTCACTACATCATCAAATACCGCGGTTACTACGTCGAGATTCAGGCGAGAACGCTGTTCGAGGAGGGATGGAGTGAGGTTGACCACGACATTGTTTATCCGTACCACAAGGACGACGTGATGTTGCGCGATTTCTCACGCCTGTTAAACCGGCTCTCCGGCATGGCGGATGAAATGAGCTCGTATTTCCGCCGGATGAAGGTGGAGAAGGAGTTTGAAGAGGTCCTGCTCGGAGAATATAAGGAAGACAAAGAGGCGAAGCTACTCGCAAGTATGCGGGAGCTGCTGGGGAAAGAAGAACGATAAGGAATAGGGAAAAGATAACTGGATCAAAAAAACAGGCATTGGAATGCTTGCTATCCACACAGTGGTGGATGAAGAGCATTTCAATGCCTGTTTTATGGAGCTATAATTATAGATCCAGCTTCAAATCGCCTTCCTTGATCCATCCGGCTTTCCGGCAAAGTGCGCCGAAGAACAGGGTCAAAACAGCCGGAAGCACGAAGCAGATGAGCAGGATGCCCGGCCACATCATCGAATTTCCACTTCCCTGCATGGCGGTGTAGATGCCGATCGGTCCGACGAGACCGCAGGTTCCCATGCCGGAACCGGCTGGAATATTTTCCAGATGGAAGACCATCGTGGAGAGCGGACCGGTAACCATCGAGGCGAGTGTCGGTGGAATCCAGATTTTCGGGTTCCGGACGATATTTCCCATCTGGAGCATCGAGGTTCCGAGTCCCTGTGCCAGAAGACCACCCCATTTATTTTCACAGAAGCTTAAAACGGCAAATCCGACCATCTGCGCACAGCAGCCTGCGGTGGCGGCACCGCCTGCCAGACCGTCGAGGCTTAACATGATGCAGATTGCCGCACTGCTGATCGGAAGCGTCAGGGCGATGCCGATCAGGGCAGAAACCAGAATACCCATGAAAAGCGGCTGCATGACGGTCGCTGTCTTCACTAGATTTCCGAAGGCGGTCATGAATGCGGAGACACCCGGACCGACAAACTGTGCGGCCAGGATGCCGGAGATGATGGTGACACCCGGGGTGACGAGAATATCAACCGGTGTCTCTTTGGAGACGATTTTTCCAAGCTCGGCTGCGATGATGGTGGCAACGAGCGCGCCGACCGGACCGCCGAGTTCATTGCCCGCGATGCCGACGGTAGCGGCGGAGAAAAGGACGAGCGTCGGTGCCTTTAAGGCGTAGGCAATCGAGACGCCGAGCGCTGCACCGGTCGCGCTCTTGGCGTAGCCTGCGATCGTGGTAAAAATTACAACGCCTGTCTTCTCCCCCAGTGTGCCGAAGATGGTACCGATCAGAAGAGAAGCAAACAGACCAAATGCCATCGCGCCCAGCGCATCGATGAGATACGTCTGAACGGAGATGACAACCTGCTTCCGTTTCAGAAAAGCTTTCACACGTTCCATATTGATAGAACCTCCCAGAGTAAAATAATTGTGAACGGAATGAATCGTTTCAGCCATTCCGGTCAAATAAATGGCTTACACCTGTCTTGACAGGTGTAATGGACGTTTGTATTTTAACACGAAATGGAGAAAATACAAGAGAAAATATAGAAAAAAGTAAAAAAGTTATGATACAATAAAAAATAATTGACGAGGTGTTTTCGAAAAAGTATGTTCGATTCGAGGGGAGGTATTTCATGCAGAGACGAATTTGTCCGATTTGCGACCATCCGATCAAGTATGGTCATTATTGTTCTTTTTGTAAACAGTGGATCCGGAATCCTAACTATGTCAATGCAACTTATTATCTGAATGAGCGTCACCCGGCGCATGAGACGGACTGTGAGTATCACAATGCGGGATCTGCCTCGTGGGAAACGAGTGCAAGGGCAGGAACAGATGCCATCCGCACGCTTGCGGACCGGGCGAAGGCATATTCCCAGACGCAGAAAGCAGCAGGCGCAGGCAGACAGGCATCCGTCCGGACACAGAACCAGAACAGTATGTCGTATCAGACAACGCAGAGACGAAGCGCGGTGCAGCAAGGAAAAAATCAGAAAAAGAAGGGGAAAATGAGCCTTGTGCTGGTGATTTTGCTGATTTTGTTTGCTTTGTCTGGAATTAATTATCTGTATCGTATGTTTATGTATTTTATTTGGTTCCTATAGATTTTGCCTATGGCAAGATATAGAAAATCAATCCAGAAGATAGCTGTCGGAAGTCTGGCGTTCATTGGGGAAATATGGTATACTGAGCAAAAATCATATAGAATACATAGGCAATAGAGGTCCGGGGCAGAACCGGACGAAATGATGAGAACAGGAGATAAATACGATGAAGATTAAGGATATTTTAGCCAAAGGACAGCCGACGCTTTCGTTTGAAGTGTTCCCGCCGAAGGAGGAGAGCAACTTCGCTTCCGTTGAGAAAGCGGCGCTTGAGATTGCAAAGTTAAATCCGTCATTTATGAGCGTGACCTACGGAGCAGGCGGCGGCACAAGCCAGTATACGGTCCAGATCGCATCGGATATCCAGAGCACCTGCCAGGTGCCGGCGCTGTCACATCTGACCTGCGTCTCCTCGACCCGTGAGAAGGTGCACAGTGTCCTGCGCGAGATTCAGGCACACGGAATTGAGAATGTCCTGGCACTTCGCGGCGATATTCCGAAAGACGGCAAGGTAGAAAAAGATTATCAGTATGCATCCCAGCTGATCCGCGAGATCCGTGAGACCTGCCCGGATCTGTGCATCGGCGCAGCCTGCTATCCGGAGGGACATGTGGAATCGGTCAACAAGACGGTGGATATCGGGCATCTGAAAGAAAAAGTGGAAGCGGGCTGTGATTTTGTGACGACCCAGATGTTCTTTGATAATAATATCCTTTATAATTACCTGTACCGTATCCGAGAAAAAGGAATCACGGTTCCGGTTGTCGCAGGCATCATGCCGGTGACAAACATAAGTCAGATTAAGCGCATCTGCAGCATGTCCGGCACCTACCTTCCGGCACGCTTCAAGGCGATCGTAGATCGTTTTGGTGATAACCCGGCAGCGATGAAGCAGGCAGGTATCGCCTATGCAACTGAGCAGATCATCGATCTGATTGCGAACCATGTAAATGGAATCCATGTATATTCAATGAATAAACCGGATGTAGCGGCGCAGATTAAGAACAACCTGTCGGAGATTCTGTAATGGCGGAAGTCAATCGGAGAGAAATATATCGGTATTTAGGAATTAAAGGGCAGCAGGAGCCGGATCCGCAGACGAAAGATCTGGTGGAGGACTGTCTGGGAGAATTAGAGCGGTCCGTCAACTGCCGGAGCTTTTACAGACGCTATCCGCTGACGCTGCTGCCAGATTCAGAACTTGATTTTACGTGTTTTAAAGTAAAAAGCCGGGTGCTCAGCCGCAATTTAAAGGACTGCCAGGAGGTCATCCTTTTTGCGGCGACGCTGGGGGCTGGTGTGGATCTGCTTCTGCGCCGATACAGCCGTCTTTCGATGAGCCGGGCGGTTGTCCTGCAGGCGTGCGCGGCGGCACGGATTGAGAGTTACTGCAATGAAATCAATGACAAATTAAAAGCGGAGGCAGCAGAAGAAGGACTCTATCTGCGTCCCCGCTTTTCGCCAGGTTATGGAGATCTGCCGCTTTCGTGTCAGCCGGATTTCTGCCGGGTACTGGAAGCGGAAAAGACGGTGGGGATTACATTGACGGAAAGTTTTTTGATGATGCCGTCCAAGTCGGTGACGGCGGTCATCGGAGTATCGAAGATAGCGGCGGGCTGTGTGAAAGAGGGCTGTGAGGTCTGTTCAAACAAAAACTGCCTGTACCGGAGAGATAAATAAGTAAGAAACAAAAACAGAGAGGAAGCTGACATGGGTATACGGGAAGATTGGAACGATAAAATACTGGTATTTGACGGAGGAATGGGAAGTCTTTTGCAGGGAGCCGGGCTGAAACCGGGCGAACTGCCGGAAACCTGGAATATCAAGCATCCGGAGGTTCTGGTAAAGATCCATGAGGATTATCTGAACGCGGGCGCGAATATTATTTTATCGAATACATTCGGCGCGAACCGTCTGAAATACAATGAGACAGCCGAGTTTAATCTGGATGAGATCGTGGATGCGGCGATGAAAAATGCCCGGACAGCGGTAGAACACTGCGGCCGTGGTTATGTAGCGCTGGATCTGGGACCGACCGGACGCCTTTTAAAGCCAATGGGCGATCTGGACTTTGAGGAGGCGGTCTCCATCTATACCGAGGTGGTAAAGGCAGGCGTGCGCGGCGGCGCGGATCTGATTCTGATCGAGACGATGAGCGACACGTATGAACTCAAGGCAGCGGTTCTGGCGGCAAAGGAAAATTCCGATCTTCCAATCTTTGCAACCACAATTTTCGATGGAAAAGGCAAACTTTTAACCGGCGGAACACCGAAGTCCGTTGTGGCACTTTTGGAAGGTCTGGGCGTGGATGCGCTCGGAATCAATTGTGGATTAGGTCCGGTTCAGATGAAGCCGATTGTGGAAGAACTGCTTCGGTATGCGTCGATCCCGGTGGTTGTCAATCCAAATGCGGGACTTCCGCGAAGCGAGGGAGGAAAGACTGTATATGATATTGATCCGCCAGAATTTGTCGAGGAAATGAAAGGAATGCTGGAGATGGGCGTTTCGGCAGTCGGGGGCTGCTGTGGTACGACCCCGGAGCACATCCGTCTGCTGGCAGAGATGTGTAAGGGCAGAACGAGAAAGCCGATCGAGCCGAAAAATGACACTCTCATCACTTCCTACGCGTCGGTAGTTGAGATGGGAACCGATCCGGTCATTATTGGCGAGCGCATCAATCCGACCGGAAAATCAAAATTCAAACAGGCGCTGCGCGATCACAACCTGGAATATATCCTGCGCGAGGCGATCACCCAGCAGGAGAATGGCGCTGCGGTGCTTGACGTCAACGTGGGACTGCCGGAGATCGATGAAGTGGCGATGATGCGCGAGGTCGTACAGGAATTGCAGGCGGTGACTGAGCTTCCGCTGCAGATTGATACGACTGACACAGAGGCGATGGAACAGGCGCTGCGTATTTATAATGGAAAGGCACTGATTAACTCTGTCAATGGCAAACAGGAGGTCATGGACGCTGTATTTCCGCTGGTAAAACATTACGGCGGCACGGTGGTTGCGCTGACGATCGACGAGGAAGGCATTCCGGCGACGGCGGACGGACGTATGGCGATCGCGCGGAAAATCTGTGCGGAGGCGGAAAAGTATGGCATCCAGAAAAAAGACATCGTGATCGATGCGCTCTGTATGACGATCAGCTCCGAGCCGACCGGCGCGCTGGTGACACTGGAGACGGTGCGCCGTGTCCGCCAGGAACTTGGCTGCAATACGATTCTCGGCGTTTCAAATATTTCCTTCGGATTACCGCAGCGTGAGATTGTCAACTCCAATTTCTTTACGATGGCGATGCAGAGCGGTCTGACCGCGGCGATCATTAATCCAAATTCGGCGGCGATGATGCGTTCTTATTATAGCTACCGGGCCCTGGCAGCACTGGATGAACACTGCGGCGATTATATTGAGCAGGCAGCACGGCTGGCGATTCCAAAGGCAGGTGCGGGCGGAGCTTCCGGCGCAGGTGCAGCAGGCAGCGCAGGTTCGGGTGCCCCGGCGGCAGGTGCAGCTGGAGCTTCCGGCAGTGCGGACACTGGCAGCCAGGCAGCCGGTCCGGAGCATCAGCTTACGGTCAGTGTGGAGAGAGGTTTAAAAGAGCAGGCGGCATCGGCAGCCGGGGAACTCTTAAAGACCATGGATTCCCTGACCGTCATCAATTCCTGCATGATCCCGGCACTCGATAAGGTCGGAAAGGGTTTTGAGGCAGGCACCGTCTTTCTGCCGCAGCTTCTGATGAGTGCGGAGGCGGCAAAATCGGCGTTTGAGGTCATCAAAAACCAGATGGAGTCCTCCGGGGAAGCAGGAGAGAAGAAGGACAAGATCGTGCTGGCGACCGTCAAGGGCGATATTCATGACATTGGAAAAAATATCGTAAAAGTATTATTGGAGAATTACAGCTATGATGTGCTGGATTTAGGTAAGGACGTAGCCCCGGAGGCGATCGTGGAAGAGACGATCAAGAACCATGTAAGACTGGTCGGTCTGTCCGCCCTGATGACGACCACCGTGCCGAGCATGGAGGAGACGATCAAGCAGCTCCGCAAGGAAGCACCGTGGGCGAAAGTCATGGTCGGCGGCGCGGTTCTGACTCAGGAATACGCGGATATGATCGGAGCGGATGCGTATTGCCGCGATGCGATGGCGTCTGTTAATTACGCGCAGCAGGTGCTGGTCTAACGCTTGACAGTCTGCCCTACTTAGACTAAAATTAGGGTAATTAAAACTAAGAATTGACGAGGGAGGGACAGCTATGGTATCGAAGAAAGTGAAAGTGGTTAATCCATCGGGACTTCACCTGCGGCCGGCTGGCGTGCTTTCGCAGACCGCGATGAAATTTAAGAGCCGGACTCTGATTGAGTGCGGGGAGAAACATATTGTGGCAAAGAGCGTGCTGAACGTGATGGCAGCGGGTATCAAGTGCGGCACCGAGATCACGGTTGCCTGCGACGGACCGGATGAGGAAGAAGCACTGAAGACGATTACCGAGGCGATCGAGAGCGGACTCGGAGAAGAACTGGAACAGTAAGATATCAGCCATCTCCTGCACAGTGTGCGGGCGGTGACACACATATCAGAACCAGAGGGGGATATCGCAGAACGGCAGAAATTGCGGTTGTGCAGGTATCCCTTTTTAGATAGAAAAGAGGGGCTTTTATGGAACTGAAAATTTACGAACACAAAGCGCAGTATTATGAAACCGACCAGATGGGAATCATTCACCATGCAAATTATCTGCACTGGTTTGAGGAAGCGCGGATCGACATGATGGAGCAGATGGGAATGGGATATGATCTCATGGAAAAACAGGGGATCATAAGCCCGGTGCTGTCGGTTCACTGCGATTATAAGAGCATGGCGCGGTTTGGCGAGACAGTGCAGGTGCTGGTTCAGATGAAGGAATACAACGGCATCCGTATGACGCTGGAATACACGGTTCTTGACAAGGAAACGGGCGCAATCCGCTGCGTGGGCGAGAGCCGCCATTGTTTCCTGACCCGCGACGGAAAGCCGGTTTCCCTGAAACGCAACTATATCGAGATGGATCGTGCGTTTAGGGAATACAGCGAACAGAGCCAAAAAGAAGAGTAAATGCTGACCGGTTCGAACATGGACAGCCAGAGGCGTGCTTGTGCGGAAATTGCCAGAAGCGCTTATAAAGTGCTTGAAAAGCGGGAAAATTGTGGTATGATGTAAAAGATAAAAAAAGAAACGCAGAGTAGGAATACAGGCGTTAAGTGCCGGTTGAACAGGGAGTTGTCAGCCGGACGAAGAGACCCTCCGGGGTTTCGCGGTCAGTATTCCGCATCCCGCTGCATCGTTGATACAATCTATCTCCTGATGTGGTTCGAGAGATCTGCAGAAAAGGAGGTATTTTTTTATGAAAAAATTTGCAGTATGTTATCAGGCATCCTTTCAGGAACTGAAACACGTGAAAACACTCACGACTGCCGCCATGCTGATGGCTGTCTCCGTTGTTCTGGGATACTTCACGATTGAGGCTGGTCCGTATTTGAAAATCGGATTCGGCGGTGTGGTCAACCAGTTTGTCTACTACCTCTTCGGTCCGGTGGCTGGAGCGGTCTATGGCGGAGTCTTGGACCTGGTCAAATATGTCGTAAAGCCGACGGGGGCATTTTTTCCGGGATTTACGCTGAATGCGATGCTGGGCGGCGTGCTATATGGCACAATTCTGTATCGGAAACCGCTTACCTTCCGCCGGGCGCTCTGGGCGGATCTGGTGGTGGCGCTGATCTGCAACATATTTTTGAACACACTCTGGCTTAGCATGATGTCTGGAAAAGCAATGATGGTGCTTCTGCCGATGCGTGTGCTTAAGAATCTCATCAAGTGGCCGGTGGATGCAGCACTCTTTTATCTGATTGCAAAACGGATGGAGAGTCTTGGGCTTGTGCGGATGATCCGTAAATTCCAGGCGGAGTGATGCTGGAGGATTCGTTTTGAGCAAAAGGAAACATACATGGACAGCGAAAGTCTGCAGGCACGGTGGCTGCATGCCATGAAAGGAACCGTTTATGAAAAAATGCATCATGCATGATGGAGGAAAACAGATGAGAGAAAAAGCAGTTTCGCGGAGCCGGGAACATTCGAAGGATGTGGCGCTTTGCGGTCTGTTTGCGGCGCTGGTCGCCGTGGGGGCATTTATCAAGGTTGTCATTCCGACCGGCGCAGATACCATGAACTTCACCTTGCAGTGGTTTTTCGTGATGCTGGCAGCATTTCTGCTGGGCTCCAGACGGGCATTTACCAGTGTGGGTGTCTATTTGCTGATTGGACTTGCGGGCGTCCCGATCTTTGCACGCGGCGGCGGTCCGGCGTATCTGCTGCGCCCGACCTTTGGTTTTCTGCTGGGATTTCTCCTTGCGGCGTGGGTCATGGGGAAGGTCTGTGAATGTTTGAATTCCTGGAAAATGGGAGCGCTGATGACGGCGGCGACGGCTGGATATGTGGTATATTATGGAATGGGAATGGTTTATTTCTATCTGATTACCCATCTCGTAACCCTGCAGCCGATCGGCTGGAAAGCGATTGTGCTGGTTTACTGCCTGCCGGAGATGCCGGCGGATTATATTCTCTGCATTCTGGCGGCGATCATGGCAAGACGGCTGCGCCCGATGGTACAGGCGTATCTGTAGAGAAATATGAATAGGATATAAAAAAGACAGACAGTCTGAATGCAGTGCAGCAAACGGGCTGTCTGTTTTTGTCTCATAGAAAACGTTACTGTTCACGCATACGTGTACAGTAACGGCACATTCTTTTGTAACGCTGCCAGTTGTGTTTGCCCCTATCATTTTTGCAGAAAATATGGTAAAATGTACGGAGATTACGACAGGGGAGGATTTGGGCGTTACAGGTTTTTGGTTTTGGAAAACGTCTGAAGAGGATGCAAAAACGAAAACCAGCGAACGATCAGAATCCAACCTGATAAAAAGGAGAAGTATGTATGAGTGAGAATTGCAGTCATAATTGTTCAAGCTGCGGCGAAACGTGTGCCAGCCGGACGATGGAGAGTTTCCGGGTGCCGTTAAATCCACAGAGTTCAGTTAAAAAAGTAATTGGTGTAGTCAGCGGCAAGGGCGGCGTCGGAAAATCCCTGGTGACATCCCTGATGGCATGTAAGATGCGTGCGAGAAACAACCGCGTTGGCATTCTTGATGCAGATATTACAGGACCGTCGATCCCGAAGGCATTTGGCATTCACGGCATGGTAGGTGTGACAGCGGATCAGCTGATGCTGCCGCGCACGACCTCGACGGGGATAGAGATTCTTTCTTCGAACCTGATTCTGGAGCATGAGACGGATCCGGTAATTTGGCGTGGACCGGTTGTGGGCGGCGTGATTAAGCAGTTCTGGAGCGAGGCACTCTGGAAGGACATTGATTATATGTTTGTCGATATGCCTCCGGGAACCGGCGATGTGCCGCTGACTGTATTTCAGTCCCTGCCGCTGGCAGGTATTATCATTGTGACTTCCCCGCAGGAGCTGGTTTCGATGATCGTGGCAAAAGCGGTCAACATGGCGAAGAAGATGGATATTCCGATTCTGGGATTGGTTGAAAACATGAGTTATCTGGAATGTCCGGACTGCGGAAAGAAGATTTCTGTGTTCGGTGAAAGCCATATCGAGGAGACGGCAGACGAGTATGGGATTCCGGTGCTTGCGAAGATTCCGATCGATCCGTCGATTGCGTCCAAGGTGGACGAGGGGCTGGTTGAGTATGTGGAATCCCCATGGCTGGATGCGGCGGCTGACGCAGTTGAGAAGGCATAAAAGAATATAGATATATAGAAGAGGTGGAAGAATACAAATGAATATTGCTCAGAATCCCAACAGCGAGCTGAGCCATTTCGCGGTCAATACGCCTCAGGTGTTTGAGATTCCTGAGACATTCCGGGAGACGGCAAGGCAGTTTCAGGAAGCGATGATGCAGTACAGCTGCGCGATTCGAGAGTTTAAGACGAAGCTGGAAGTGCTCAACGATGAGCTTTCCATGCGGAATGCAAGAAACCCGATCGAGATGATCAAGGCGAGAGTGAAGAAGCCGAAGAGTATTGTAGAAAAACTGCAGCGGCGCGGACTTCCGCTTTCGATCGAATCGATGGAGTCCAACCTGGATGATATAGCGGGTGTCCGTGTGATATGTTCGTTTGTGGACGATATTTACGAGATCAGCCGGATGCTGGAACGCCAGGATGATGTGACCATCATTGCGATCAAAGATTATATCAAGGCGCCGAAGGAAAACGGCTACCGCAGCTACCACATGATCGTGGAAGTACCGGTATTCTTTTCAAGCAGTAAGAAAAATATCCGTGTGGAAGTCCAGATCCGCACGATCGCCATGGATTTCTGGGCGAGTCTGGATCACCAGCTCAAGTATAAAAAGCAGCTGGATGCCCAGGAAGCCGCAGAGATCGGTGCGGAGCTGAAAAAGTGCGCGGATGTCATCGCGGAGACGGATTGCAAGATGTTAAGCATCCGTCAGAAGATTGAGGAAAAACATCCGACGCAGGAAGAATAGTCGTGATGTAAACGAATAGCCCATGTATCGGGGTGCTTTTGGCGGCTGAAGCGCCTGCCATATCTTTAATACATAAAATAGGACAGGGTTTCGGTAATTCGGAACCCTGCTTTTTTATAGATCGAGAGTGCCGGATAATTGTCACTGCTGACGTGAAGAACAATTCGGGTGCAGCCGCGCGCGATCAGATCGTTTAAGAACAGACAGAAAGCAGCTTCACCGATTCCCAGTCCGCGGCAGAGGTCATGGACCCGGAAACCGTAGAAACAGGCATGAAATGTGCCGGGAACGTCCGGGACGGGCTGCATACGCGCCATGCACACGGCAGCCGGAGAGCACATCGGATCTGGCGGAGTCTCTAAAAATTCATAGGTCAGAATTGTAACGGCCGGATCTGGATCATCGGCGCTGTGGAAGCAGTCCCAGCAGCTGTCGGGATCAACACTTTCGTTGACGTCACCTTCCGGTGCAGAAGTGCAGGTAAAGGTAAGCGGGCGTTTTTCAACCATGGGAGAGTCAAAGCGTTCGGCCGCCGGGTCAAAGTCCCATTTCATCTGATATTCCTGATCAACGCGGTCAGCGTGAATGGCTTTCATCGTGGCAGCCGTATCAGCAGATTCCGGGTCAACCGGAAATAGAATATCGTGCTCACCGGAGATGTCGCAGGCTTTTTCTAAGAGTGCGGCAAAATATCCGCGTCGGCGCAGGGAAGGGCGGGTGAAGGCGATGCATTCGACGGGTTCCTCGTCCGAAGAGCCATCCGGTGGAAGGATCATTCCCATGATGGCTGCAAGTGTCTCTGATTCATCCAGAAGAAGCAGGAAACAATTTCCGTCTTCAAATGGAAAAGAAATGTGGATTGGCTGCGTCTTCTGGCATTCATTCAACAGTGCCAGGATCTGTTCTGCCTGTCTGGCAGAGAGTGAGTTTGTCTGAATTAAATTCATAACTTCTAATCCTTTCTTTCTTGCAATACAAAGTGTACCAGCTACAAAAGCAGCTGAGAAGATAAGTCTTTCATAAAGATAAACGTATTTGCGGATAAAAACTTCACGTTTTTTGGATCGAAAATGTCTGGATTTTACGAATCGGAAAAGCTTACCTGTATCGTATAAAAAAGACGCAAAAAATTCAAGGAAATTGACAGAATTTATGCTAATTTTCATATTGTCCTATAAATTTGGGAGTGATAGAATAGAGGCATTAAATACGAAAGGTGAAGACATCATGAAGTACTTGAAAGAAGTGACAATTATTTTTGGCATCACAATGCTGGGAGAGTTTTTGAACTATCTGCTTCCGTTTCCGGTTCCGTCCGGCGTATACGGATTGTTCATTCTTCTGCTTCTGCTTTGCACAGGTGCATTACATACAGAAGATGTGGCGGAAGTGGGAGATTTCTTCCTGGATACGATGCCGATTATGTTTATACCGGCAGGTGTAGGTCTGCTTGACAGCGTGCAGGAGGCGGAGTCCATCCTGGTGCCGCTGACAGTGATTACCGTGATTTCGACGGTATTTGTTATGGTTGCGACCGGGTGCGTGGCGCAGAGCATCATCCGCAGAAAGAATAAAGGAGGTGCGAAAGCATGAATGGACTGATTCATTCTTCTCTTTATTTTGGAATGCTGGTCAGCGTTGGCGCGTATATGTTGGGCGTCTGGCTGAAAAAGAAGACCGGCTGGGCGATTTTAAATCCGCTGCTGGTTGCAATTATAGTTGTGATTGCATTTTTATCTGTTTTTCATATAGAATATAAGGAGTATAACCGCGGTGCGGTGTATCTGGGCTATTTCTTGACACCGGCAACGGTCTGTCTGGCGATTCCGCTGTATAAGCAGCTGGAGCTTTTGCGCCAGCACCTGATTGCGGTTGCTTCTGCAATTGTGGCAGGGGTAGCGGGAAGTGTCGGCAGTATCTATGTGATGTGCCGTTTCTTTCAACTGGAGCATACGCACTATGTGACATTGCTTCCGAAGTCCATTACGACGGCGATTGGCATGGGCGTCAGCGAGGAAGCGGGAGGTATCGTGACGCTGACGGTTATCAGCATTATAATTACAGGAATTTTGGGAAATATTATAGCCGACTGGCTGTTTCAGATATTTAAAATTGAAGAGCCAATCGCGAAGGGGCTGGCACTTGGAACAGCAGCTCATGCGATTGGAACGGCAAAGGCGCTGGAATTAGGCGAGATCGAGGGTGCGATGAGCAGCTTGTCAATTGCGGTCGCCGGTCTTTTGACCGTAGTGGTAGTACCACTGATGTCGGGACTGATTTAAAGGTGGTGCTGAAACGGTCGGAATTTGTATAGAAATTGGAATGCATGTAGAGAGGCAGAGAAAAAGATACTGTGGGTCATGCGTATGATAACGGCAGCAAAAAGATAGGAGGGGAGCAGGTATGATGAATTTGTATGAGGCGATAGGATGTCGCCATTCAGTTCGAAAATACACCGATCGGGAGGTCACGGAGAAGCTGCGTGGGCAGATCCTGTCCTATTTTGATAAGACCTCCCGGTTAAATGACCGGATCCGGGTTGAGGCAGTGATATTCGACAATACAAAGAAAAAAGCCGATGTCCACGGACTCTGGAAGGTGGATGCTCCCTACTATCTGGCGATCTATTCGGACCAGGAGGAAGGCTGCGAGCGCAATGCCGGTTATCTGATGGAGCAGATGGTGCTCTATATGACGGCAAAAGGGCTTGGAACCTGCTATTTGGGCAGCGTGCAGCCGGCGCAGAAGGTGCGCGGCGGCAAACGCTGCCTGATGATGGTCGCATTCGGCTACCCGGAGGGCAAGCTCTACCGTGAAAGCCCGCTGGCAAAGCGCCTCCCGCTCAATGAACTCTGTATTTTCAAGGAAGAAGCCGGAGAGCAGATGAAGACGATTCTCCGTGCGGCGCGTCTCGCACCGTCCGCGATGAACACCCAGCCGTGGCGCTTCATCGTCTATTCCGACCGAATCTATGTGTTCGCCCTAAAAACCCGCTTTCCGGGCAAAAGCTTCCATGCGATGCGCGAATTCAGCATCGGCATTATGCTCTCCCACATTATGCTCGCCGCCGAAGAACTCTGGATGGAACTTCAGACGGAGACGGAGGAACATTTTGCGGCTAAAAGTTACAAAAATGGAGATTATGTGGCGACGTTGACGCTGCATTAGATGCATTGATTCATTGTATTAAATGTTGAAATAGTTTATATTTAAGCAAGAAAAACTAATTTTGCAATTTTAAAACCAATTATTCAAAGAAACGATACACTCAAGAAAGAAGCGCGCCAGCCGTCCGATGCCGTGACAGCTGGCGCGCTTCTTTCGGGGCAATCAAAAGGGCATAAGCAAAAACCCTTTTTTCCTTGCTCCGTGCCCTTGAAAGCGCTCTCCACTTATGATAAAATAAGTTGATTATTTATGAGAGATACTCTGGAGGAGAACGTGATGGTTAGTAAATTGATTGAGAAGATTCAGAAGACAAAGGCACCGATCTGTGTAGGACTGGATCCGATGCTTGGATATATTCCGGAGCACGTGAAGGAAAAAGCATTTGCGGAGTTCGGAGAGACCCTGGAAGGAGCGGCAGAGGCGATCAGGCAGTTTAACTGTGCGATCGTGGATGCGACGGCTGATCTGATTCCGGCGGTCAAACCGCAGATTGCGATGTATGAGCAGTTTGGCATCGAAGGCCTGAAAGCGTATGACCGGACTGTCAAATACTGCCAGCAGAAGGGCTTAATTGTCATCGGAGACATCAAGCGCGGCGACATCGGTTCCACATCGGCTGCCTACGCAACCGGTCATCTCGGCAGCGTGAAGGTTGGAAATACGACCTGTTCCGCGTTCAATACCGAGTATGTGACGGTCAATCCGTATCTGGGAACCGACGGCGTGAAACCATTTGTGGACGAGTGCAACGCATCCGACCGCGGTATCTTTGTACTGGTAAAGACTTCTAACCCATCCAGCGGCGAGTTCCAGGATCGTCTGGTGGACGGCCGCCCGCTTTATGAGCTGGTAGCGGAGAAGGTCGTTGAGTGGGGGGAGGCTTCCATGGATGGCGACTACAGTAATGTAGGCGCAGTTGTGGGCGCAACTTACCCGGAGATGAGCAAAATTCTGCGTAAGCTGATGCCGAAGACTTACTTTCTGGTTCCGGGTTATGGCGCACAGGGCGGTACGGCAGAAGACTTAAAATACTGCTTCAACGAGGATGGACTGGGCGCGATCGTCAATTCTTCCCGCGGTATCATCGCGGCATACAAGAAAGACGCATACGCCAAATTCGGTCCGGAGCATTTTGCGGACGCATCGAGACAGGCTGTCATCGATATGATTGCGGACATTGGACGCGTACTGTAAGGAGGAGCTCATGGCACAGAAGAAAGAGACAGCAGTTGTATATAGTCAGGAAGAACTGGCACCTGGCATTTTCAGTATGTGGATCGTGACGGACATAGCGGACGAGGCAAGACCGGGACAGTTTATCTCGGTCTACAGCCAGGACGGTTCCAGACTTCTTCCGCGCCCGATCAGTATCTGCGAGGCAGATCCGGATGAAGGACGCCTGCGGATCGTATACCGGATTGCCGGTAAAGGAACGGATGAATTTTCCAAATATGTTTCCGGAGACTCGATCGACATCATGGGACCTCTGGGAAATGGTTTCCCGCAGGAGGGCGAAAATGTATTTCTGATCGGCGGCGGTATCGGTGTTCCGCCGATGCTTGAGATGGCGAAACAGTTAAACTGCGAAAAACAGATCATTTTAGGATACCGGGATGAAAATCTCTTCCTCCGGGATGAATTTGAGGCATATGGAGAAGTCTTTGTGGCGACCGAGGACGGAAGCGTCGGCACGAAGGGCAATGTCCTGGACGCGATCCGGGAGCAGAACCTGACGGCGGATGTGATCTACGCCTGCGGACCGACCCCGATGCTGCGCGCCATCAAGGAGTATGCGGCGGAAAAGGGAATCAAGTGCTATATTTCCCTGGAGGAGAAGATGGCATGTGGAATCGGCGCCTGTCTGGCATGTGTCTGCCAGTCGAAGGATGTAGACCACCACAGCAATGTACACAACAAGCGGATCTGCAAGGATGGTCCCGTATTTTTAGCCGAGGAGGTAGAATTATGAGACAGATGGCAGTCAATCTTGCGGGTGTAGAGCTTAAAAACCCGGTCATGACGGCATCCGGAACCTTTGGTTCAGGGGCAGAGTACGGCGAGATGGTCGATCTGAACAAGCTCGGCGCGGTTGTGACCAAGGGTGTGGCAAATGTGCCGTGGCCAGGCAATCCGACCCCGCGTATTGCGGAGGTGTACGGCGGCATGATCAACGCGATCGGCTTACAGAATCCGGGGTATGATTTATTTGCATCGAGGGATATCCCGTTTTTACGTCAGTATGATACGAAGATTATCGTCAATGTATGTGGAAAAACGACGGAAGATTACGTCGATGTAGTGGAAAAACTGGCGAGCCAGCCGGTCGATATGCTGGAGATCAACATTTCCTGCCCGAACGTCAAGGAGGGCGGCATCGCATTTGGACAGGATCCGAAGGCAGTGGAGGCGATCACCCGCGAGGTAAAACGCCATGCGAAACAGCCGATTATCATGAAGCTCAGCCCGAATGTTACCGACATCACGGAGATGGCGAAGGCAGCCGAGGCAGGCGGTGCGGATGTGCTGTCCCTGATCAACACACTGACTGGCATGAAGATCGATATTAACCGGAGAACCTTTGCGGTAGCCAACCGTACCGGCGGTCTGTCCGGTCCGGCAGTGAAACCAGTGGCAGTCCGCATGGTTTACCAGGTGGCGCAGGCGGTCAAGCTTCCGATCATCGGCATGGGCGGTATCATGAATGCGGACGATGCGATCGAATTTATTCTGGCAGGCGCAAGCGCGGTGGCAGTCGGTACGGCGAATTTCCATAATCCGTATGCGACGGAGGAGATCGTGAAGGGCATCGACGCCTACATGGAAAAATATGGCATTGAAGATATACATGAACTGATTGGTGCGGTTCGGTAAGATAGGAGAGTATGATGGAACAGTATAAGCAGGAATTTATCAATTTCATGGTAGAGAGCGAAGTGCTCAAGTTTGGCGAATTTACCTTAAAGAGCGGACGTAAATCTCCGTTCTTCATGAACGCGGGTGCATATGTAACCGGTACGCAGCTGCGCCGTCTGGGCGAGTATTACGCAAAGGCGATTCATGACAACTATGGTCTGGATTTCGATGTCCTGTTTGGACCGGCTTACAAGGGAATCCCGCTGGCAGTTGCCACCTCGATGGCGATCAGTGAGCTGTACGGCAAAGAAGTACGTTACTGCTCCAACCGGAAAGAGGTCAAGGATCACGGCGATACCGGCATCCTTCTGGGAAGCAAGTTAAAGGACGGCGACCGCGTCGTTATCATCGAGGATGTAACCACTTCCGGTAAATCCATCGAGGAGACATTCCCGATCCTCAAATCCCAGGCAGATGTGGAGATCAAAGGCCTGATGGTATCTTTAAACCGTATGGAGCGCGGCAAGGGAGAAAAGTGTGCGTTGGATGAGATCAAGGAACTGTACGGCTTCCCGACCGCTGCGATCGTATCGATGTCAGATGTCGTAGAGTGCCTGTACAACAAGGAGTGCCAGGGCAAGGTCGTGATCGATGATACACTGAAAGCAGCGATCGACGCATACTATGAGCAGTACGGTGCAAAATAGAGATTTGGTTCACGGAGCGGCATGCTTGAAATGGGAAATGCCATGCGACGGAGTGTAAGAAGGAGCGGATCGATATGGAAAAGATCTACAAAACGATGCAGGGAACCGGTGTGATTAATATCGTGATTGGAAGCGTGATCATCACGGTAGGGCTGGCAGCCGGTGTGATGGCGATCGTCAGCGGTGCGTTTTTACTGAAACGCAAATCAGATATTACATTCTAAAAATTGGATTTGAAACAGGGCAGATATGCCCAGTCGAAAGAGAAAAACCGTATGACCGGGGACGGTGTACGGTTTTTCTCATTTCTGGCAGTTTATGTGGGGAATTATGTGGAAACGGACAAAAACGCATCAGAAGGTGTGCTGGATATTCTTTGTCGCATACCTGGTGCTTCTTATATATTTTATGTTTTTTTCGGACGGATTCGGGCGCGCGCCGCATGTGGAGTATGCCTATAATCTCGTTTTATTTAAGGAAATCAAACGGTTTTATATTTATCGTGATATAGTGGGGACGGAAGCGTTCCTGTTAAATACGGCTGGCAACGTGGTGTGCTTCATGCCGTTTGGATTTTTCCTGCCGATCATCAGTCCGAGATTTGGAAAATGGTACCTGATGTTGATTCTGAGCTTCCTTCTGACTTTAAGCATCGAGACGATTCAGCTCGTATTCAAAGTGGGAAGTTTTGATGTGGATGATATGTTTTTAAATACGTTAGGTGGAATTGCTGGCTACCTCTGCCAGTGGATTACACGTGCAATTGGGAGGTGTCTGCATGGGACGTCAAACAGATAACCGGATTTCTTATATCCGCAAGCCGATGGCAGAACACGGCTATCTCTGCCTGGGACTGGCGGGAGTCGGTCTGCTGCTGTGCGTGGCAGGGATGGCATTCAGTGTCCGCAGCCAGGGCAATACGCCGGTCGGCGCGCTGTCGATGTGCTTTTCGAGCATATTATTTTCCGTGGCATCGCTGATGTACGGATGGAAATCTTTTAAAGAAGAAGAAAAAAATTATATATTCGCGAAAATTGGTACGATTTTGTCGGGGCTTCTGGTCATCTGGTGGATTGTGACGATTTTGATTGGCATCCGGGGCTAAGAATGAATGGTTTTTATGCATGGCTTGCCTGGAATGCCGGACCAATGGAACGCCGGTAAGAGCCTTTGCGGCGGGCGTGGTTTGAAAGTGAAATTTGGCGATGGCAGAAGGAGGGAAATATCTGAACATGAAATATTGGGAACTTTTGAAAGAAGAAAATGAGGCGGTTGCGGAGCGCCATGAGCTCGCGATGGAGCGCATCGGCCATATGAAAGAAGAAGCGACGGTTGGCGAGCCATACCGGGCATTTTTTGAGCGCACCGTCCAGTTTATCGAGCTGATAGAAGAAACCTTCCAGAAACAGATGGATGGGACGCTGGCGACGATGAGCCAGGAAGAGGCGGCAGAATTTAACCGGACACTTTATGCGGATATACTTCCAGGGGCGTATGGGAAGAGCTTTGCGAACCCGGACTATGCGGCAAAAGAGCTGGGAGAGGACTATGGTCCGTGGCTGTCATTTCTCTATACGGAGATCCGCAGCGCGATCGTTTACGCCTATGAGAGCCGTCTGGTGGATGTGACGGTGTTGGAGGAACTGTTTATTGAGGTTTACAACCTGTTTGAGGGCGGGACGCCGGAGCTGGCGGAGCTTCGCGAGCCGCTTTATTATTTTGTCAGCGATTACTGTGACCGGATGCTTCCGTGGCGGGTGCGTGAGACGCTGGATCCGTCGCTGGATTTTGGAAAATCGATCATCATGGACAGTGATTTAAACGATCTGCGTTATCTGTACCGGTTTGGCGAATATATCTCGGAGACAGAGCTTGCGACGGCACGTTTTATGAATGAGCTGCCGGAGGAGACGGTACGCCGGATGGCAGATACCTACACAGAAGGCTACCGCAAGGGATTTGCGGCGACCGGGCGCAGCTATGAGGGCAAGAAAACGGTGCAGATCCGTTACCACATCGGATTTGAGCGCATGATCCGGATGGCAGTGGAAAATTTCCGCGAACTCGGTCTGGAGCCGATCATTGCCCGAGCCTCCATCGGCACGGTGAACCGGATGGCGGCGCGCACGAACGGTTACTATGGCACACCGGCAAACCGCCAGTACGAGTATGATCACCGCTACGACAATGCGGTTTACCTGGACAAGGCCTTTCGTGAGCGGAAATTGTCTATTTTAAAGGTGGCATATGAGACATACAAGGATCTGGCGTCGGTATATGCCGGTCCGGCAGTTGTGGAAACCTTCGGCGAGGTCGGATTTGAGCCGGTCAATGCAGCAGCAGCCTTTTCTTTAAGTGAAAAACAGGAGAAACTGCTGTTATCCTACAGCAATGAGGCGATGCAGATTGTGGACGCGTATATTCCGGGGACGGAGACGAGCTTCACAATCATTGCATTCCCGCTTCCGGAGATCGGAGCGGAGTTTGAGGCGATTTTTAAGGAGACGATCCGCATCAATACGCTGGACTATGAGCTGTACCGCGACATCCAGCAGATCATGATCAACGAACTGGATCAGGCATCGCAAGTCCACATCAGCGGACGCGGCGGCAACCGTACCGATCTGACCGTACAGCTTCACACGCTTGCTGAGCCGACGAAACAGTCGAATTTCGAAAACTGTGTGGCGGATGTAAATATTCCGGTTGGAGAAGTCTTTACCTCCCCGCAGCTTGCTGGGACAAACGGGCTTCTGCATGTCGGCAGCGTCTATATCGGGGAATTTCAGTTCAAAGATCTGGAAATCCGGTTTGAAAATGGTATCGCTGTCTCCTATACCTGCAAAAACTTTGAGACGGAAGAGGAAAATAAGGCGTTAGTGAAACAGATGATCCTCAAAAACCATGAGACGCTGCCGATGGGCGAGTTTGCGATTGGCACCAACACAACTGCGTATGAGGTAGCGCTGCGCTACGGCATTCTCGACAAATTCCCGATTCTGATTGCCGAGAAGATGGGACCGCACTTTGCGGTAGGCGATACCTGCTACAGCTGGATGGAGGACTGCCCGGTCTTCAACCCGGATGGACGCGAGATGGTGGCGCGTGAGAATGAGATTTCAGCAAAACGCAAAGAAAACCCGCAGGAGGCATATTTTGGCTGCCATACGGACATTACAATCCCGTACTCCGAGCTGGATACGATCGAGGCGATTCATCCAGATGGAACGAGTGTAAAGATCATCGCGGGCGGACGGTTTGCGCTGTCGGGGACGGAGAAGCTGAATGAGCCGCTGGAAAAATAAAAAGAAAAAGTCATAGAAAACAGGTTTATTCTCATATAATCTCCTGAAAAGGGATTCCGGAGCAGCCGGATGGGAGATAGAATCAGAAAATGGATAGCCGTTCTGCTGGCAGGAAGTATACTGGTGATGATTCAGTTGGTTCCGGTCGGCGGGGCGGTTTTTGTTCGTGAAAACATAGAAAATAAAGAGATTCTGGGAGAGAAAGAGACTTCTCTACAACAGACCCTTCACGCCCGCGCCTGGGTTCTCATGGATGCGGACAGTGGGCGTATTCTGGCGGAGAAAGATGCGGATACCGCTTATCCGATGGCAAGCACGACGAAGATTCTGACCTGCATTCTCGCACTGGAACAGGGAAATCCCGATGACTGGGTCGGGGTATCAGAGAAAGCGGCCTCCATGCCGGATGTCCAGCTCAATATGCGGGCGGGGGAGCGGTACCGCCTATCGGATCTACTCTATTCCCTGATGCTGGAATCCCACAACGACAGCGCCGTGGCGGTGGCGGAGCACATCGGGGGAAGTGTGGAAGGATTTGCGGAGAAAATGAACCGGAAAGCGCGGGAGATAGGATGTAAGAATGTTTGTTTCGTGACACCGAACGGTCTGGACGTTGCGGATGAGGATGGAAACGAACACAGCGCTTCGGCGGCGGATATGGCGCGGATCATGCGCTACTGCGCGTTCCAGTCGCCGTGCCGCGAAACATTTCTGGAAATTACCCGTACGGCATCACGGACGATTCAGGATGAGTCGGGAAACCGTTCATTTTACCTGGCAAACCACAACGCGCTTTTAAGCCAGTGCGCGGAGGTGCTGTCGGGCAAGACAGGATTTACCGGGAAAGCCGGGTACTGTTATGTGGCGGCGTTAAAAAAAGAGGGAAAAGCATTTACGGTGGCGCTTCTTGGCTGCGGGTGGCCGCCGCACAAGACGTACAAATGGGCGGATATGCGGAAACTCGATCAGTATGCATTTGATACATATAACTGGTATGATATATTTGACCGGGAGAAAACATTTCCGGAGGTGGAGGTGAGGCGGGGCGTGAAAGGAACGACGGCGCTCACACTGAATTTGCCATCGGAAAAACAGACGTTTCTGATGCTTCTGCGCGCGGACGAGAAGCCAGACATCCGTTATGAGTACCCGACCGAGCTGGAAGCACCGGTTCATGAAGGACAGGAGGTCGGGCAGGCATCCTATTATATTAATGACGAGCAGGTGGCTGCTTATCCGATCTATGCGGCAGAAACAGTGGAGAAGATTGATTATGGGTGGTGTTTAAGACGATGCATTTCGTATTTTGAAACAGAATTCAGATCAATATGGCAAATTCCTGCTGCCACCACGTTTTCTTACGGCACTTTCGATTCCAAAAGTGCCTACCCGTGAACAGTAGCGATTTGTTCATAATAGTTTTACAAAAATCTGCTTTATTTTGCTGGTTAATTTTGTTATAACTATAGATAGTGTGAATTACTGAGAATCATGAAAAGGATGTATTTTTTGCATAGAAAAATATTTCCAATCAGGACTCAAACAAGGATCCGGACACGGAAACGTGGAAGGAGAAAGAGAGGCACGGAGGATGAAACAGACATCACTGAGCAGAGAACAGGGGCTTGCGCTCCTTCGCAAGTATAATAAAGAACCATTTCATATTTTACATGGACTGACCGTGGAGGGCGTCATGGAGTGGTATGCTGAGCAGCTGGGATACGGGGACGAAAAAGCATTCTGGGGCATGGCAGGACTGCTGCATGACATTGATTTTGAACTTTATCCGGAAGAACACTGCGAGCGGGCACCGGAGCTTCTGCGCGACGGAGGCGCAGAGGAAGATTTAGTCCATGCGGTTGTCAGCCACGGCTACGGCATACGGGTGGATGTGGCTCCGGAACATGAGATGGAAAAGGTGTTGTTTGCAGCCGATGAGCTGACAGGGCTTATCTGGGCGGCGGCGAAGATGCGCCCGTCCAAGAGCACCAAGGACATGGAGCTTTCAAGTCTTAAGAAGAAATTTAAGGACAAGAAATTTGCGGCTGGATGTTCCAGAGATGTGATCCGCCGCGGGGCAGAGCAGCTTGGCTGGGAATTAGACAAATTGATGGAACAGACGATTCTCGCCATGCGTTCCTGTGAGGATCGGGTCAACAAAGAGATGGAGGAACTGGAGTTTTGAGAGAAAATAAACCAATGAAACTGTTGTCGGTAGCGATTCCGTGTTACAATTCGGCGGCATATATGCGTAACTGCATCGAATCCCTGCTGCCAGGCGGCGATGAGGTGGAGATCCTGATCGTGGATGACGGTTCCACAAAAGATAATACGGCGGAGATTGCCGATGAGTATGAGAGAAACTATCCGGGAATTTGCCGGGCGATTCATCAGGAAAACGGTGGTCACGGCGAGGCCGTCAATGCGGGACTGCGCAATGCGACGGGCGTCTATTATAAGGTCGTGGACAGCGATGACTGGGTCAACGAAGAGGCATATATGGAGGTTCTGGATACGCTGCGCAAATTTGTCCATGACAATGTGACGCTGGATATGCTGATTACCAACTTCGTTTATGAAAAACAGGGCGCAAAACACAAAAAGGTCATGAACTACAACATGGCGCTCCCAAAACGCCAGCTCATCGACTGGAACGGTGCAAGAGGCTTCCGCCTGGGACAGTATATCCTGATGCACTCGGTTATTTACCGAGTAGAAATGCTTCGAAGCTGCGGTCTGGAATTGCCGAAGCACACATTCTATGTGGATAACATTTTCGTTTACCAGCCGCTTCCGCACGTAAAATCCATGTACTATCTGGATGTGAATTTCTACCGCTATTTTATCGGACGCGATGACCAGTCGGTCAACGAAAAGGTTATGATCGGTCGTATCGACCAGCAGATTCTTGTTACGAAGCTGATGTTAGGATATTATGATGTGACGAAGATTAAAAATCCGAAGCTGCGTCACTACATGGTCCGTTATCTGGAGATTATGATGACGGTTACCTCGATTTTGGCGATTCGCTCGGAGACAGAGGAAAATCTGAAGAAGAAAAAAGAACTGTGGCAGTATCTGAAACAGCAGAACTTCACGTTATATATGCGCCTGCGTTGGGGGTTCCTCGGACAGGGCGTAAACCTGCCGGGAAAAGGCGGACGGAAGGTGTCGATCGCCTGCTATAAGATTTCGCAGAAGTTTTATGGGTTTAACTAGAAATCCATTATAAAAATTGAAATAATATGGATTAGAAAACGAAATCAAATCTATCATAAAAGTGAAATTAAAAGATCCGATCGTCTGGAAAGTCGAGTGTTTCCAGATGGTCGGATTTTCTGATTCTATGTCAATCATTAGATATGATTCGATAAGGGATTACCACGTGATGAATGTTAGAAACCTAGTTTTCGTAACGGCTGCGGCAGGGGGGATTTATCGCAGATAAAAAGCTGGCACCTGTCATACTTTGGCGCCAGCTTATGTTTACTTGTCTTGAGAAATCCTTTAGCGAATATATTCCGGTTCGTTCTCTGTCTCTTCCTGCGTGCTTCCCGCATATACTAACGGATAGATAGCTGCGCTTAAAAGAATCGCGCCTGCGACGTCCAGAACCGAGTGCTGCTTCAGCGAGACAGTTGCCATGCAGATAGCGACCATCAGGATACCGGAAAGAATCCGGATTACTTTGTGCTTTTTCAGAGATTCACTCTTCATGACCGCGATGTGGGTTCCGATGGAGTTGTACACGTGGATGCTCGGAAATACATTCGTGTTTGTATCAGCCTGGTGGAGCATATAGACCAGACGGGAACAGAGATTCCTGTCCGGATCTACGACCGTCCGCAGGTCAGTTCCATTCGGGAACAGGGTGCAGATTAAGAGTGACAGCGTCATGCCGGTAAATAAAAATGCACATAACCGGTAATATTCTTCTTTGTTCTTGAAGAACAGGTATGCAATCGCAGCGGTCACATAGGCGAACCACAGTAAATATGGGATGACGAAGTATTCATTAAACGGAATCATATCATCCAGCGATGAGTGCATGATATGGTAATTGGAGGTCACGGTTTTTTCCAGATGCATAAACCACGGAAGATAGATAAATCCGTATCCCAGAATCCATATATGCCCGTATTTCTTCAGGAGTTCCTTCAGAAAATGTTTCATATCAATCAACCTCGATTTTCTTTTTATCATAAATAAATTAACATTATTTTAACATCTCTCCAAGTTCGTCTGATTATAGCACACTCACCCGCCAACTTCAAGGCTAAATAGGGATTGTTATAAATATTAAGAAAAAGGTTATGGAATGTGAAATTTGTTAAACAAAAATTTTATGGATGGACAGGGACGTTAAGTAAAATAAAAACAGCTTGCTCAACTGCAAGCTGCTTCATCAATAGCGAGAGGGGGATTCGAACCCTCGACACCGCGGGTATGAACCGCGTGCTCTAGCCAACTGAGCTATCTCGCCATATTAAATTTAGAAAAGTGGGACCTACAGGGCTCGAACCTGTGACCCTCTGCTTGTAAGGCAGATGCTCTCCCAGCTGAGCTAAGATCCCAGATAAAATAGCGAGAGGGGGATTCGAACCCTCGACACCGCGGGTATGAACCGCGTGCTCTAGCCAACTGAGCTATCTCGCCATATTAAATTTAGAAAAGTGGGACCTACAGGGCTCGAACCTGTGACCCTCTGCTTGTAAGGCAGATGCTCTCCCAGCTGAGCTAAGATCCCGCTGACACTCGCACAAATCACGACTGCTTTGCAAGTATAATATAAATTTTCAAGATTGTCAACACTTTTGAGAAAATAATTTATAGAAATTTTCTTATCATTTAAAAGGAAGTATGGTATACTTATCTCATGCAAAATTGTAATGGCGCTGTATCCTGTGACAGGTATTCTGGCAGGGTAAAAGATAAAATATAACGCCCCAGCAGGGGAGTTTCTGTATTTTCGGAAAGCAGGGGACGTTATGGCAAAATATGAGGATGGAGTAATGTATTATTTCATTATTAATCCCGCTTCACAGAGTGGCCGCGGCTATAAGATATGGAAGAAAATAGAGCAGCGGCTTGTGCGGGACGGGGTTGAGTATCAGGCATATTTGACAGAATATGCGGGGCAGGCGACAGAGTATGCAAGGAAGCTGACGTCCCACTGCAAGGAGGCACGGGTGATTGTGGTCGTGGGCGGTGACGGGACGATGAATGAGGTCGTGGACGGAATCGTTTCCTGCGACATGGTGACGCTGGGCTATATTCCGGTGGGAACAGGCAGTGATCTGGCGCGCGGGCTCCGGCTTTCGAGAAGACCAATGCGCGGACTGCGCCGGATTTTTAGGGCGCGGCGGATCCGGCAGATCGATTATGGTGTGATTGCATATGGCGATGATGTGCTCCGACATCGGCGTTTTATTGTCAGCGCGGGGATCGGGCTGGATGCGGAAGTATGCCAGCATATGCAGCGTTCGGCGATCAAAAATATCTGCAACCGGATTCATCTGCGGCGATTGTCGTACCGGATACTGGGATTTATACAGTATTTGAAGGCGAAACCGATCCGGGGGTATATTTTGCTCGATGGAACGCGCCGGGTGGAATTTAATTATATTTATTTTATCAGTGCACAGATTCAACCCTGCGAGGGCGGCGGATTCTGGTTTGCGCCGAAGGCGGACAGCAGCGACGGCAACCTGGAGGTCTGCATTGTCAGCCATGCCTCGAAGCGGCAGGTGCTTGGAACCCTGCTCCGGGCGTTGTTCCGGCGCTCCCACAACCGGGGGCTGCGGTGCTTCAGTTGCCGGGAGGTCCAGATCTACACGGAACGCCCGATGGCAGTTCACGTGGACGGCGAGAGCTGTCAGTACCAGAGCAATCTGGAAGTCCGCTGTATTGAACGTAAATTAAAAATTGTTGGATAAGTGTATATTTTTCAAAAGTATAAAATAATTTATCAAATAAAGTAACTGCGGGCAGTCCGGACAGTTACAAAATGACCAAGAAAGGAACTGGAATACGATGAGAATAGGACAGGGATATGATGTGCATAAACTTGTTCCGGATCGGGAACTGATTTTAGGCGGCGTGACGATCCCGTATGAGAAGGGGCTGTTAGGACATTCGGATGCGGATGTGCTGGTGCATGCGGTGATGGATGCGCTCTTAGGGGCGGCGGCACTGGGCGACATCGGACAGCATTTTCCGGACACGGATCCGGCATATGAGGGTGCGTCGAGCATCGAACTTCTGAAAAAGGTAGGGAAACTTCTGCAGGAACGCGGCTATGTGATTGAAAATATCGATGCCACGATCATTGCGCAGCGCCCGAAGCTGGCTGCATACCGCCCACAGATGGCAGAAAATATTGCAGATGCGCTGGGGCTTCCGGTCAGCCGTGTGAGTGTCAAGGCGACGACCGAGGAAGGGCTTGGTTTTACAGGCAGCGGCGAGGGCATTTCCTCACAGGCGATTACCCTGTTGACGGAAGTGGAGAATTACTGTTATGATAGTGAAATGATGACGCAGGCAGCGGCTTGCGGTGGATGCGGCGGCTGTGGCGGCTGTCAGGCAGCACCGGAAGCAGATTTAAAATAGAAGAGGAGTAATGAGGTTATGAAAATTTTCAACACATTGTCCCGCAGAAAAGAGGAGTTTGTGCCGATCGAACCGGGCAAGGTTAAGATGTATGTGTGCGGACCGACCGTTTACAATTTTATTCATATTGGAAATGCAAGACCGATGATCGTATTTGATACGGTTCGCCGATATTTTGAGTACAAAGGATACGAAGTAAACTATGTATCTAACTTTACTGATGTGGATGACAAGATCATCAGGAAAGCCATCGAGGAGGGCGTGGATGCGGAGACGATCTCCAAGCGTTATATCGCAGAGTGCAAAAAAGATATGGAGATGATGAACGTCAAACCGGCGACGAAGAATCCGCAGGCGACTCAGGAGATCGGCGGTATGATCGAGATGATCAATACGCTGATCGAAAAAGGACATGCGTATGTGGCAGCTGACGGCACGGTTTATTTCCGCACCAAATCCTTTAAAGAGTACGGAAAACTGTCCCATAAAAATCTGGACGATCTGCAGTCCGGCTTCCGTGAGATCAAGGTAACCGGCGAGGAAGGCAAGGAAGATCCGACCGATTTCGTTCTCTGGAAACCGAAAAAAGAAGGAGAGCCGTTCTGGGAGTCTCCGTGGTGCCAGGGCCGTCCAGGCTGGCATATCGAGTGCTCCGAGATGTCCAAGAAATACCTTGGCGAGTCCATCGATATCCATGCGGGCGGAGAGGATCTGATCTTCCCGCACCATGAAAATGAGATCGCGCAGAGCGAGTGCGCGAACGGCAAGACCTTTGCCAACTACTGGATGCACAACGCATTCTTAAATATTGATAACCGCAAGATGTCCAAATCTCTTGGAAACTTCTTTACCGTGCGTGAGATCAGTGAGAAATACGATTTGCAGGTTCTGCGTCTCTTCATGCTGAGCGCCCAGTACCGCAGCCCACTCAATTTCAGCGCGGATTTGATGGAAGCTTCGAAAAACAGCTTAGAGCGCATCCGCACTGCGGCAGAGCATCAGGCAGACTGCCTGAAAGCAGCGAAAGAGGGCGAGATGACGGCAGAGGAGAGGCAGAATCAGGCAGCAGTCGAGGAGTTGGTTCAGAAGTTCGAGACGGCGATGGACGATGATTTCAACACCGCAGATGCGATTTCAGCTATTTTTGAGATTGTACGCCTGAGCAACTCCACGATTTCGGAAGCATCGACGAAGGCATACGTTTCCTATGTCAAAGAGACGATGGACAAACTCTGCGATGTGCTCGGTATTATCACGGAGAAGAAGGAAGAGATTCTGGACAGCGAAGTAGAAGACTTGATCGCAAAACGCCAGCAGGCGAGAAAAGACAAGAATTTCGCACTGGCAGATGAGATCCGTGGACAGCTTCTCGATATGGGAATTATTCTGGAAGATACGAGAGAGGGCGTCAAATGGAAACGGGCTTAAATGCGTTTAAGGAAGCGCTGCATTTAAAACATGTTGAGGCGGGGGAGTATTCCCCGCTGGCGCTGGCGTATATCGGCGATGCGGTCTATGAGCTGGCGATCCGCACCCTTGTCATGAACCGCGGCAATATGCAGGTCAACAAGATGCACAAGAAGACGGCGAACCTGGTCAAGGCGGACGCACAGGCACATTTTTATCTGCTTCTGGAGGAAGAGCTGACGGATGCGGAGAAGGCGGCATACCGACGCGGACGCAATGCGAAATCTTTTACGATGCCGAAGCACGCGACGATGAAGGATTACCGGATGGCGACCGGATTTGAGGCGCTGATGGGCTATCTCTATCTGACCGAGCAGTTTGACAGGATGGCAGAACTTCTGGGAAAAGGGCTGGAACAGATGGGAGAATTAATATCGTTATAAATCATGATGAGGAAAATAGATGGAACAGGAAAATAAGCAGGAAAATAGATTTGAAGAGACGATGATCGAAGGCAGAAACGCCGTTTTAGAGGCATTCCGTTCGGGCAAGACGGTGGATAAGCTGTTTGTGCTGGATGGCTGCCAGGATGGACCGGTCAAGACGATCACGAGAGAGGCAAAAAAGCAGAATACGATCATCCACTATGTGGCGAAGGAGAGACTCGACCAGCTTTCTGAGACCGGCAAGCATCAGGGCGTGATTGCACAGGCAGCGGCATACCGCTATGCAGAGGTGGAAGATATGCTAAAGCTGGCAGAAGAGAAAGGCGAGCCGCCGTTTCTCTTTATTCTGGATGGCATTGAGGATCCGCACAATCTGGGTGCGATCATCCGTACTGCCAATCTGGCAGGCGCACATGGCGTGATTATCCCGAAACGCCGCGCAGTGGGACTGACATCGACGGTTGCGAAGACCTCGGCGGGAGCGCTGAATTATACGCCGGTAGCGAAGGTAACCAATATTTCAGCCACGATCGAGGAGCTGAAAGAGAGAGGACTCTGGTTTGTCTGTGCCGATATGGGAGGAGAGAGCATGTACCGCCTCGACTTAAAAGGACCGATCGGTCTGGTGATTGGCAATGAGGGCGAAGGTGTCAGCCGTCTGGTGCGGGAAAAATGTGATTTCATCGCATCGATCCCGATGAAGGGAGATATCGACTCCCTGAACGCATCGGTGGCAGCTGGCGTGCTGGCATATGAGATTGTGCGTCAGAGAATGATGTAGGGTAAGTGAAGGTTATCGGTCAACTGATTCCGCTGCTCCCCTCCCCGTTGGAATCATATAGAAATATGAAAAGATAGGAAATGAGAATCGGATGTCTGCGAATGAAAACGGAGGCATCCGATGAAAAAAACGGGAAATTTAAAAAAATAAAAAAAATTCAAAAAAACCGTTGACAAAACGATTGTATCATGATAAACTAATCGAGGCTTAGAGATGAGCCAAAAACAAAAAGATGCTGCTGTAGCACAGTCGGTAGTGCGTCGCATTGGTAGTGCGGAGGTCACGGGTCCGATTCCCGTCAGCAGCTCTGCTAGAAAAGAACGGAAGCCTTTGATTTACAAGGGTTTCTGTTTTTTTATTCTCTACTTGCAATTCATTCCAGTTGTGCTATAATGATAACAGTTTGGACGGGGACATAGCTCAGCTGGGAGAGCGTTGCGTTCGCAACGCAAAGGTCGCGGGTTCGAATCCCGTTGTCTCCATGATAGAGAAAGGCTTGAAAACATTGGTTTTTCCTTTGTTTTCAAGCCTTTTTTGTGTTTTTAAGATTTCAAGCGGAACAAAATATTCCGTTATAGGTACACACTTTTCGGTACAAGGATCACACGAAAGATCACACGGACTTTCAGTATCGATGAATTTGCCGCACATTTTTTCTAAAAGAACTTTCGAAAAAATTCAAAAAAATAAAAAAAACTCTTCCATTTTGAACTACCCTATGTTATAATAAACACACTTGTGAGTCAGAAAGACAAGCAAGCGGGCATGGCGGAATTGGCAGACGCGCCAGATTTAGGTTCTGGTACGAGAGTGTGCAGGTTCAAGTCCTGTTGCCCGCACTAGAAATTACGCAGAAGTGGCGGAATTGGCAGACGCGCACGGTTCAGGTCCGTGTGATGGCAACATCATGAGGGTTCAAGTCCCTTCTTCTGCATGATTAGCTGTAGAACCTGAGTGCAGCGTGGAACTCCCAGAGATGATTTCTCCGGGAGTTTTTCTTTTTCTATAAAATGAATCAAAAAGGGGCAGACGCGCAAGCGAAAGCCCCTTTTGTAATTCGGATTTGTAATATAAATCAAAAAATTAGAATTTCTGAAATTCTTCTACATTTATTACAAATACGGTTGCTCCGCCGACTTTCATGTTCATCGGAACGGTCATATTAACGGTCGGGCAGCAGTTTCCGGCCATGGTCGGCGGCGTGTATACAAGCTGCTCGCGGGCACCGGACATTTTTTTGATGATGGAGATGGCGTCCTCGACGCGTTCATCTTCGACACCGAGCATCAGGGTTGTACTTTTCTTTTTCAGAAAGCCGCCCATCGTGGAAAGCTTGGTGACAAAGAAGGAGTGCTGGTTTAATTCATATACTAAATCATCGGCGTCCTCACTGCCAATGATTGCGATAATCATTTTCATAAGCGGTACCTCCTGAAAAATTTTCTATTATTGTACCATTAATTTATGAAAATGGAAATAAAAAAATGAGAAATTTATGTTAAAATATAAATGATTATGATTGCTTGCAGGTGAGAATTTTTTGGACTGAAAATTCCATCTGCCGCAGGAATGGCGACAGATTTGCGGGATGAGAGAAAGGCAGAAGTATGATTCGAAATATAGTATTTGATATGGGAATGGTTTTACTGGAGTATGATCCGGTCAAGGTGTGCTGGGAGTACACAGATAATCCGGAGGATGTGGAGTGGATGCGCCGCGAATTGTTTGATTCGAAGGAGTGGTCGCTTTTAGACGAGGGAACGCTGACGGATGCACAGGCGCTGGAGCGGGTGCAGAAACGCCTGCCAAATGAACATTTGCGCTGGCTGGCGAAGGAAAGTCTGGAACACTGGCATGAGTACAACATCTGGGCAAAGCCGGGGATGGGAGAGCTGGTGAAGGAACTGAAAGAAAAGGGCTGCGGCATCTACCTCTGCTCGAATTGTTCCGTGCGCCTGCGTGTGTTCGAGCAGGAGATTCCGGGCATTGAATATTTTGATGGCACGCTTGTCTCAGCGGAGGAGAAGCTGGCGAAGCCGAATCCGGCGATCTATGAGAGATTGTTTGAAAAATTTCATCTCAAAGCGGAAGAATGCTTTTTCATCGATGACCGTCAGGATAACATCGACAGCGCGAAGGGCTGCGGCATGGATGGTTACTGTTTTGCGGACGGGAATGTGGAGAGGCTACGGGCGTACATGGGGAAGATGGAAATATTATAGAAAAGCAGTGCAAGGTGTCCGATAAAAAGATTATTTTCCTAAAAAACACCGGGAGAGTCATAAGCTGATGAAAAGAAAGTGAAAAGGTTTTGGAATCAGGTACTTATGGTCTAAAAAAAATACAAAATCAGAAAGAAATTTGATTGATAATAATATCACAATATGAGATAATGAAGAAGAATGGGGAAAGATGCATTTTTAGTAAATTCCCCTGGAAGATGCATGTGAACAGGCAGTTTTTTGACCGGGAATCTCCGGTGAAAGGCTGCGTCTGTTTTATAACGGATAGTGAGGAGGTCATTATATGAGAGTATCGATTTGTATCGGAAGTGCCTGTCATCTGAAAGGATCCCGCGAGGTAATCCAGAAGCTGCAGAAGCTGGTTTCAGAGAATCATCTGGACAGTGAGGTGGATTTAAATGGAGATTTCTGCAGCGGCAACTGCCGTAAAGGTGTCTGTGTGACGGTAGATGGAGAACTGTATTCCGTAAAACCGGAGACAACGGAAGAATTTTTCCAGAAGGAGATTCTGGGACGCCTGAACGCGTAATCGTTTACATATAACGGCAAAAAGAGAGGGAGAGTCTATGCCGATTATTGATTTTAAGGCGACGATGTGTAAGCATTGTTATAAATGTGTGCGGGGCTGCGAAGTGAAATCAATCATGATCCGGGATGGTCATGCATATATCATGCCAAATCGCTGTATTCTCTGTGGGCAGTGCCTTTTGAACTGCCCGCAGTCGGCAAAACGTGTTCCGAGCGAACTTTCCAAGGTCAAAAAGCTGATTGAGAGCGGCGCACCGGTTATTGCATCGCTGTCGTCTTCCTATATGGGGGTTCTGCCGTATAAAAAGCGGGGGCAGGTCAAGTCAGCATTAAAAAAGCTGGGATTTACGAATGTTTGTGATGCGGCGGAGGGCGCCGCGCTGGCGACGGAAGAGTATGTCCGTTTATTAGAGCAGGGCGAGATGAAAAATATCATCACAACTGCCTGTCCGAGTATCGTGAACCTGATTGAGATTCATTATCCGGAACTGATCAAATATCTGGCACCGGTGCTGATTCCGTCGGGGATCCATACGCGCATGCTGCACGCGGAGTTCGGCGAGGCGGCGAAGGTGGTTGTGATCGGACCGTGTATCGCGGAAAAAGAGAAAAACAGGGTTGTGAAGCCCGATGCAGTCCTCACATTTGAGGATTTAAAACAGTGGTTGTCAGAGGAACAGATCGAGATCGAAGCATGTGAGGAAGAACCGTTCGAAGATCGTGAACCGGGCGCGAATCTGCGTTATCCGGTCAGCGGCGGACTGCTTACGGCGGTGACGGCGACCCAGAAGAAACCGGACAAGTACCGCAAGTTCTACGTCAGCGGCGTGAAGGACTGCCTGGATGTCTGTGAGGCGATGAAAACCGGCGAGGTGGCTGGCTGTTTCATCGAGATGAACGCCTGTCATGGAGGCTGTGTCAATGGACCGTCCACGGCGACCTCAGTGTCGAGTTTTAAAGTTAAGCTGGATCTGGAAGCGATGCTTCCGAAGGAACCGGCAGATCTATCCCTGATGCATGAGGCGGCGCGCCAGGTGGAGATTCACCGGACGTTTGTGGATCGTTCCCAGAAGGAGCGGATTCCGACCGAGGAAGAGATCCGGGAGATCTTGAAAAAGACGGGCAAGATGACGCCGGAGCAGGAATTAAACTGTGGTGCGTGCGGTTATCCGACCTGCCGGGAGAAGGCGATCGCTGTTTTCCAGAAAAAGGCGGAGGTCGATATGTGTATTCCGTACCTGCATGACCGGGCGCAGTCGCTGTCCCATCTGGTGATGGATACGTCCCCGAACCTGATCATGATCATCGACGATGATATGCGGATTCGGGAGTGTTCGGTGGCGGCAGAAATGTATTTCGGCGTCAAACCGGAGGCGATCAAGGGAAAACCGCTGGAGGACTTTATCAACGCCGAGGATGTACGCGAGGTATTCCGGACGCACACAAGCGTCCACAGCCGGAAGGTGATCTATCCGGATCGGAATCTTGTGACGCTTCAAAACATTGCGTATATCGATGACGGCAATTTTGTCATTGCCACGATCATTGATGTGACGCGCGAGGAAAAACAGGCAAAACAGGAATATGCCAAGAAAAAGGCGACCATTGATCTGGCACAGAATGTCATTTACAAACAGATGATGGTTGCACAGAATATTGCCGGACTCCTGGGTGAGACGACGGCGGAGACGAAGACAACCCTGATGAAGCTTTGTTCCCTGATTGACGATGAGAGCGAAAGTGAGGTCCGATAAATGGGAGTAACCGTAGATGTCACGTTTAAAAGTCTGAATAAGTATTCAGAGATCCTGTGCGGCGATACGGTAGAGTGCCTGAAAACGAAAGATTCGGACGTTATCATTCTGGCGGACGGCATGGGAAGCGGCGTCAAGGCGAATATTCTTTCGACGCTGACGGCAAAGATTCTGGGTACGATGTTTTTAAATGGAGCCACGCTGGAGGAATGTGTGGAGACGATTGTGCAGACGCTTCCGATCTGTCAGACGAGACAGGTGGCGTATGCGACGTTCTCGATTCTCCAGATTTTCAACAACGGCGAGGTATATTTAGTTGAATATGATAACCCGCGATGCATTTTTTTGCGCTGTGGTCATGTGGTGGAGCTGCAGAAATACAAGCGTCTCGTCAAGGACAAGGAGATCAGCGAGTGCCGGTTCCAGGTTCAGAAGGGTGATGCGCTGGTACTTGTCAGCGACGGCGTGACGCACGCGGGAGTCGGAAAGAGCGGCAAATATAAATTTGGCTGGCCGTGGGAGTCGGTGGCAGAGTTTGTTTCGGAACAATGCCTGACCTCTCTTTCGTCGGCACGTATGGCGGCGGCACTCTGTGCGGAATGCAGCCAGATTTACGAGGGAAAACCGGGCGATGATACGACGGTTGTGGTAGCCCGGATCATTGACCGGAAACCGGTCAACCTGATGACGGGACCGCCGCTCGACCGCAACGACGATGAGACGATCACGGCGGATTTTATGAAAGATGAGTCGGCAAAGCACATTGTATCGGGCGGAACCAGCGCGACGATCCTGTCGCGGGAGCTGGGACGACCGCTGCGGGTATCAATGGATTACAGCGACCCGGATATTCCGCCGATCGCTTTTATGGAAGGCATCGATCTGGTGACGGAGGGAGTCCTGACGCTGCGAAAAGCGATCGAACTTCTGAAACGCTATCTGATCGAATGCGATTTAAGTTCTGAGTTTTTCAGCGAGTTGGACAAGAAAAATGGTGCGTCCATGATCGCGAAGATTTTGATAGAAGACTGCACGGAATTACATATGTTTGTGGGAACGGCGGCGAACAGCGCCTACCAGAATCCAGGGCTGGCGTTTGATCTGGGAATCCGCCAGAACCTGGTCAAACAGCTAAAAGAAGCAGTCGAAGGTATGGGAAAGAAAGTTACGGTAACGTATTATTAATAAGGAGGATAAACCATGGTAACGAATGACGCGACAATTCTGCGCATCAAACATGAGATACTTTATGAGGTAGCAAAGCTTGCCTGGAATGATCAGTTAGAGGACGGAAGAGACGATATTCCGTACAAAATCAGCCCTGGTCCGCAGGCACAGTACCGCTGCTGTGTATACAAGGAGAGAGAGATTGTCCGCCAGAGAATCCGTCTGGCAGAAGGTAAATGTCCGTCTGACCGCAATACAAACAACGTCGTACAGGTTATCAATGCAGCCTGTGAGGAGTGCCCGATTGCGTCCTACACAGTCACCGATAACTGCCGTAAATGTATGGGTAAAGCCTGCCAGAACTCCTGTCCGTTTGGAGCGATCAGCATGGGAAATACCAAGGCGCACATCGACCCAGATAAATGCCGCGAGTGCGGAAAGTGTTCCCAGGCATGCCCATACAATGCGATTGCCCATCTGGAGCGCCCGTGTAAGAAGGTCTGCCCAGTGGATGCGATTACCTACGATGAGTATGGTGTATGTGTGATCGATGAGAAAAAATGTATCCAGTGTGGCGCCTGCATCCATTCCTGCCCGTTCGGTGCGATCGGTTCCAAGACCTTCATGGTCGATGTGATCCGCCTGATCAACGCAGGCAAAAAGGTCGTAGCGATGCTGGCACCGGCGACCGAAGGCCAGTTTGGACCGGACATCACGTTTGCAAGCTGGAAAACAGCTTTAAAGAAGATTGGATTTGCAGATATGATCGAGGTTGGTCTGGGCGGCGATATGACCGCGGCAGCCGAGGCGGAAGAGTGGGCGGAAGCTTACAAAGAGGGCAAGAAGATGACGACCTCCTGCTGTCCGGCATTTGTCAACATGATCAAACAGCATTTCCCACAGCTGCTTGACAATATGTCCACGACGGTTTCCCCGATGTGTGCGATCTCCCGTATGCTGAAGGCGCAGGATCCGGAGGTTGTCACTGTCTTTATCGGACCGTGTATCGCGAAGAAGAGCGAGACGCTGGATCTGAATATCCAGGGCAATGCGGACTATGCGATGACTTACGGAGAGATCCGTGCGATGATGCGGGCGAAAGATGTAAATCTGGAGCCGGAAGAGAACAGCATGCAGGAAGCCAGTGTATTTGGAAAACGCTTCGGCAATGGCGGCGGCGTAACAGCGGCGGTATTAGAATGTCTGAAAGAGTCTGGTGAGAATACCGATATCAAGGTAGCGCGCTGCAACGGTGCGGCTGAGTGTAAGAAAGCCCTTCTTCTTCTGAAAGTGGGACGTCTGCCGGAGGACTTCATCGAGGGTATGGCGTGCGTCGGCGGCTGTGTCGGCGGACCGAGCAAGCACAAAGCCGAGATGGAGGCGAAGAAGTCGAGAGACAAACTCATCGCCGAGGCAGATGCAAGAGAAGTACATGAGAACCTGAAGGCGTATGATATGTCGTCGTTCTCGATGCATCGGCATTGATGTGGGATACTCTTGGGAGAATGTGGCTGAGATAAAATAAATAGGAATTTATCTCAGTCTAGAAGACTCCCACCTCTTCAGGTGGTGAGTAATGGCAAATTTGTCTCAGTGGGAGTCCAATCTCCGAATGAGATAAACGCTCCGCGAGGATGCGCAGTGATTCTGATAGGAATATGTCAGCTTTGCTGACCAGAATCACGCGCCAAGTCTCACGGATGTTCGACTTGAAATATGAGTTAGTGGGAAAGTGCCTGCTCTGGAAAATGAAATTTGGAATATGAATTTTATTTTCTGGGGCGGGCATTTTTCGTTGTGAAAATTCCAAAAGAGTTCTTGCATTTAGAGAATAGATGTGTTAGACTCAATATATCTTATCGAAATGAACTGCGGTCGCAGGTGGTTTCGTTCTAATTTATCTTTTTATTCTGGTAATTTGTGAGGTGCGTTTCGCACAGAATTCGATGATTTAGGAAAATTTGGGAGAATCGGATAACTGTATCGTTATAAAAAATGTGCAATATATTATATGATATATGCAATGCAAAATGAAAGCTTTTTATATACAGAAAGAACCGCTGTCTGACTCAGAGTGAGAGTGTGTTTTGAATCAAATTAGAACTTATATAGTTACTGTTCACAGGTAGGCACTTTTGGAACCGAAAGTGCCGTAAGAAAACGTGGTGGCAGCAGGAATTTGCCGTATTTAAATGCGAAGCCACGGCAAATTCCGTTACTGGGCACGTATGCGTGAACAGTAACCTTATATAACTTGCGAAAGAGGATAAGAAAAGGGATGTGAAAAAGGTTTGAGGGGGGAGGTTTGAGTTGTTAAAAATAAACATGGGGGCTCATAAAGGGCGTCGCTGCCGGAATGGTACCATTTTGGGAATATCACTGATATTGATATTTTCATCCGGTAGAATGGCGCTGGCAGCTGAAAATGCAGTGAAACAGGCAGAAACAGCTGTCATAGTCGGCTACAGCGTCTCATTTATAGATGCTGAGAATGCAAATCATCTTATATTTCATACGCAAACGGGCAAAGTTTTGGAAGGAACTTCCCTGAATGTATCTTTCCCAGAGCAAATCATAGGGAGCGACGGGCATATCTGGAAATCAGCGGTACAGTCACCGCAAATATTTGAACTGTATGGAACAGGAACTGAAAAAATTTATATCAAATATGAAAGAGGCGGCAAGGTCCCAGAAATGGGAGCAGAGGAGGATGCCGCCATGCTGGCGCTTCGGAAACGCCTGGAACGATGGAAACAGAGGGCATGGGAGGCAGAGTGCGCCATATTTGGGCGCGAGGATGCGGCGGTATCGGGCAGCGATTCCGGTCTGACCGTTCAAAATCAGTCGGAAAATGATGCCAGGATCCGGAATCTGGTATCTGCGATCGGGGATGCAGCGTGGCATGAATTTTATCTGATTGGTCAGGATTTTACACCATCGGCAAAAACAATCGGGGTGGAATACGACGCGGTTTATTCTGAGGTGGAAGAGGATTCCTTTTCGGTGGATGGAAAGGAATATATCATCACGCGCATCCGGGTGCGGAGAAACTGGGATGACCGTACTTGTACGCATCAGTGGAGCCAATGGGAGTGGGAGGAAAATGATTGCTTAAAGAATGGGCGGGCAGTGTATGTCTGCGGACGATGTCAGAAAGAAAAGATAGAGCGCCTTCCGGCGCTGGGGCACCTGGATGAAAACGGGGATCAAATCTGTGACCGCTGTGGAAGCGTGGATTGGAGTGAAAGTGAAATGCCCGAAAAAGTGATCTGGAAGGAGGGCGATGTCCAGCTGCGCGAGGTGGGCGGAGAGATTTTGTCATTTACCTGTATCGACGACGATTACCATGACTGGCAGAATGAACACCGGAAAGCAGCGCTGTTTCTCTGTGACCGCGTGATCCGGGCGGATGTGGACACGGCACCGGGAAAAAAGATGAAGATTTTCTCGTTTGGCAAAGACAATAATTATAAAACTTCGCAGGTGCGCGCATGGCTGCAGAAAAACAGTCAGAACAGCAGTTTCTGTCTGGAACCGATCCATACGGGAATCCAGACCGCGTACACGGGAAGCACGGCGGCTGGTGCATTTTCGCAGACGTCCGGGCGGGAACTGGTGCGTCAGGATATTGGTTTTCAGTTTATGAACGACCAGCTTTTCTGCCTGTCATTGGAAGAGGCACTTGCGTACCGGGAATATCTATGGCGGTTTGATTCCGGGGATGATAACCCACAAAGTCAGATCAGTACCTATTCACAGGGATATTATCTGCGGACGCCTTTTTATTTGCAGGATGAAAACGGGAAATTCATTTATAATCAGCAGATTTATGGCGTTGATCTGGTAAATGGCTGTCTGCGTCCGGTGAGGACGGACAGTGAGACATATGGAGTACGTCCGGCATTTGCACTGTCACAGATGTAAAAAAGAATACTTGTTGAGCTTGGAAAGCGGGAGTGAAGCTGTTTGGCAGTTTGATTAGGAGAAAAGATTGGACAAGGGGAAATCAATCTAATGTTTGGGGAAAGAGGGGAACGTGTATGGGGAAAAAGAAGATGAAAAAAGTGATTCCATTTGCGGTGATGACGACGATGCTTTTGTCGGCGACGCTGCCGGCGTTTGCGGCGAGCGGGTTTGTGTTTGAGGATTGGGATTTGGGGATTGTTTCGGAAAGAAAGGAAAAGTTGGATGATACAGACGATGCCATAAAAAGGCGGAAAGAATGGCAGAAACTGGCTGCATCGTCCAGTGAGCTTATGAATGCGGATGTGAGGGCAACTTCCTCTGAATTACGTTCTTCCAAAGTCATAGAGGCAACTCCTTCACAATTAATCATGTCGCGCGTTAGCGTCAGCGCCAGCCTCGGAAATCTCTGGGAAAACTGGGATGTGGCGGATTTGAGCTTTCTGGATGGAACACATGGACTTGGAACGAAACAAAAACCGTATCAGATACGCACGAAACATCAGCTGATGGGACTTAGCTTCCTGGCGGCGTTTGGCATGCAGCCGGATTACGGCGAGGTGGAAGAAGAGATCGTGGGGGATTACCGGGGCGCATGGTTTGAGCTGACGGCGAACATCGATCTGGGAGGAATGGACTGGAATCCGATCGGTTATTACCGGGATGATTCGGAATTTTCAGGGGAGGTGACGCACCCGTTTACGGCAAATCTGGATGGAAACGGTTATAAGATTTCAAATTTCCGGTTTGCAGGAGGCAGTTCGCCGAATGTTGGATTCTTTGGTGCGCTGGATGGGGCGGAGATCCGAAATCTGACGCTGGAACCAGGAAAGCCGGTCAAAGGAGTGCGTCAGGTGGGAATTTTGGCAGGAAATGCGAAGAATTCCAAGATTTTTAATTGTCAGGTAAAAGGCGATGTGGAAGGAACCGGAGCGGTCGGTGGAATGATCGGGCGCATGGAAGGCAGCACGGTGGAAAACGGAATGGCACAGGTAACCGTCCGAACGACGGGACGTGCAGCCGGAGCGCAGGCGCTTGCGGGCGGAATCGCCGGGGAAGCGGCGGATGATTCTCGTATCATTGACTGCCAGGTCCGCACCGGGGATAACAGCACCTCGCGGATTCAGGGAACGGATGCGACTGTCGGCGGAATCGTAGGGCTTCAGAATGGGGCGGCTCTCTACAATACCTATGTAAATGGCACGATCGGCGGTTCTGGCAGCCAGAATGTCGGAGGACTCGTTGGAGAACGAATCAGCGGAGACTTGAAAGTGGGGCGGTTTGAGGGAACGATCGGTCAGTCGGGAACTGGGGCTGCCGGACACAGAGGAACCTTCATCGGATACCGCGCACCAGCTAATTATTTTAAATATGGGGATGACATCGCGTACCTGTTTGCGGATACGGAGGCGAAAATCGCAAACAATGTCTGTGGAAGCGGCATTTCAGATGATAACCAGTATACATACGCGGCGCACATCGGATATTCCCACGCGAGGGACAATTTCTTCACGCTGGTATCCGGCGGTGTCACGCGGGATGTGGACGAGCGATATTTTTATGAAGAACTGGAACAGGGGATTCTCTCGATTGTGGATGAAGAGCTGGGCGGGGAGATGGATGCGGAGTCGGTGGGGTATGATCTTGACCATTTTGCACCAAATGATGCGGGACGCCCGGTCCGTGGTTATCTGATTACGATTCCGCAGATCGATACCGTCTCCAATGGAACGAATTATTACGATGTGGCAGTGCTGGAAGCACGGGGAAATGGCGCGTATTACCGGACACTCGATAAAAAACGCCGCGGTGCGGTGGCACCGGGAAAGACGGTGACGGTCAGCACCTCGGCAAAGCAGGCGGAAAAAGCGCGCTTTCAGATGGAGGGAGTTCCGACGTACACGCGTGGGAAGAGCCGGAAAGATACTACTTATGTAAATGGCGGCGAGTATTGTTTTACGATGCCGGAGGAAAATACGCAGGTGTCGGCGGTTTATAAAAAGGTGGCAGTTTCGGTCGGTCTGACGCCGGGCGTGACGAAATTCCAGGTGGTGCAGGAGCGGACCGGAAACCGGAAACATCCGACGAAAGTCACACGCGTGATGGATGGAAATGGAAAATTAATTGCGACGTACATCCATGGAAATCTGCAGGCGGGAACACAGGTGCAGCCGGTGACGGTGCAGGCGATTGTGGATCGGAATAATGATGTGGCGGATGCATCGGTGCGCTGGAGTATCGACGATTCAGATTTGATTACGTTACTTCCAAATGACGATGAGGAAAGTGGTTATACGAAAAAGAGCGCGTCAGTCCAGGTAAATTTAAATAGTTCGTTTATCACTGATATAGTCCGGAAACTGGAAAAAGAGCAGGCAGACCGCGGATACCAGTATGCGATCGGAAGCGACATATACGGAGCGGGGCATCAGAACGGCGGCGTGGCGGTGCTGACGGCAGAGACGAAACCGGCGGCGAGCTTTGATGGAAAGCCGTGCCGGGGAAATGCGCGGATTGAGGTTACGTTCCAGATCAAGGATCAGACCTATGTAGCCAATGAGGAGGCGGCACTGGATCAGGAACAGTTGAAATTTGAGGTGGTGCGGACATTAACCGGAAATCGGAAACATCCAGATGAAACGATTCAGGTCACGGCACCGCAGGCGCTGAGTGCGTCTTTTACACCGGATTATTTTGACCGGAAAGAGATATCGTGGACTGTCGGTGATGCAGCACTGATTTCGGTGGATGGCGAGGACAAGTCTGCCAGTGTGCAGGCGAAAAAGGATGCAAAATGGATCCGGGATCTGATCGCGGCAGATCAGGGCAGACATGTGAATACACCATATGAAATACAGACAGCTTCCGGCAGCCGCACGACGAAGGTGACAGTGATCGGCGATGATATGCTTGGAAACCGGCAGACGGCATCGTGCAGAGTACAGGTGGATTTCCGGACAGTGGACGAATCGAAGATTTGTGTGGAAGGCATCAGCCTTATACCGAAAACGCTGCAATACGAGATCAAACGCACCCGGACGGGGGCGGGTTATCGTTCGGTGGAGGCATGGACGGGAACCGGTGCGAAAAAGCTGGCAGCGTCGGTATTTCCGGCGCAGGCGTTTAACCAGAAAGTGACATATCAGGCAAGTGATGATTCGCTGTATGTATCATCGGATGGAACCGTGACGGTCAATACGACGGCTTCCTGGATACAGGAGCTTGACCGTCAATACTTAAAATCAGGCAGCCATACGGCATATGTGACCGTGAAAACCGAGGATGGTGGCTTCACGGACCGGGCGGCAGTCACAATTCAGTATGAGGCAGTCGATCAGACATACAGCGGAGGTTCCCATTCGGGCAGCGGCTCAGGTGGAGGCTCTTCTTCTGGAAAGGGGGCAGCGGCAGGAAGCAGTGCAGCGAATGCAACTGGACCGGCATCGGGGTTCAGTGATTTGACAGGAGCGGGTATTGGAAATCTGACAGAAGGACAGGCAGGCCCCGGGCAGAATGCGGATGCGGCAGCCATACCGGAATATGTAGTAGCTGGAAACTGGCGGAAGAATGCAGATGGAACCTGGCAGTTTGAAGCGGGCGGTAGAAGCTATGCTTCTGAGTGGGCGGCTGTCTACAATCCATATGCCGATCCGGCAAAGGGGCAGAGTACGTTTGACTGGTTCCGATTTGATGCAGATGGCAGGATGGTGAACGGCTGGTATACGGATGTGGATGGAAACACGTATTATCTCTGGACAGAAATGGATGGAACACAGGGGCGTATGCTGACTGGCTGGAACTGGCTGCCGGGAAGCGATGGAGTGTTTCATTGCTACTATTTTCAGGAAAAATCCGATGGAATGAGGGGACGTTTGTATCAAAATACGCACACCCCCGATGGAAATTTAGTCAATGCGGATGGTGCCTGGGTGCTGGACGGAATAGTACAGACGAGAAGCTGAGAGAGGAGGAGAGAAGAAAACAGAGGTAAACAGGAAAATGAAGTGGAATGACACGGAAAGAATAAAAAATGGGGGTAAAAAAAATGAAACAGGATAAGAAAACAACCAATAAATCGGGATGTACAGCCGTACTGGCAGCAGCCATGATCGCAGCCGGAGGTTTCAGCGCTTATGCGGGCAATCAGGGGACGCATGGCGGTGAATGGAAGGACACAGAGAGTCTGAGATGGGAGTGGCAGAATGGAGAGATGAGTTTTTATGGAAATGGAAGTATTTTTTCAGAGCAGCACCCAGAGATCAGCGATCCAGAATATTACCTGAAAGAGGCAGTCCGTTATCCGGGGGAAGCAAATCCAGGGTGGAATACGAAGGGAGAACCGAAAGCAAATTATAGCTGGGCTTCGGTCGAAGAACTGCAGAAATTTGTCAATAGTTTTGACTGGATTCATTTGGATGAAAAAACGCGTCTTCTGTATGTGCATAACCGGATTGCAAACGGAGAGGGAGGTTTTAACCAGAATCATTACGGTTCGCCGGAAGAGGCAAAGGATTTCCCGGTTTTGGAAGGAGGCGTTGGCGTCTGCCGGGATTTCGCGGAAGAATTTCAGTTCCTATGCCAGATCGTAGGGCTGGAGTGTGTGACCTACACGCCGGAGTATCTCCATGATGCGTGCCTGGTGCGGATCGGCACGCAGTGGTATGCGACGGATCCGACCTCCAGCCTGCCGCTATTTTCAAATGCGAAAACATATCCGGTTGACTTTGAGACGGAGTTTTACCGCTATGAGAATAAGGAGCGGGAGCAGAGAAGAAAGGACTATGAAGCGGATCCAGACAGTCTTGCCAATGTGCTGGCGCTGACCTTGAGTATGCGGGGAGAAGGGACGATTTCCGAGTCTGCCTGGGAGAAAATACAGGCACCGATGGGGCAGATAGAAGAACAGTGGGGACGACAGGAAATATCAAGACAGGAGTATGAAAAGGGGATTATCTCGCTGCTGAAATCAGTTTGGGGAACTGAAAAATAAAGAAAACGAGGGACTGCCGGTGTTAAGGGGCGCGGGGCAGTAAAAACGAGGAGGAAGTTTATGGGGGAGTATCGGTACAGAGAGAATGTGAAACGGGGGATGGCGTTTGTACTGGCAATTATATTGGGAGGAATGGCTTTTTTGCCAGGATTCCCGGTTTTTCCGGCGAAAGCGGCACCTGCGAGTGGTCAGCAGACAACACTGACGACAGCCCATGGCGATACGCTGCTGGGACACAAGCTTTATTGTATCGATAAGGGCGGTTATGCGATCTGGGGAATTGCAGAAAAAGGGGATCTCTATGAAGCACACCGTCCCTCCCAGGCATCCGTTCCGCTGAGCAGTCAGGAACAGAAATATGTATTTTGGGCGATGCTCTCGCTCAAAGCCGCGCTGGGGGATGAAAAGGCAAATACATTTATCCGGGCGATCAATGTGGCAGCAAAAGCACAGGGAAAACCGGAAATTATCAAGATGGTGTCCGAGGAAGATCTGAAAACAATCCTCTATGTTCCAGCTGTGCGGGCAAAATATCCGTGGCTGGAGGCAGCTGCGTCAAATAGTGAGGCGTACATGCAAATGGGAGGAATGCTGTCTGGCGGAGGCAGCGGAAAGGAAAATACCGGTGTCGGCGGCGGAAAGATTCCAAATGTGATAGCTTCCAGCACCTCGCTGGGAACGGCAAAACAGGTAGATGCGGCGACTCTGACGCTGTCGTTTGCGCCGGATGGCTCGGATTGGGATTTTATCCGTTCTGTACCGCTTGAATTTTCAAACAATGACGGTGTTTCATTCAGTCCGGTTCCGACCGATGGATGGACATATATAAAAACCGACTCGCAGATTGTATTTAAAAATCCAAATCCAAAACCGTCGAAAGCCCTGATTCGTTTCCGGGTGGAAGGAACCCCATACGCTTCGGGCGGCGGGGGATATGCTTCGGCGGAGGAGGCGATTGACCAGTCGCTTCAAATCTGGGAGTGTGTGACCTGTTCGGGGACACACGGAGGCGGAACGCCTGCCAAAAGTGATCCGTGGATTCATCAGCGGATGGCATGGATGGAGCTCGGAATGGTTCCGGTCAATTATTTTGCTGCATTGGCGGGCGATCCAACCCCGGTACCGGAGCAGGGAGGCATTCAGTTTGAGGTATTTAGGCATGAAGAGGATTTTACTTCCACCTATAATCTACAGATGTATAAATACGATCATGAGACAGGGAAAGCGCTGGAAGGGGCGCGGTTTGGCTTCTTTGAGCGCTTTGACGATAAGAACAGGGTAAATACTGAGCGGGACGGAGCTGCCGAATTGTATGAGGGCGGAGAACCATATGCCAGTCATTATCAGGATGAGCCGGTTCTCTGGGATGGTTTCAGACAAGTGGGTTCGGCGGTAACAGATGGCGATGGCTACGCCTCCCAGACGGTGGAACACGGTTATCACTATGATAAGACGTTCTGTGACGGTCATCCGGCACCGGTCTTTGTACCTGTTCCAGAGGAAGAGGAGGATGAAGAGGGAGAAGTCATCAATGAGGATGAGATTGAGGCGGCGCAGGCAGAAAATATCCGCCTGGCAAATAGCTGGCTTTTGTGCGAAGAGGAATGTGAAAGAAAGGCGGGCGGAGACTTTGAGGGCGTCCATTTCCACTGGATAATGGAGGAGGTCGATGCAGGGGAGATAGAAGGTATCGCGTCAGACGGCGGCTCCGAGGGAGAAACACCCGATGCGGGACCGATGACAGGGGCAGACGGGGAAACTTCGTATGCAAAGTCTGGCTGCCAGGAGGACTGTGGGCAGACGTATGAGAAGTTCATTTCCATGAAGTACAGTTATACCTGGAAAGAATTTAAAGCGCGGGATGGATATATTCTGCATGATGAACATGCAGATGACCTGCCAATTGAGATTATCACAACCGATGCATCTGAGCATGGGGCAAATGCAGCCTTTGGAGGCGGATATTCACGTGATGTGGTGCTGGGAACGAAGAGTGTGAGAAGGAGTCAGGGCATCGGAGAGGCTTTAGAAAATCGGAATGAAGAAAGTGCGGGGAAGACAGGATTTTTTGGAAGAATTGGCTTAGACGCTCAAAGTGCGCCTGGTGGGACGATTTGGATGAATCTAACGAATTTACCAGGCGAGGATGCGGTATTTCCAGAGTCTTTAAAAATGCGTGTTTTGCCGCAGCAGATCGTTTTGTTTACAGCATTGGATGCAGCGCTTCTGAGGGAAGCGACACCGTCGGAGGAGGAAGCAACTGCCTCGGAGATGAAAGTATCTATTTCGGACCATCTGGTAAATCGTGTCCAGAAAGGGTTTGTGTTTATTGATGAAGCGGATGATGATTTAGAAGAAGCAGAAAAAGCGGAACGTGAAAGTATTCGGCGATATACGGCAACCGGATCAGATTTATTGACAACCGAGGCGGATTTTTATACAAGCTGGCATTCACCTTCTTTGTTGTATCGAAATCCTCAGTTGTCACAAAGAACGGAAACACTGGCGGGGGCGGCAGCAGAGTCACTATTTTTCCCTGCCTATGAAGCGGCGCTTGTTTCCGCGAGTGTGGGTTCAGCGATAGAGCCGGGAAGTGCTGGCAATTTCAGCCATTGCAATGGTGCAGACGGCGAGAAAGATGCCTGGAGGATCTACGATCATCGGACAGAGGGCGAGGTACATATCAATAAAAAGGATTTGGATCTGAAAAAGGGCGAAAATGAGTCTTACAATGCCCTTGGAGACGCACAGGGGGATGCGACGCTGGAAGGCGCAGTGTATGGCTTGTTTGCAGCAGAAGATCTGCTACATCCGGATGGGAAAACAGGGGTAGTTTACCGGGCAAATCATCTGGTGGCGGTGGCGACGACAGACAAAAATGGCGATGCCTCGTTTCTGGCATGTACAGAGGCGCCGGGGCGAACCTATGATTATTCGAAAGGGACAATTGCGGATGCAGCGGATGGATGGCGAAAGAAAGCGCCGGGAAATCTGTATACACAAGATGCGGCGATCGATGATTATACGGCAGATAAAGCCTGGGAGCGGATTTATTATAACAATACGTCAAAGAATGGAAATGCCTGGATTGGACGCCCGCTTCTGATGGGGGAATATTATGTCAAGGAATTAAGCCGATCCGAGGGCTTTGAACTTTCGGTTGGAAATAAACTTCACGCAGTTACAAACCTGGGACAGGATCTGGAGGCAGCGGTCCTGGAACCGGGAGAAGGATATGCCCATATTTCCATGCAGATGTACGGGGAAGAGCAGGCAGGCGATGGCGGCGCTGATACGAATGAAATTTTCTTTTCGGCAGAGTCGAAGAACACGAAAGATGGAGTTTATGAGATTGTGGTGTCAGGGCTGCCGGAGGGCGTGAGCTTTTATCGAAAAGATGAGGGAAAAGGTACGGTTTCGGTGGAAGCCGGGACAGGTGAGTATGAAAAAGTTTATACCGGGGAACTGGCAGCGGCAGAAAACGACTATCAGTATCCAAAGTACAATGCGGATGGCACGCCGATGAGTAAAAAGGTTCCGATTGATTATGCGGCGGGGTGGATGCGCCAGGTCCGGGTGCAGGAACTTGTGCCGGAGACAGTGGAAGCAGTTCTTTTGCAGGCAGAAACGGGAATGACAGAGGAAGAAAATGCGGACAGGCTGGTAAAGACATTTGATGTGGATGACTTTTGTTATCTGAAAGGGAAAGCCGAGCGGGTACTCCGCAGACATGCGAAAACAACGCCGAGAATACCGGGAGCAGGAGGAAATGCATATTCCAGTATCTATACCGGCGTATTTGACCGGGGTGTCCGGGAAGGAGAGCGGGACGTGTACGGCGTCAGCGGTGTGACGCCGGGAGAAAAGGCAGAAAAAACAGTGTATGGTTCTCCGGTTCAGACGATTGCGGTGCCGAAAACAAAAGATGGAATCTCAATGACAGTGGGAGACGCGATCACTTCCATTCTGGATTTTTATCAGACCCATCCATATATCAGCTATGGCGGTCTGGACGCGGTGCATGAGTATTCGGATTCGTTTGAATTTACGGTATATGCAGGAATTTTAGGAATACCGGAAAATTTTATGGTACTGGGAAGTGATCCGGAGAAAGACAGCTTGATTTTTCACCGGGCAGAGTGGCTGCCGGATAATATGGAAATGTGTCCGCGTTATGTGTATATACCATATTCAAATAATCGCGAGCGGGACGCATTTGGAACGTATACCGATTACAGGGAAACAACTGCTGGAAATCAGGTGATGGCGTCGGCACTTTTGCAGACCGATGCTGTGATTGAGGGAGATGGTACGATTGTTCCGAAGGAAAATGAGGTAAATGTCTATTACAAAACCGGGGAAATTCCGCACGATGCGGATGGGCAGCCGATCCGGGTATTTATTTACCAGGAAAAGACAGAAACACAGCAGCGGGAGGTGACGGAGACAAAATGGGTTCATCAGGCAGCAGACTGGAATGCAGACGGAAAATACATACTGCAGATCAACGCGAATTTTACCGATAGTTTTGGTGTAAAAAAAACAAATGCAGGTGTGCTGGAAGAGCTGGGATTTAAGGCGGTATTGAAAGAGAAGAAGGTTACACTGAACGAGGAAGAAGCCGCAATGCTGGGAAATGGTTTCTTTGCCGGCCACCAGATGAACAGTTCCAGCTATTACACGTGGGTAAAACAGGCGCGGGCAAAGGCATATATCGATTCTGGACGTTCCGGCTTGATAGGGGATGATTCTTATGTGGTCCCGGTGGCACTGGCATACCCTGGGCAGGAGACCACCTATCAGGATGCCGGGACAAGAAAAGAACCGCTGGGTGTACTGGAGCGTGTGATCCGCCAAAAGATAAAAATCATCAAAGATATAGCGACGACACCGGAGACCACCTATGCACATAACACTTATGCGGAAAGTGGACATACCGATCTGTTTACGGAAAAAGAGGGAGGGAAGGAAAATGTCGCTTCGGCACTGCCAAATTTCCGTTTTAAGCTCTATTTGAAATCCAATCTGGAACGTCTGTACCGGAATACGGATGGCGAAATCGTGTGGATGAATCGGGATGGAGAAGTTGTCTCGTTGCCGGAGGTAAAAAAGAATTTTCCGCTGCTTAGAGAATCCTTTGCTCCGGTTCAGAAAATTTTCACGCAGGTAACTCATAAAAAAGATTCCCAGACGGCTGGTTCCGTCAATAACAATGTCTGGGACAGCGCAGTGACGGCAAATGATCGTCTGTACGAATATGGAAAAGACGGGCAGATCGCGGATTCGAAAGAGGTCAATCAGGGATATACAAGACTTCTTGAGACAGTCATGCGGATCAAGGAAGATGGAGCGGGAGCGGTACGGGAAGTTCCAGGCTATCAGTATGAGAAATTTTTCGATGCGATGGCGGTGGCGAACCGGGATAAATGGCAGCGGGCAGATGCAGCAGATACATCCTTTAAGCCGTTTGCATGGATCCGTACGGGTATTTTTGGAAGCAGCGGCGGAGAAACAAAAGATCCGGTGCATCATAACAATGCGGCGATACAGAATCAGAGCCGTACGTCAGAAGCAGCCGTAGAAAATGCAAAACGGTCGGATGCTGTCCGTCAGTTTGCGATTGACTGGTATTTGAAGAATGAGGTAAAGAAGCAGAACATTCAAGCATTGGGCGGACAGGAAGGCTACCCGGATTATATCTATGATGAAGCATTACATCAGGCAATTTTAAAAGCAGAGGAATATTTGAAGCCGTTTTTCTCCTATGATTTGGACGATTTATACGCGATTGAGTGGGACAGCGCGGAAAATGGAGGTTCCGATCGGGACAAAACAACGTTGTCAGCAGAAAAATTAAAAAAATCCGAGGAAGGTTATTATTATGGCGTTTCGAAATACCTTCCTTACGGTACCTATGTGGCAGTCGAGCAGCAGCCGTATTCGGGAGCACTGGAAGATTTCAAAAACCAGCATTATCGGATCGACCAGCCGAAAGAAATAGAAGTCCCGTCGGTTTATGAGGCAGGTGGAAACCTCGTATCTCCGGAAAAAAAGTCAGCGGATTACCGATATGACGCTTCGGCATCGCCGGAAACGCTGGCGGCGAACTATCAGATCCGGATGAATGAAGAGTGGGGAGATACAAATCAGGCGGATTTGAGGAAATATGTGATCCGCGCACATGGACAGGATGGAAATTATGAGATTTATAAGTATGGTCTGGATGCGGATAAACGGCAGGGAACGATCTCCTATCCAGGCGGAAGCTATGACTACAGCGGATTTTCGCCCGCTCAGAGGGAAATGGCACCGTACAAGGACATTTATCGGTCTGAAAATGCAAACAGCCGGTACCGGAGCAACGAGAAGGTAGAAAGCTATTACCGCTATGGTTCGATCTCAGAGCAGGCAGGGTGGGCAGATTCAGTGGAATATCCGTATGGAGAGAAGACGGATGATAACAATCCGGCGGGATTTTATCTGAAAGATCATGTCAGGACAATCACCGGGGCGCTGACCGGGTTTGACGGGCGGTATTTTCAGGGATTGGTGCCTTACAGTGTGACAGAACCGGCGGCGGAGTCCGCCTATGATGCGTTGGGATTTACCGGCTACGCGGATGGAAAATACCGGAATACGTTTTATGCTGCAAAGCTTCGGATTGAAAAACTAGATTCGGAGACGGGAGAGAATATTCTGCATGATGATGCGGTGTTCGCTATTTATGCCGCCAGCCGGGACACGTCGAAGTACAGCGAGGGGGAGGTGCAGTTTTATGAAAAAGATACACAGGTGACAGCCAGCCGGGAATTTTTGGAGGCAATGGGGGCAAAGAAAATCGCGCCGGTTGATTTGAAAACGCTAATTCCGTCAAAATACCCCTGGAAAGCACCTTATACAGGAAAATATACAGGCATAATCCCGGCAGGAACTCCGATTTGCAGTGAAACCGATCAGGTGGTGATGCGGGATGCCTTTGGGACGCGGACGGGCACATTCCAGGTTTATTCGACGCTGCAGGATTTTGGTGGTTTGGGGGAAACTCTGCCGTCCAACCAGAATACAGGATATCTGATCACGCCGCAGCCGCTGGGAGCAGGAGCCTATGTGTTGTGTGAATTATCTGCACCGGAAGGATACGTGAGAACGAAACCGATAGCGGTGGAAGTGTATTCGGATGAAGTGACGTATTATCGGGACGGAGAGCGCGGTCAGCGGGTGGCAGCTGCCGTGTATGGAGAAATGGTAACCCGGATAAGCAGCAACGGAGAAGCAGTCCAGAACCCGGATGGAACGAAGTCAAATGGCAATAAGCCGCAGGACCGGGGGGATGTGGCGCGGATTTATGTAGGAAATACGCCGATCCGGCTGGAAATCGCGAAAGTAAAACAGGAGGAAACGGAGATTTTGTTTAAGTTGAGCGATCGGCGAGAGGGAACTTTGACCGAGCTTTCGAACCGTTATGGTCTTGAAAATCTGGAACTGGCGTACAATGCGTCGGGAACGTTCCTTGGGTATGGGTGGTCAAAGGGCTGGCTGGATAGTCTGAGGGCAAAACAGGAAGCCGGGGAGAGGATTGACCTGATTTATGAGGATCAGGTTTTTACTGGAAAGGCGATCTGGCATCGTGTTCCAGATACAGCGCACGCATTCAACCGATATCTTCCAGGTGCATCGATGCGCCTGTATGATGCGATCGAGGTAAAGAAGAACGGGGACAGTGAGGACCGGGCGTATGCCGGTGTCAATGTGGTGCGCGATTCGTTTGGAAATGTGACCCGGATGTATGTGCAGAAAGGCTATTCGGGAAACCGGCTTCTGTATGTGAGGGATAAAGATCAAGAGGAGGAAGATAGCAAAGGAGAAAATAACAATTATAAACGATATACGCAGGATGACCGGTTCAACGACCAGGGGAAAGGCAGATGGATTCTCAAGCGGGTTGAACGCGAAGATACAGACATTTTATATTACGATCTCGGGGCTCTGGAGGTATTTACGACACTCCGGGGCGTGCGGTATGCCTATAACGAAAAAGGCGAACCAGTGCGTCCGAAAGACAGCGAACCGATCTATGCGATGAAAGACGGCGTTCCATTTCTGGAAATTGTAAGCCCCAGCTATGAAGAAATGGTGTACAGCCGGAAAGAAAGGCGGTTTGAATACGTTCCTTCCGGGACAAAATTCTATCATCTGGCATCAGACGGAAGCCGGGACAGCGAGGTAGAACCGTACACGGGAATGGCATATGTGACGGAGGAAAAAACCGGCAAAACATTGGTGTGGGCGATCCAGGTATCTAAGGATCACTATGGAAATGTGATTGCCAGGGATAAGATAAAGACCGGCCGTGTGGCAACGATGTATGCTGATACGGAACAGGAGTACACGATTGGAACATATGACGGAGGTCTGCTGCAGCCCCATGTCAATCCGGTTTTGAATGAAAATGGGCTGCCGGTTTATTACCAGCGTTCCGCTCAGACCTATATTAAAGGATATCCCGTTTATGATCGGGATGGCGATTATGTGCGTTACCGATACAGCGATCTTCTCAGAGCTTACAATGCCAATGCATGGGATCTGCAGTTGAAGGCAGCACTCTATGATATTGGAAATGATCCGGAAAAACGGGAAGATGATCGACCGCTGTACCACCGTCAGGGTGAGGCGTATCTGATGGAAAACAGCTGGATAACCGGGGATGAAACGCCAAACGATCCGTTCCATACACGGATCAGAGATGGGCAGGTGGATGTTTTAAAACGCGTCCCGGCGGGAACGTATATTTTAGAGGAGACACGCGCCCCATCCGGCTATGCGAAACGGATGCCGACAGGGCTTACGGTAGAGGAAACCTGTGAGGTACAGGAGCTGCGCCTTACTAACCGCCCGATCACGGTGCAGATCGAAAAGATCGACGCGCCAGAACAATATCAGCAGCCAGTCCGGGACTATGATCACATTTTGAACGAATCGGATTCTAAGACCTGGGAGGAAGGAAAAGGGGGGTATACGTTTTCAAGTGTGGAAGGAGCCGTGTTAGCGCTCTATCCAGCAAAAAGAGTTGCGAGTGATGATTTGGAAACACATCCGTCCGGGTATTATCTGGAAAAGAAAGGGGAACTTCCGGCGAACTGGACGGTACTAGATGAGAGAAACCAGAAAAAGACAGTGACTGCCAAATGGACCGTCGGAAAGACGCCGATGGCATGGGAGGGGATTCCGGCAGGCGATTATATTCTCGAGGAGATAGAGACGCCTCTGGGATATCTGACAAATCAAATGGAGGTGGAAATCCAGGAAACTTCTAAGCTGCAGCTCATCACGATGCAGGAAGATCATATAAAAACCGCCTTTTTCAAATATGAGAAGAAGGATGGAAAAAAAGAATGTCTGCCGAATGCATATGCGGCGGAGCTGACCCTGTATGAGGCAGTGACAGATGAAAATGGAATTGTCATGGAGGCGGATGGAACACCGCGCTATGACCGGGAAAAACAGGTGACGAGATGGAAGACCGAAGATGCGAAAGCCTACAGCCAAGGAAGCGACAGCTTTGCAGCCCGCTATCAGAAGCTGTATGCAGAATATCATACAAGGTTCAACACGGTTACATGGTGTGGATATACCGCTGAAAAACAGGAAGAAACAGCGACAGAACAGGGCGAATCAGTGCGTCAGCTCTGGAATCTGGGAAATGGTTCACAGGTGCTTGTTCAGGCGACGAAAAATCTGCAGTTAGATGGAAAAGCAGGCTACAGCTATGATTTCCGATGGAATTACCAGGCGGAGGGAACTCTGGTCAGCTATGATACCTCCGATGGGATTCACCGGATTGATTATTTACCGCTGAATCCGACGAAAAATGATTTGGCTTCGAACAGAAAGAAAGGCTATTACGTTCTGGTGGAGACGAAAACACCAAGCGGCTATCAGAAAGCAGCACCGAAGCCGGTGATTGTCGAAGAAACTGCTGAAATTCAGCTTTACGGGCTGGAAAATAGGGCAAAGTCTGTCTATATTTCCAAGCTGGGAAGCTCAGGAGAGGCATCCGAAGAGGCAATTTATCTGGCAGGCGCAGAACTTGCTGTTTTCCGGGCGGCACAGGATGGAAGCCTGGTGCAGGAAAAAGAATATTTAGTGGAACGCTGGATTTCTGGATCGGATGGAAAGTTTACAGAGGAAGAAGCAGAAAAACAGGAGATTCCGGCAGGCTGGAAGGCAGGGGACTGGAAGCCGCATCGGATTTCTCCGATTGCCTATGGAGCTTATTATTTGGTGGAATTTTCGGCACCGGCAGGTTATCGCCTCATGGAACCTAAGAAATTTATTGTGGCGGCTGCTTCGGAGGAGATAATCGAAGCGGTTAATACGCTGAAACAGGGGCGGGTTCGGGTTGAAAAGGTGGATGAGAGAAAGCCAGAGGAAAAACTGGCAGGTGCGGTGTTTGAAGTGAAAAACAGAGAGACGGGAGAAAAGGTTCAGATGGAGACAGACGAGAGCGGTCAGGCGGAAAGCCCGTTTCTGCCAATCGGAACGATAGGGGAGAATGGAAGCTGGATTCCGTACCATTACGAAGTCCGTGAGACGATGCCGCCGGATGGATATCAACTTATTCCGCGCGTGTACGAGGTGCTGATGGAAGATCAGAAGGAATGCGAGGTGCTAACGTATAATCTGACGGTGCCGAATGAAACAACGAAAATCAAAATTTCCAAGATGGATTTCGATACGGGTCTCTTTGTGTCAGGAGCAAAGCTGGCAGTGTATGAAGCTGGATTTTTGGATGGTGTGTACGCTGAAGCGGGTGAGGCATTGGAATCCTGGATCTGCGATGGGAAAACACACGTGATAGAAGGAAAGCTGATTGCCGGGCACACGTATCTTCTGAAAGAACTGGAAGCGCCGGATGGATACACTGTGCAGAAACCGATGATTTTCACGGTGTCAGATACAGGCAGGGGGATTAACGCAGCCAGAGATGGTGCAAATGCGCTGGAGACAGAGACAGCAGACGGTTTATTTGACAGCATAACGTCTCTGCGGGTGCAGGGAAGAAAAGCACTTCGTCTGGTGAGAACACTGTGGGATTTGGACAGTGGGGAAGAATTTGTACTTTCTTCACTGATGGAAGCTTCTGCGCCTTATCTGGAACGAGAAAAATGTGAAAAAGAGGGGGTGGCGGAAGGACATCGTTTCGAACTGCGGGAGATCATTGAGTTCAGTGACGGCAGCCGTCGGACGATAGGAAAAAATACATTCCGTCTGAATTGGGATGAGAACGGACATTATCCGCTGACGCTTCGAACATTAAAAGGAACGAGGTATCGTCTGGAAGAATATCATCAGAAAGAGACAGATGGCAGGGAAGTGGAAAGCTGGATCCCGGAAAACAGAGATGGCCTGGGATATATCCATGAAATACGAAATCCGGAATACAGCGACCCATGTGGCATCCGCGCCGTTTCCCCGATTGGAAAAGACGGAGCAGCGGTGCTGCCGGGAAGTGTAATTGTATATGAAATTACATATCGGAACCAGTCAGATAAAAAAGAAAATATGAAGATTGGACTGGAAATTCCAGCTGGGTGTGAACTAATGACAGCGGCTTCGATGGGCGGAGCGGAACAAATAGGTGAATCCTGGTATTGGAATATAGAGAATGTGGCAGCCGGATCAGGAGGCATTTTGCGGGTGGCTGTTCTGGTTGGAGAGCATATAAATGAAAACGGACAGGAAAATCATTCTGGTATGACGGTAACGGCAACGATATGGGGAAAAACGGGCAAAAGCTATGAATCCTTCCATCCAATTCTATCTCCGGGCGCAATTGTTATCGCCGGGCGGGTGACGGGAACTGCTGCGGCGTTGTTAAGGCAGGTAGATATAACATATACGTTATACTTAAAGAATGCGGAGGGAAAAGAGCTTCCAGGCTTGATTTCGTACACAGGTTCTAAATCGGGAACGCTGCGAAGTGGAGGAAGCCTGACGCTTTCTTGTGGCGAATCGGTTGTTTTGACAGGAATGCCGTGGGGAACAAACTATGAGGTTCGGGCACAAGTTCCGGCACAGACTCCGGATGGACTGCCGATCGAGTGGAAGAGTACAGGAAGCACGGGACGGACCTCCCGGCAGGGAAATACAGTGCTCTGGGAATTTCATCAGAATGATCGGTCGGTGCGCGAAGTGCTCAAACGTGGGAATAGATACCGCCTGGTTGAACTGCTGGAACTGGACGGTGGAAAAACGGAAGAGGTGGAGTCGAATCAGATGATTTTTTCTCTGGGGGACGATGCACAGATAGATGGAATTGGAATGATAGATTCCCCGACAAAGCTGGTCTTTTCAAAGACAGATCTGGGCGGAACGGAGCTTCCGGGTGCTCAGATAGAGATTCTGGATCAGTCTGGAAATGTAATCGAATCATGGATTTCTGCGGATCATCCTCATGAGATTATTGGAACGTTGACACCGGGAAAGAGTTATATAATGCGCGAGACGGGAGCGCCGGATGGATTTGCGTATGCGGAAGAGATTCCGTTTACTGTTTCCGAGGATGGAACGGTCGAGCGGATTTCCATGCAGGATAAGCCGACGCACGTGGAAATCACAAAATACAGTGTGACGGGAGAAAAGGAACTGCCGGGGGCGCGGATGGAACTCTGGGAGGAGAAGGAAGGCGGAACCTTGGTTGATTCGTGGGTATCTGATCGGGGCGCCCATGTGATAAAAGGAAAGTTAAACGCTGGAAAAAACTATGTGCTGGTAGAAAAAACAGCGCCGGATGGGTACTGGAAAGCAGAAAAAGTGACATTTACGGTATCACTGGACGGTCGAGTCGATCAGGTGAAGATGTATGACAGACCGACGGAAGTGCAGGTGGAGAAGCGGAAATGGAGGGAGCAGAAAGGAGATAGCGAATTTGTAAAAGGTGCCCTCCTGAGGATTTCTGATGAGACTGGAAAGGTAATATTGGAATGGATTTCTGAAGAAAAGGAGAAATGTATACAGGGCATTTTAAAGGAGGGCTGCCGCTATATTCTGGAAGAGCTGGAAGCGCCGGAGGGCTACGAAAAAGCCGAACCAGTTTCATTTACGGTTTCAGAGGACGGAACGGTGACGGTTGTGCGGATGTATGACCGTTTGAAGCCGGAGAAGCCAGGGCGACCGGGACATGGTCAGCCGGAATATCCAAAGAAAGTGATAGAAGAGCTGAAAGAGGGCTATTTAACAGTTCACGTGCCAGAGTCGATCTGTGGAGAGGGGAAAATTGTTCTCGACGGCAGACAGATGAAGCCGCTTCCGAAGATGGGATATGGAGAATCAGCCACCTGGGAAGTAGAAGGTGCTTATCAGGTCGAGGACGAAAAAGAGCGTCTGAATGAAGCAATTTCACTGATTTGGAAGTGGAAACTGGTGATTGGACTGATATGTATGAGCGCTGGGGCAGGGCTGGCGCTCGCAGAACGGCGAAGAAAGGAGGAAAATATAAAAAAGAATATGGAGAGGAATGATAAGGGCAAGGAGGAGTAAAAAAATAAGAGAAAAATCAAAATCGATCAGATGGCAGAAAAAGGGAAGGGAGGGATTTTATGGATCAGATGGCGAAAGGGCTGCTCTTCGGAGCAGCCGTACTGAGCCAGGCGGCTGCGGGATGTTTCCCCGCTGCCGCGGCATCCATCGATCGGGTCAGGATTCGGCTGGCAGCAGAAGAGCTGGATGAAATGGGAATGCCTGTTTTGGAGGCAGAAAGCCGGGACAGGGCATATAGCGTCACTGGTGTGGAACGAATCTCCGGTGATCCGGCAAGCGGACCGGCGATGGATGGGGCAGAGGTGGGAAAAAAAGAAAATGAACAATATAAAGGGAGCATACAAGCCGACTCTGAAAACATAGGTACCAAAGAAGTTTCTTTAGAAGAACGAAAGATAGCAGAAATCCATGCAGAAGAAGCTGCCCCGGAAATTCTATACGAAATAGAACTGGAATCCGACGCAGATAATCCGTTTTCCGTCCTTCGCCAGGAGGACATCCGGTTTTCAGGGCTTGGCGCGGTATGCAGCAAGGCAGTTCGGAAAGATAATGGCACTACATTGCTTTTGACGATCGAATTACAGGATGCCGGAGAGATAATAGGAACGGTGGATGCAGCAGACTGGGCGGAAAGGGGAATTGGCAGGTGGAAGAAAGCGCCGGGGGCTTCGGCATATTTGGTGATGCTTTACCGAGATGCAAAGCGTGTCGGACATCCGCATCGGACGAGTGCTGAACAGTATGATTTTGTACCGTTGATGCAGACCGCGGGCGTATATCATTTTAAAGTGATTCCTCTGACAAAGAAGGGAAAGCGCGGTCAGGCAGCAGAATCGGCATGGAGGAAAGTGACGGAGGCAGAGGCAGCTCAAAACCGGGAAGAATGGGGAGGGAAAAAGCCGGGATGGCAGCCAGAAGGGGAAATTCCATCGTATATTTTAAAAGATGGTGCATACCCGCAGATGGATTCTCTTTTGGTTGGGGAAAAGTATGAGCAGTTTAATGAAAAGGGAGAAACCATGTCGCGAACCGTAATATTTTGAGGATTTTCGTATAATTTATAAAAATCAGTTGAAAAAGCAGAAGAAATGTGATAGCATACCTCACATAAGTTCGTTCCTGTTTACTGAACCGTCCTGACGAGTGATCGAAGGTCAGTCAGGCAGGGACACTCTGGAGAGTCTCCAAAAAGGAGCGCCGAAGGTGTAAGACGGATGCACGTCCATGGTATTCGTTGATCTCTCAGGCAAAAGGACAGGGCATACAACCAATCACAATGGAACCAGGGGATGAGTTCTATTGTATGCATATGTTCTACTCTTTGGAGAGCTGATTTGTATCAGCTCTTATTTTATTACTCGATCCCGGATTTATAAAAGAGCCGGAATCGTAACGAAAACATAGAGGAGGATAAAAAATGGACACGATTTTGACACTGGTAAACAAAGGCAATGATTTTCTGTGGAGTTTTCTTCTGCTGATTCTGCTGTGTGGAACGGGCATCTATTACACGATTCGTCTCAAATTCATCCAGGTAAGAAAATTTGGCGAGGGCTGCAAGCATGTGTTTGGACATTTCAGCCTGAACGGAGAAAAACATGAAAAAGGGGAAATGAGCCCGTTTCAGTCGATCATGACGGCGATCGCAGCACAGGTTGGTACTGGTAACCTGGCAGGTGCGGCGACAGCGCTGTTTGGCGGCGGTCCGGGTGCAATCTTCTGGATGTGGCTGAGCGCGTTCTTCGGAATGGCGACCATCTACTCCGAGGCGGTTCTGGCACAGACCTACAAGACAGAGGTAAATGGTGAGGTGACAGGCGGACCTGTCTACTACATCAAGGCGGCATTTAAAGGTAATTTTGGAAAGGTATTATCCACTCTGTTTGCTATTTTTATTGTTTTAGCACTTGGGTTTATGGGCAATATGGTACAGTCCAACTCGATCGGTGCTGCGTTTACAGAGGTATTTCAGGTATATGGAATCAATATTCCGCCGATCACGATCGGTCTTGTGCTGGCAGTACTGGCAGGATTCATTTTCATTGGTGGAACCAAACGTCTGGCAGCTGTGGTAGAGAAGGTTGTGCCAGTTATGGCAGGCGTTTACATTGTAGGAAGCCTGATTCTGATTGGTCTTCATATCAATCACGTGCCGACAGCATTTATGATGATCATCAAGGGCGCATTTGATCCGAAAGCGGTAATGGGCGCTGGTGCTGGTATCACCGTCCGCGAAGCAATCCGTTTTGGTGTAGCGAGAGGACTTTTCTCCAATGAGGCAGGTATGGGTTCCACACCGCATGCTCACGCACGTGCGAAAGCAGAAAGCCCGCATCATCAGGGGCTTTGTGCGATGATCAGTGTCTTTATTGATACATTTGTTATTTTAAATCTGACTGTATTTGCAGTCCTGACAACGGATGCGATGAGCTCCGGCAAGGATGGTACAGCGCTGACACAGGCGGCATTCATGCAGAGTTTTGGAAACTTTGGTTCTATTTTTATTGCGATCTGCCTGCTGTTCTTCGCATTTTCGACGATTCTGGGATGGCATTTCTTTGGCCTGACGAATGCGAAATATCTGTTCGGCGAGGGCGCGGCAAAGGTTTATTCCTTCATCGTTGTGATTTGTATTGTCATTGGTTCTATGTTAAAGGTAAATTTAGTATGGGCTTTGGCAGATTTCTTCAACGCGCTGATGGTTATTCCGAACGTTTTGGCATTACTTGCATTGAGTCATGTGGTTGTGGCGGCTGACCGGAAAGCGGAAGCGATCACGAAAAATGTGACACAGGCATATCGGGCTGCAGAAGAAAAGTAAGAGCAAATAAAAAAAAGAGAAGATAAAAGGTAACTGTTCAGTAGGTCTGCGCATTTACTGCGCTGACCGTACGAAAACATGGGGCAGCAGGCAAAAATCCCATTGCTGTAGGCAATTTTTAATGGATTTTTGCGCGTGACTGTGAAGGTACTGAACAGTTACGATAAAAGTGAATTGTAAGCGTAAAAAGCGAGCATTAAACAATCATTCAAAAAAGACCTGCTTATGTAGTGAAATACATAGGCGGGTCTTTTTTATGAAAATGAAAACAAATAAAAAACCAAAAGTCCCTAAACAGCTGCCATTACCTTCCGCTCTCTGCAAAAACAAGGAGTCTCCCTCGTTGCTGTCTGCTTTTCAAGCATTTCATCAGTCAATTTACGGACAGACTGCAAAATTCTCAGATGTGTCTCCAGAGGGAGTGCATCAACGGTCAGTTCCGCTTTTTTCGTGCATCCATCCACACCGCCTGCTGCCACAACCCGGCGGAGCAATTCTGTCTCGGTGCGGTCAGACGGGAGAAGATTTCGTCCTAATTTCAGGGAGAGCAGGGAGGCAATGCCCCAGCCCCACCAGTTGGAAACACCGCTTGCCAGCGTCAGGTCTGCTGCTTCTGCGGTGCAGATAAGTTCGCCATGTGGAACTCCTGAGAGAATTTCACGGCGGAAGGTCCCCATTCCCATCTCGTTGCCGCCATCTCCGATGGAAATGACCGTGGCACCAGCTTCTCTGGCAGCAGACAGGAAAAGAGCCGAATCCGTGATCATGTCGTCGAGCTGTTCACCGCGCATGCTGTGATAATGTCCATTTTCAGCTTTGCCTGGGCGCTCCAGGCTGATCAGATGGGTCGGTTTTGCATCACGGATAAAGGTGCGGATAAAGTTATCCGTATTCTGTTCCGGCAGACGGATCAAGGTTGCCTGCGGAGCGCGGAAGCGGAGAGCCGCTTCCAGATGCGGATAAGAAGACCAGTCGGTTACGACTGACACGCCGCAGCCAGCTGCCGTCAGCGCTGCTGCGAGGTTGGCAGTTCCGGAAGGTCCATCCGTCTCGCCGGTAATAGAACCGTCTGGCATTCGAACCGGGAAACCGGTCAGAAGAACGGCTCTTTTCGCATGGGCGAGAGAAGCAGACACAGCCGCAAGTGGGGAAGCAGGCAGAGATGCTAAAAGTCCGCGACCGCCAAAATCCTGTTTCATAATTGAATCTAAAGTTTCATAAAAAGTCATGGTATCAATCCTCCAGGTATATACTGCATTGTGCAGAAATTGACAGGGGATTTTCTATCTGGATGATTCGAGCGCTTATTTACTGGATAATTTCCAAATCAAAAAAGATTGGCAGCAATCCGGTATGGTAGCTGTATCGGAATCATGTGCAATAAAAAAAGACCCACGTATCCTGTAAGATTCATGGCTCTTATTTACGAAGGGAGCATCCGGGCAGGAGTCCCGATAAATAAAAGAATCTATTTTATTATAATTGTATTGTAAATGAAAAATATCAGACTGTCAATTCCAAATTCATTTTACGGCTGACAGAAAGCAAAATTTGGAATATAATAAAAAAATGGGGTAACTGTTCAGTAGGTCAGCGCATTTACTGCGCTGACCGTACGAAAATATGGGTCAGCAGGCAAAAATCCCATTGCCGTAGGCAATTTTTAATGGATTTTTGCTTGTGGCTGTGAAGGTACTGAACAGCTACAAAATAGGCATATAAACAAGCTCAGAAATAAAAGCAGACAAGAAAATGGATAGAGAGAATGAAACGAGAATCAAATGAGAGAAAAAAAGAAAATGACCGCGCCGCATCGTTCATGCGCTTCTGCGAGGTAGTCCGCCATCTCCGTGCCGAGGACGGCTGTCCGTGGGATCGGGCGCAGACGCATACATCGCTGAAACCGTACTGCATTGAAGAAGCGGCAGAGGTGATTGGCGGTATCAATATCTGGGAGGCGACCGGCGATGCGGAGAACCTGAAAGAAGAACTGGGGGATTTAATGCTGCAGATTCTTCTTCACGCGCAGATCGCGGAGGAAGAAGGACTGTTTACGATACGGGAGGTCATGGATGGCGCCAGTGAAAAAATGATCCGCCGCCATCCGCACGTGTTTGGTAAGTCGATGCTGTCCGAACAGGGAGAACCGGTCACGGATTGGGATGCAATCAAGAAGCAGGAAAAAGCCGGAAAAGAGTGGACGGAAGCGTATCTTCCGGGAGCGCTGGAAGAGGCGGAGAAACTGCTCGAGCGGGCAGAGGAGCGGAAAGGCATCAAAAAATAATGTTTGAGGTGCCTTCAATCTGAAATAAATAGAAAAATCTATATATAATAAAAAGGCATTCGGTCAAAATGGAATGCCTTTTTTGAATCCTTGTAAACTTGTAAAGCGCGAAGTGATGGGATTTTCAAACGATGCCAATATGAATGATAAGATTTCCCGTTCATTTATAAATGCTAATTCGTACTTTTCGGCAAAGACTGACTTTCCTTTACGAGATCCTCTAAAGTAATATTATAGAAGAAATTGTGTACAACCTGATCAAAGCGTTTCCACATCGGCAGGGTCACACAGCTTGTCTGACGTTCGCACGGCGGCGCATCCGGTGCAAGGCAGGCAACGGAAGAGAGAGAGCCTTCGGTCAGTTCCAGAATCTCTCCGGCGGTATATTCATTCATCGGACGGGTCAGACGGTAACCGCCGCCTTTGCCGCGCTGTCCTTCCAGTAATTTATTTTTGACCAGAACCTTCAAGATGATTTCCAGATACTTTTCAGAAATCTGCTGACGGGTGGCAATTTCATTCAGTGGTATATATCCAGCAGAATTTTGTTCCGCCAGATCGATCATAACGCGCAGGGCGTATCTTCCTTTTGTTGATATCATTCGGTAACCTCCTTACTATTAACCAATTATAACGCAAGGTAATAGGACTTTCAAGGAGAAAAGCGTGGAAAACAAAGAAAAAAAGTTTTTTCCTAATACCTATTGACAAAGTTGGTTTATAAGAGTATCATTAAGCCATCGAGTTCGGAAAGAACATGAAAATGAAAAGGAGGCAGATACAATGGCAAGACAGAATATTTTATGGAACGGAAATCTGATGTGTTGTTGTCGAATGTGTAATTCCCGGGCATTTTATATGGTCAGGTAAATTTGCATATCTGCCGTTCAAGAGAATGACAACGATTTAAGATGCAAGCCATTTGCCCGGGAGCTTAAAGAAGATTAAGCGGTCCGGCTTTTTATTTACCCAAAAAGCCAAATATACATTTGCATAAGCAAATATAATATTGCGGAAAAAGCAATTATTTCCATATAAATTTTATATCTAATTTTCGATTATCCGCATAAACACTATACTTTCAAGTATTTTGAAGTATAGAAAAAACTCATTTTACCACGAATTTACCACGATTGAATGAGCCTTGATATGACCTATAAAATAACACCCAAAAGACATCATTACACCTAAATGGTGTCTTTTTAAAAAGCAGTCAATCCTAAAACTAACTGCTTTGTGTATATGGATATGAAATTGTAAACTAGAAGCTGTTTATTTTTTCTTTTTAGGTTTTGGCGTTGGTAGTTCATCATACATCACATCAAATAACCCCGTCAGAAAATCTTTATTATCAACTTCTTCCACCAATAACATTTCTTTGGCGTTTTCGTATGGAATTTCATAAGTAACTGTCGGCATATAAGAAATTGCAGACTTTGTTGGTTTTACAAGTAACCTATCATCATATATACCGCCAACGATTTTTCCACGATAATAAATAATAAATTCTCCCATCATTGCACGATATGTTATTTCTTGTAATTCTGATAATTGTTCTAAAACAAATTGTAAATA